>Ga0209292_1004206_pt1 | contig 15340 bp, 12 predicted proteins | sample GOMGulsemesocosm_2_FD_184634 | JGI IMG/M metagenome (GOLD analysis project Ga0209292, IMG submission 184634) | Methane-oxidizing microbial communities from mesocosms in the Gulf of Mexico - GOM9C Gulf of Mexico (SPAdes) (version 2) | ecosystem: Environmental > Aquatic > Marine > Cold seeps... | reverse complement strand
TCACGGCTAGCGCATTTTAATCCCAGACTCCAACAGGGTTGAGCGATATTCATCGTCAAGCCCTGCCATTTTCTTTTTAGCCTTCATACTCGCCTTTTTTGTCTCATCTTGCTTGAATAAAGCCATCGCTATCTTCCTCATCACATTGAACACAAGTGCTCCTTGAGCTTTACGTATCCTAGATTCATCTTCTCTAAACGTCATATCAAGCACCCAATGCATGCTTTCTACTTGCCAGTGGCTGCGTACTGAATTTAACGCCAGCTCTGCATCTAGGCCTAATGAACTGATGTACCAACGGGATTCTGTAGTCTCCTTACCTGTCGACTTATCAACAACATCTGATGTAACTTTGATAATACTTTTTAGACCTTTCCACTGATACTGCTTGTCTAGCCAATTTTTATCAATGAGCAACTGCTGGCAAGTTCTTGTTTCAATTCTCCCATGCCCTGAACTAATTTCAGTATGCTCAGAAAAGGTTTCGTCGGATAAACCATCCCGAACACTCTTATGTCACCAGGCTTCTAGTTCAGCTTGCATCCCAGAGTGATTCCCCTTAAGCGCTAAAATATATGCCGTTTTATTTTTAATTATCTGTTTGGCAATTTCACTTTGGCAACCCATCGCGTCGAGCGTAATAATGCTATTTTCAATATCCAACATGTTTAACAGCTCAGGGATTGCGGTGATTTCATTCGTTTTGTTGTCGACAGCGACTTGGCCTAAAACGAGCTGATGCTGGCAACTCCACGCGCTGACGGTGTGGAGCGCACTTTTTCTATCTTTTGTTGAAAATGAGCGACGGGCTGTCTTACCATCAATAGCAATAACGTCACTGCCAGTATTTTCGACGAGAGAAGATATCCAAGATTGGAATGCGCTTTCAATTTCATCACTCTTTAATCGGCAAATAACACGGGCGATAGTGTGTGACGTGGGATACCTGCCTCGAAAGAACCATATTTACGTAGCCAATCAAGTTTGATCTTCCCAAAGTTCTCAATATCCTCCCAGCCCTCGGAGCCAGACATAACGGCGCTAATAGCTAGTAAGAGGATGTCCATCAGGTTATGTTTTTTACAACGCTCAATGCGTGGGTCTGAAATTAAGTCAAAGTGTGTGAAGAAAGTTGCGCTCATCGCTATAGCCTCAATGTATTATATTGAGATCTGATCGCGACTAAAGTAAAAAGTTCAATTTGAAAGTAGATAACGTCAATTAACCGGGCTTTAAACTTGACGAGGGCCTTGATAGGGGCGAGTTAGTTAAAGTAAGAGCAGCTGTTTCTGGCAGGGACGCCAGCCCAAGCCCCCATGGATGGGTTTACGGCGCGCTGAGCGTCTTTGGCTGACTTGCCCACAAATACCGTAGATCAATACCATCTGCCCAGCTTATGCTTTAATTTATAATGATCTTGCCGTGTAGGGTGCCCTAATACGTTAGTAAAACCTTGTGATTAGATCGAAGCGAAAAGTGGAAATAATAAGGGCTAATAGCGTTTCGGCTGAAACGAATCCAACCTGCATTCTTCGTTAGCTTAGTCGTCGCTATGATGGCTTCAATGGCGAGAATGTATAGGTTCACAGCATTAACAAACGTTGGTTGTTTTCATTGCGAGCAACCAGATTTTTTGACGCAAGGAACAACTTAACCAATAAATACCGGTGTACCTTCCTTAACCGTTGAGAATAACTCCACAATATCTTCATTGCGCATTCTGATGCAACCGTGTGATGCTGGAGTACCAATCAAGTATTCCTCATTGGTGCCATGAAAGTAGATATACCGCTCAAAGCTATCAACACCTTGGCCCAGGTTTAATCCCTGTTCCAAACCTCGTAGTCTAAAAATTCGCGTTAAAATATAGTCTCCACTGGGATCAACATCGGGCGTCTCCTTAATTATATGAATGATCTCATGTTGCGCGACTCGTCCACGAAAACACATCCCAAGCGGTTCACCATCACCGATACAATCACTAATGACATGTAATCCTGACGGAGTGCCACCACTGTTTTCGACTTCACTAATTCCCTTAACGCCACTAGAAATTAAATAGGTCTTTTTAAGTTTCCCCGCTTGATCAAATAGATAACATTGCTGTAGCTCTACATTTACTTCAATTGCAAAACTAGCACCTTGCATAACATCAAGTTGGGATTTTAGCCTTGAATTGATATTCATAATGACTCCAAAATGGTAAACAACTATCATAACAACTTATCCATAACTTAAGCCACTTTAAACCGAATCCACGATCCTAGCCATATATGGACGATCCCAAGAAAAAAACCAGTTAAATCAATGGGCAGTTGAACTAATTGCAACAATTGAGGATACATCGATAAATGAAGTAGCATTACTCTTTGAATTGTCGCCTAAAACAAGATGGCCGTCTTTAGCATCAAAGCCGATTATCTCACCGCTAAGCTGATGTCCCGATTGGAGGTAAATTGATATTAATATTGTAGATTGGCTTTAAATTCTATTTTTATCTAAACGCTCAATCATCCGCAAAGGGGATTAAATCAGAATTTCGTCCATTGAATGTTTCATACTAGCTCCATGCCAATAATTATTTATTAATAACAGTCGAATAAATATGACGCTATTAAACCTTATAATTTAAAGCTAGACCACGATTATTCATTTGACAAATATTTAGATAAAAACTTACATTCAATGGGTGATTAAACGATTAAAAATAATGTACCAATAGGACGAAAGGCTTTTTATTGCCCTCTCATTTGAATATCAGATAAGTTTGGTCTAATTTAAAGGAAGTTTAACTTAAACTACACTTGAAATTGGATGACCGAAATCAGTGGTTTTTGCTATCAAAAATACCACTGTATGAATTTGACTTTTAAAATGGACCGATATAAAAATTGCCCCGCGCTTAGATTAGCCACCAGCAATTTCATATGTAAATCAACTAAAGGAAGAGAGTATGAAGTTATTAATCGTGAGTTTCTTTGTTTTATTTCAACTAAATTCATATGCAACAGAATTAGCAAAGCATTATAAAAGCTTTGACACCGATTATGTCGGAAACGCTTATGTTATTCCCTACCATGACGATCAATATTTAATCTATTACAATGGTTTTGAACATCCTATCGATGGCAAAGTGCATTTAGTTGAAAAAAGCGACAATGGCATCGACAATGGTCAATATGTTTACCAAATGCCAAACCTCAATATGACTCACTTCCATAGTAAAGGAAATTCAACGCTGACTCATGGTTCCTTACATCCTTATTTTGAAGTGTATCTAGCCGACAAACCAATGACTAAAGTGGTTTATTACGGCCGAGTTTCTCCGCAGAAAGTCAGAGATATTAAGAAAATATATTTAACCCAACAAGGACTTTTAGAAAGTAAAGTTGCGGTTAAGAAAGCGATAAAACAAGCAAAGTCTAAGCTAACCGTGGCATGTGATGGCAGCAGCGTCACTACAAAAATTGATTGGGCAAGTTTCGCTAAAGGAAAACAGAAAACAACCCCAGGCATGCTGGTCGGATTCATACATTCAATGGCTACACTGTGCGAAGAAGACAGCGATTACAAAGAAGCTATCAACGACATAAAAACGATTAACGTAAACCTCGCTAAACAATCAGATAAGCCAGCCATCTCGTTAACCGATGACACGCTTTCTATTAGCCTAGACAAGCAGATGTCTAACATTCCACAAATCAGTTATAAACTGTTGACTGAACTACTTTAATAATTCATCGAATAAAGGATATATAAATGAAAAAACACATCATCACAGGTCTAATTTTATCTATCGCCGCCACCAGCGCTTTTGCTGGTGTAAAGGAAAAGAAAGTGATGCGTGCAGCTGATAAAATCATTACAACACAACTTGCAAAAACAATGCTCGCTTGTGAAAACCCTCTCTTAACTATTGATATGGGTTGGGATGGTTTTAAAGCAATGACCAAAACAAACAAGGAAGCATTAAAGAAAAAACGTTATTACGCTGAACGTTTAATGCATGATGTTGGCGCAAGAACGCACTCAGTGCTAGAAGCACTAGAGCAAATATGTGCTAGTGACGCAGATTACAAAGAAGAGATTGCTGCAGTAACGGCGATTAACGTTGTGCCAAAACCTAACGTTGATGATTACCGCTCTTCGTTTGCATTGGAAGACAATGTAATCACTGTTACAACGGGGTATTACATGACTCGTAAAGCGGAAGATTATATTTCGCCAATTAAAGAACTATTCTAATTATAGCGCCTACAAAAAAAGCGCCCTAAGTCATTAGGGCGCTTTTTTATTGGCTTATAGGTTAACCTATCTTGGTGGCATGCCACCAAATCCGCCGCCCATACCTGGGGGCATCATGCCTTGCATGCCGCGCATCATTTTTTGCATGCCGCCTTTTCCAGACATTTTCTTCATCATTTTTTGCATTTGGGTAAACTGTTTTAACAGTTTGTTGACGTCCTGAATTTGCATACCAGAGCCCGCTGCGATACGACGCTTGCGTGATCCTTTGATGATGTCTGGACGCGCACGTTCACCGGGCGTCATTGACGAGATAATCGCTTCCATGTGCATGGTCGCTTTGTCATCCATTTGGTTTTTAACTGCATCCGGCACATTTCCCATACCGGGCAGTTTATCCATCATGCCCATCATGCCGCCCATGTTACGCATTTGCGCTAGTTGGTCGCGGAAATCTTCAAGGTCGAATCCTTTACCTTTCTTAAGCTTCTTCGCTAATTTTTCAGCTTTAGACTTATCAACTTTACGTTCGACTTCTTCGATAAGTGATAATACATCGCCCATACCTAAAATACGCGACGCAACGCGATCCGGATGGAATGGTTCTAACGCGTCAGTTTTCTCACCAACACCTAAGAACTTAATCGGTTTACCTGTGATGTGACGAATAGATAGCGCTGCACCACCTCGTGCATCACCATCAGTCTTGGTTAAGATGATACCGGTTAACGGTAGGGCTTCATCGAATGCTTTAGCCGTGTTTGCCGCATCTTGACCAGTCATCGCATCGACAACAAATAATGTCTCAACAGGATTAACGGCGCTGTGAAGCTCGATGATCTCATTCATCATTTCACCGTCAACATGCAACCGGCCCGCAGTATCGAGAATCACCACATCGATGAATTTTTTCTTCGCATGGGCTATCGCCGCAGTCGCGATATCAATTGGCTTTTGCGAAATATCCGATGGGAAGAAGTTAACTTCCACTTCGGTCGCTAATGTTTCTAGCTGTTTGATCGCCGCCGGACGATAAACATCGGCACTAACAACCAGCACCGACTTCTTTTCACGCTCGCGTAAAAATTTAGCCAGTTTAGCAACAGAGGTCGTTTTACCTGCCCCTTGCAAACCGGCCATCATGATAACAGCTGGTGGCTGCGCGTTTAGATTAAGAACTTCATTAACCTCACCCATCGCCGCTTCAAGTTCACTCTGTACAATTTTAACAAAGACTTGACCAGGACTCAGGCTTTTCGTGACTTCAGCGCCAACGGCACGCTCTTTCACTTTGCCAATAAATTCGCGAACAACGGGCAGCGCAACATCAGCTTCAAGCAGCGCCATGCGCACTTCACGCAGTGTGTCTTTAATGTTGTCTTCTGTTAAACGGCCACGGCCACTAATATTTTTTAGCGTGGCGGAAAGACGGTCGGTAAGGTTTTCAAACATATTTCAATCAAACCATTTATAAAAGTGATAGTAAATTAGCCGCATTATAGCCTGTGACACTCACAATAGGCTAGAGCTAATTAATAGTGAGGTTGGCAATATTACTGGCGTCAAATGTGACAAGATATTTCCTGTAGCAAGAGTATGTAAAGCAACGTAAAAGAGCTGCTAAGTATCACTCATTACTGTATCGTAGCATTATTACTACTCTGTACATTTGAAGCCGACTATGCGAACTAAACATTTGATCTCACTTGCAGTATTGCTGATTGCTATTGCCTGTGTACTATACATTTCATTTTCTACGCCGACCGCGAATCGACGCGGTGCTAAGCCACCGACTACGATGACCGTAGAAACGATAGAGATTATTAATCAATCTTATCAAGTGGTTCTAGACTCTTACGGTCGTATTTCGCCGACGATTCAAGGGCAGATCAATGCTCAAGTAGCAGGAAAAATAGTGCACGTAAGCAACAACTTTAATCAGGGCAGCTTCTTTAAGCGCGGCGAATTGCTGGTCGCTATTGATGCCCGCGATTATGACATTCGCGTGGAGACGGCGCAGGCTGAATTGGCGCAGGTGCAAGTGGCCTTTGACGAGGAAGTCGCATTGTCAGCACAGGCGATTAAAGATCGTCGCGATATAGGCACCCTCGAACAAGCAAGCGACTTTGCACTGCGTAAACCACAGATGGCAGCCGCCAAAGCAAAACTTCAAGCGGCATCAGCCAATCTAAAGCAAGCCTTATTAGATGTTGAACGCACTAAAATTGTCGCGCCCTATGATGGCCGCCTATTAGCCAAGCACGTTGATATTGGTCAGGTTATCTCAAGCAACACCAACATTGCCGATATATTTTCCACTGACAGCGTTGAAGTAAGCTTGCCAATCAATAACGCGCAACTCGCCCTTATCGATTTACCCAACAATAACTTAAACACCAACAAACAACGTCTTAACACGATTGAAATAGTCAATAATGTCGGCGGTAAGCCTCAACAATGGCGCGCAGCCACGCAACGCACCAGTGCCAGTATTGATGCCACTAGCCAGCAACTCACCTTGATTGCTCAAATTAACTCACCGTTCAACACTGTCCACCAGCGTTCGTTAAACATTGGGCAATTTGTCACTGCAAAGATTATGGCTAAGACACTTAACAATGCCATCGTCATCCCAAACTCTGCCATCTATCAAGGCAGTTATGTCTACTTATATATCGATGGTGCCGTACAACGCCGTGATATTAATATCATGTTCCAAAATAAGAACGAGGCGGTCATTGCTAGCGGCTTGTCTCAAGGCCTATCCCTTATTACGACACCACTTGGTCAGGTTATTTCGGGCACTCAAGTGAAATTACTCGGTGATGATTCGGTCATGCCAAAACCCAATCGAAAACGAGGGCCAAAATCTCGCAGCCCTAAATCGGAGCAACAATAATGATTGCTTGGTTTGCCCGAAACGATGTCGCGGCCAATCTATTGATGGCGACCATATTGTTACTTGGCCTAACATTTCTAACCACTAAAATTCCGCTTGAAGTTTTTCCTAGCACGGAAATCCGCCAAGTCAGTATTAATATGAGCTTGCGCGGCGCCACCCCAGAAGATGTTGAACAAGGCGTTGCAATTTTACTCGAAGAGGCAGTTTCCGACTTAGAGGGGATAAAACAAATCGTGAGTCGCTCTTCTGAAGGTTCCGTCAGTGTCCGATTAGAGTTAGAAAACGGCGTCGATTCACAGCGCCTGCTCAATGAGGTGAAAAGCCGAGTTGATGCAGTAAACAACTTCCCCGTCAATGCTGAAAAACCAATTGTCAGCATCCCCAAGCGACAACGAGAAGTCATTAGTGTGGTGATTGCAGGACCACAATCGGAAAAAGAAATTCGCCAAATGGCCGAGCGTGTTCGCGATGATTTATTACGGATAGATGGCATCACTCAGGTCGAGCTCGATTCGGTGCGCCCTTACGAAATTACCATCGAAGTAAATCAAGATACCCTGCGTCAATATGGCATCAGCCTTAATCAAATATCAACGGCGATTGCTAATAGCTCGCGAGATTTGTCTGCGGGTAACATCAAAACCTTGGGCGGTGATATTCTACTGCGCTCATCAGGCCAAGCGTATCGCCAAGATCAATACGACAACATTGTTATTTTAACCCAAGATGACGGCAGCCTCATCCGCTTAAAAGATTTGGCAACGGTGACTGATGGTTTCGATGATAGTGAATTTTCGAGCCGTTTTAATGGTAAAAATGCCGCCTTTGTCGAGGTTTACCGCATCGGCAACGAAAGTGCGATAGCAGTCTCTAAAAAGGTTAAAGATTATTTGGCACTGCAACAACCTAAAATGCCACAGAGTGTCGACCTAACCTATTGGCGCGATAGCTCGGTTATCGTTAAAAATCGGATCAGCACCCTAACCACGAATGCAATGCAAGGGGGGATATTAGTCTTGCTATTGCTAACATTATTCTTACGACCAGCCATTGCCTTGTGGGTATTTATCGGGATCCCGGTAAGCTTTATGGGCGCGTTTTTCTTAATGCCATTGATGGGCGTTACGCTTAACATTTTTAGTCTATTCGCCTTTATTCTAGTGCTAGGGATAGTGGTAGATGACGCCATTGTCACCGGAGAGAATATCTATTCACACTTGCGCCACAGTGAATCAGGACTACAAGCGGCAATTCGTGGCACGCAAGAAGTCTCTGTTCCCGTCACTTTCGGCATTTTAACCACCATCGCAGCCTTTTTACCCTTGGCCTTTATAGAAGGGCGCCGTGGCGATATTTTTGCCCAAATTCCGGTGGTAGTGATCCCAATCCTGTTGTTTTCGTTGATTGAATCTAAACTAGTGTTACCGGCGCATCTTAAGCACATAAAAATGCGTAAAGACAAAAGCCAGAACCGGTTCTCTAAATTCCAAGAGCGTTTTGCCGATGGGTTTGAAGCGGCTATTTTGAAACATTACCAGCCAGTCTTAGCGCTATGTTTACGTAATAAGCTCACCACATTATTGAGCTTTGTTGGCGTGCTAGCGATTATCATTAGTCTGCTAACGAATGGTTGGATGCGCTATACGCCGTTCCCACGTGTTGAGAGTGAAACCGCCCGTGCAACATTATCGATGCCATCAGGTACTCCCTATGCCGTAACGGATCATTATATCGGTAAGATGACCGACGCAGCATTTACACTCAAAGCAAAATACTTTGAGCGCGACGGCGTTGATCTCATTCTTGATATTAACTCAACCTCTGGCAGCAGCGGTCGTTCGCAAGGGTCACATCTTGGCCGCGTGATGTTCCAAATCGTACCGCCGGAACAACGGGAATTAAAGATTCGATCGAGTCAGTTAATCAAAGAGTGGCGTGAGCTTATTGGGGAAATACCCGGCGCGCAGTCATTAACCTATCGTGCTGAAATTGGCCGTACCTCCGATCCGGTTGATATTCAATTTTCCGGCATTGAGTTTAAGACACTATCGGAAGTGGCAGACAAGCTAAAAGATCAGCTGGCACTCTACCCTGCATTGTTCGATATCACCGATTCGTTAGCGCAAGGTAAGGAAGAACTCCAGATCGAGCTTAATCAAACCGCTTATGCATTAGGGCTCGACCGCAATACCATTCTTAGTCAAGTGAGCGCAGCCTATTTTGGCGTGCAAGTAGAACGTATTCAGCGGGGCCGTGACGATGTTCGGGTGATGTTAAAACTGCCAAAACAAGAGCGTCAATCGGTTATGGGATTAGAAAATTTACTGATAGCCACCAGCAATGGTCAGCAAGTGCCGCTTAATCAGCTGGTCACATTAACGCCCGGTATTTCACCAACATCGATTATGCGTATCGACCGTTTTAGAACAATTTCAGTCACCGCCGATGCTAATAAAGCGCAGGCTAACATGACGCTGATACAAGGTGAATTGCGCCAGTTTATTGATGATCTACTATTACAATATCCGGGTATCCACTATAAATTTGAAGGGGAAGCACGCGAGCAACGCGAATCATTCGACTCGATGTCTTATGGACTAGTGATCTTGCTGTTTGTTATCTATGGCTTATTAGCTATTCCGTTTAAATCATATTTGCAGCCGCTGATCGTGATGTCAGTGATTCCATTTGGCATCATTGGTGCGGTCGCTGGTCATTGGATAATGGGCATGGATCTAACCATGTTAAGCCTAATGGGAATGATGGCACTTGTCGGCGTGGTTATTAATGACTCATTGGTATTAGTCGATTACATTAATAAACAATATCGTGAAAAGGCAATGCCGTTGATGGAGGCAGTGATCACCGCGGGTGCTGCACGCTTTAGGCCAGTGATATTAACCTCGCTTACGACATTTATCGGATTGATGCCACTGTTGTTTGAAAAATCGACCCAGGCGCAATTTCTTATCCCGATGGCTGTATCACTAGCCTTTGGTATTTTGTTTGCGACGCTCATTACCTTGGTACTGGTGCCAATTAATTATCTATTGATTGAACGCTTCCGCCTGTTTGTCACTGGCAAGTAAATCCACTGTAGGCGGGCTTCTTTAACTAAAGAAGCCCGCCGTCTCTCATCACAACATCAACCCAAAACCCTATTATCGGATAAATTCCCATCATTATTACTTGCAAAATTCTAGCAACACCTTAAAATGACGATTAGTCACATTGTGACGAACCGTCAAAAAACTTCTTTGGACGGTGATTTAACTCGGTTAATTATGACGTTTTTAAACTGTAACAATGAAAGTCCAAAATGCTTTATTAGAAAAATTCTAACCAAGCGAGAGCAAAAGATTGCAGATCGTGAGGTTGAGCTACTCGACGTGGCTGAAGCGATCATGGCGCATGAAGGTTTTTCAGGCCTAACGATGGATAAGTTGGTCGCGAGTTGCGATTATTCAAAAGGGACAGTTTACAATCACTTTAGCAATAAAGAGGATCTGTTTTGTGCCTTGTGCATTAAAAGTATCCGCATCATTATGAGCCAAACCAAACGTGCCTTAGCCTTTGAGGGCTCGTTACGTGAACAGTGTTTAGCACTATGTTATGTGCAACGACTACACAGTCAATTGCACCCAACCTTATTTTTGTGTGTGTTGTTGGCAAAGACACCAGCTGTGCAAGAACGAGCAAGTGTAGGCCGCTTAGCGTTACAAAGTGAATTAGAGCAAGAAATGACGTTATTAGTCGATGCGCTTTTTGCAAAGGCACTGGCCGAAGGAAAAATAGCACAAGTCGGTGAAGATCATATCGAAAATTTGAGTTTCACTATGTGGTCGGTTTGTTTCGGCGCCAACGCATTATTGATTGGTGCACGTGATGCAAAAGCAATTGCCCGTCTCAACGGTGACCAAGCATTATTGTTCAATCTCAACGCATTACTCGATGGGATTGGATGGCAACCGTTGTCAAATTCTTGGGATTACCAAGCGACATGGCAACGTATAGCAACAGAAATATTTTCAGCAGAAGTGGCAGCGTTACAGGAGTAACCCTGCTTTTTATTTCAACTATAATGACGATTCGTCAATTTAGGAAAAAAACATGAAACGTTTATGGCTAGATGTCGTAATAAAAAAACCGTGGCTGATGCTACTGCTCAGCGTAGTCTTTTTAGTGACTGCGACAATGGGAGCGCAAAACCTCTATTTTAGAGGGGATTACAAAGTATTCTTTGGCGAAAAGAATCCGCAGCTAATGGCATTTCAAAAAATGCAAAAAGTCTTTAGCAAGAATGAAAACGCCAATATCATTATTGCGCCAAAATCGGGTAATGTCTTCAATGTCGAAACACTGAAGATGATTCAAGAGATGACGGAAGAGGCATGGCAAACTCCCCTCTCAACGCGAATTGATTCCCTCACCAATTATCAGCATACGTGGGCTGAGGATGACGATCTCATCGTTGAAGACTTGGTGCTAGAAATAGATCAGTTAACCCCCGAAAAACTAGCGCGCGCCAAAGACATAGCCATTAACGAGCCAAACTTAGTACGCCGACTAATATCTCCAACAGGCGAAGTGGCGGTGCTCAGCGTGACCGTGCGATTACCCACGGGGGATACGCCAGATTCTGCACAAGATGCTTCTGCAGCCGTGTTAGAAATTGCTACCTCCCTCACAAATTTAACCGACAAATATAAAGCACTCTACCCAGAACATGATTTTTATCATACTGGTATTGTCTTTATGAATAAGTCGTTTATGACGGAAGCGCAAAAAGACGCCAGTACCTTGGTACCGTTGATGTTTCTAATGATTATCGCTATTTTGTGGATATTGTTGCGCTCGTTCACGGGTACCTTTGCCACCCTAATTATTATCATTGTGTCGATTGCTACCACCATGGGACTCTCAGGTTGGATGGGATACTTTTTAAGTACCGCAACCGTTAATGTGCCGACTATGGTGATGACGCTGGCCGTGGCCGATTGTGTTCATGTCATTTCATCGATGCTTTATGCTATGCGCCAAGGTCAGAGCAAAGAGGAAGCGATAAGCTATTCGATAAAGCTAAACCTAATGCCAATCTTTATTACCTCCGCAACGACGGCGATTGGTTTCCTCACCTTAAACTTTTCAAATGTACCCGTACTCGCGGATTTAGGGAATTTGACCGCCATGGGCGTAATGATTGCATTTGGATTATCGGTCACCATGTTACCAGCATTGCTGCGTGTACTACCAATGCGTCAAGTGAAAGTGACTAACGGCAAGAGCAATTGGATTGAGCGTTTAGGTGATGGTGTTATTAATAACCATAAACGTTTGTTACCCGTTTCTGTGGTCGTTATGTTATTGGCCATGGCCGCAACATTTAACAACCAAGTGAATGATGTCGCTACTGACTACTTTGATAAAACTACAGAGTTTAGGCAATCAACTGATTTTCAAGAGCAGAAAATCAGCGGTATGGCGACCATAGATTTTGCACTCTACAGTGGTGAGGCGTCAGGCTTAAACAAACCAGAGGTATTAAACACGGTCGCCGCGTTTAGTGAATGGTTAGAACAACAGCCAGAGATTGATCATGTGTTGAGCATTTCAGACACCTTTAAGCGTTTGAATCAAAATATGCATGGCGATGACAAAACATACTATCGCCTCCCTCAAGAGCGAGAGCTAGCCGCGCAATATCTACTACTCTATGAAATGTCACTACCCTTTGGCTTAGATCTTAACAACCAGATCAATATTGATAAGTCAGCTACCCGTATTACGGCTATCTTGCAAAACTTAGGAAGCGTTGAGTTCACTGAATTTGAACGTCGTACCCAACAATGGTTTAGTGACAATGCACCACATATTCAGCTTAACGCCGCAAGCCCAAGCTTAATGTTTGCCCATATCGGTCAAGCAAATATGAGTAGTATGTTAACTGGCACGTTACTCGCCTTAGTCTTAATTTCAGGATTATTGATATTTGCACTACGCTCTTGGCGTTTAGGCATGATTAGCCTGATCCCTAACTTGTTACCTGCGCTTATTGGTTTTGGGATCTGGGGATTGTACTCGGCCGAGATCAACATGGGACTGTCTGTTGTACTTAGTATGACACTGGGCATCATTGTCGATGACACCGTGCATTTCTTAAGTAAATACAAACATGCTAAGGATGAAGGTAAGTCTACCGAAGATAGTATTCGATATTCGTTCTCTAGTGTTGGGCAAGCGTTATGGATCACAACCTTGGTATTAACGGTAGGTTTCTCAATCTTGGCGTTATCATCGTTTAGATTAAATTCAGACATGGGCTTATTAACGGCTATCATCATTTTGGCAGCCTTAATCGTAGACTTCCTATTCTTACCAGCGTTCTTACTATTACTCGATAAAAAATCTAAAGGAGAAGACAATGAAAAAATTAACCAAGCTGCTTAGCACGTCACTTATCGGGTTAAGCTTAATCTCGGGGGCGGCCTTAGCCCAGACCCCTGAAGAAAAAGGCCTAGAAATTGCTAAGGCCCGTAAAGCGATTGACGCTGGCTGGGGGGATTCAATCGCCCAAGCTAAAATGATTTTACGTAATGCCGATGGTCAAGAAACCGTGCGGAAAATGAAAATAAAAGCGCTCGAAGTAAGCGACGATGGCGACAAAGCATTAACTATCTTCTCACAGCCACGCGATGTAAAAGGGACTGCGTTTTTAAGCTTCTCGCACCCGACAACATCTGACGAACAGTGGATGTATTTACCGGCACTTAAACGCGTTAAGCGTATTGCATCACGTAATCAGTCGGGACCATTTATGGGCAGCGAGTTTGCGTTTGAGGATTTAAGCTCGTTTGAAATAGAGAAATACACCTATAAGTACTTAAAAGACGAGAGCATCAACGGTGAATTAAGCTATGTGGTCGAAGTTGACCCAGTTAACAAAAACTCTGGCTATTTACGTCAAGTGCTGTGGATAGATCAAGCCCATTACCGTGTTCACAAAATAGAATTTTTTGACCGTCGTAATAGCTTGTTAAAAACGCTGACGTTATCTGACTACAAATTGTATTTAGAAAAATACTGGCGCCCAAGCACTCAAAAAATGGTCAACAACCAAACGGAAAAAAGCACCGATTACCTCGTGGAAAATCTGACGTTTAACACCGGATTAGCCGCCAAAGATTTTAACAAAGCGACCTTGAAGCGAGCAAGATAATGACGAATTGGCGCACATTATCTTTAGTTGCACTCGCGCTGGCATCAACGTCACTGGCGGCTGAAACTCAGCTGTCGGTGAAAGCAGGCGCCGACTACCGAACCTACACTCAAGATGCTATGCACAGTGAACAAGGTGATGAACAACTGTCGCTATTTGTTGAGCCTGAGCTTTATCATAGCTGGAATGACGATCTTGACAGCATTACTGTCAAAGGATTTTACCGCTGGGACGATCTTGACAAAGAACGCTCTCATGGTGATATTCGTGAGCTAATGTGGGTACATGTTGGCGATGATTGGGAGCTGCGAACAGGTGTTGGTAGCGTATTCTGGGGGCAAACGGAATCCGCTCACCTAGTCGATGTTATCAATCAAACTGATAACGTTGAAGCGGTCGATGGTGAAGATAAACTCGGACAACCGATGATTAACCTCACGCTGATTCGTGAATGGGGTAATTTGGATTTGTTCGTGTTGCCAGGCTTTAGAGAGCGCACCTTTTCTGGTAATAAAGGCCGCTTACGCAGCCCGTTGATTGTCGATACTGACAATGCGCTATACCAGTCATCCAAGGGTAATGATCATGTCGACTTTGCAGCACGATGGAGTCACACCATTGGTGATATCGATGTGGGCGTGTCTTACTTTAACGGGACATCACGGGAACCGGAATTCGTCATCACAGACAACGGCATCTCTCCCTATTATTACCAAATGTCCCAAGTGGGGATTGATGCTCTGGCCGTGGTTGATGCATGGCTGTTAAAATTTGAAGGTATCTATCGTGATACCGACAATGTTGACAGCTATATCGCCATTACTACAGGCTTTGAATACACCAGCGTTGGCGTGTTTGACTCGGTGTGGGATATCGGTTGGATTGCTGAATACCAGTATGACGATCGCGGCAAAGCAGCAACGTCAATCGGACAGAACGACGTAATGCTTGGCGCTCGTATCGTGCTTAACGATATC
>Ga0209292_1004204_pt1 | contig 15348 bp, 12 predicted proteins | sample GOMGulsemesocosm_2_FD_184634 | JGI IMG/M metagenome (GOLD analysis project Ga0209292, IMG submission 184634) | Methane-oxidizing microbial communities from mesocosms in the Gulf of Mexico - GOM9C Gulf of Mexico (SPAdes) (version 2) | ecosystem: Environmental > Aquatic > Marine > Cold seeps... | reverse complement strand
AGAACGTTTTATCTCAACCAACATAACTCGTTAAAGCTAAGTGAGAGAAGCGCTTCAAACCATGTGGCCCGTTGCGTTGGGATGCGTATAATACGCTTTCCCGATTCGAAGTCAACAACTAATTTTAAACTTTCTTAATGAATTTTCAAAATCTTGTTTTTCTTCTCTAAACCGTTGCCACCTTCACTCTGCGTTATCCGCTTAATGATGCTCTGCTCCGTTTCAGTGAGGCGCATTATAGAGATCCGTTGAGACTTGGCAAGGGCTTTTTTGATCTTTTATTTCGTTTGATTATTAATGATACAAAATGGTTGTTTAATGTGATTTACCGCACTATTTATAGTCGATCTACTCTGTGTTAAACATATCTGAGTCCTGATTGATGCCTTACAGCGCATTAATATCGATTAACCGATAAATTAAACCAATGGTAGGAAGCTTTCCAAGTCTTTCATTTGCTTTAATCGTAGTTAAATGGTTCTTCACCTATTAATAAGTAATATCCATACTATCTATTACATATTGATAAAAGCCGTCGCTCATTATTCGCTATTAATAGATTCAACATGCTTCTTTATATCTGCTAGATCATCTTCTAACATTTTGATCATCGATTTTTTGACAAATATAGACATCATGGCCGAGAGTAATCTAACAAAGAAAGAGTTTGATGTGCCTGCGAAGTCCATTGTCAATAATGTACTATCGCCCTGCGGTGTAACCATTAGTTTAGATATATATATAGTGCCGTGATTTTCAGCGCGCGCTGAATATGATTCACCATCAATACAATCGGTAATCCACATTGTTTCAACAGCTGCTTTTCCGAAGAATTCACGTGTTTCTAACCACATGAGACCTATTAAACCTTGCTCGGGTTTCTCAAGTACTTCTAGGTCAATAATACCATCTATCCAATTGGCGCAATTTTCAAAGTCTGTAATAGCTAGCCATACTTTATCAGTAGAACTATTAATATTAATGCTAACGCTTAGTTTCATAATGACTCCAAACACTTTTAACTTTGGCTTCGTGATCGAAGCTAAATTCTAACCTAGCATAATTTTCCAGGAATAACAGAAAGCTTAACTCTGCTAATTTTGGATGCTTTGACTCCTATTTTATATATTAGGAGTCCTGATATATAAACGATTAATGTTATGTAGCAATGAGTTAGTTACATTGATGTCGAATTACTCAATAAGGATAACATCATGCGTTTTACCCCATTAATATTACTAACATTTAGTTTATTTACATCTCAAGTTAATGCAAAAGTTGCATCAAATGAACAGGTATCAACGACCGTCAGCTGGTTGAACAAACACTTAATAATTATATTCAAGGCACTTCATTCTCTAACCCTGAACAAATTTCTCAGGCTTTTGATTCTCGAGCCAAGTTGTATTTAACAAAGAAAGATAAACCCCATTGGATTGTTCCTTCCAAAACATATGTTGATTGGTTTAGAGACAGCCCAGTTGGTACAGCGGTTGGACGCATTGGTGAGATCATTTCGATTGATATTGAAGGTGATGTGGCAGCGGCTAAAGTTGAAATTATTATGCCAAAAAACAAAGTGCGCTATGCGGACTTAATGTTACTTAAAAAGTTGCAAGGCCAGTGGAAAATAATTAGTAAAACCGCCTCACATAAACCATCAATTCAACATGGAAAACGAATTTTGTTTATTGTTTCAAATAACAACTTTCATGCCGATTCTAATTTAAAAGCAGGTGCCAGCTTTTCTGAACTGATTAATGCCTATCACGAATTTAAACTTGCTGGATACACAGTGGACTTCATGAGCCCTGAAGGCGGTGCTATTTCATTAGCGTATCTGGATACCTCAATACCCTTACAAAAAAAGTATATTTATGACGGTCAATTCATGAACGCACTCGAGCATACTAAGCCACCTACAGACATTATTGCTAAGAATTATCGAGCGGTTCATTATATTGGAGGTAGTAACGCGATGTATGGTGTTCACGATAATGCCGAAATAGCTAAAATTACCATGGAAATTTATGAGAAACATAATGGCATTGTATCTTCAGTATGCCATGGCACCGCCGGTATTGCTGATTTAAAAACATCTGATGGTCAGTTTTTAGTAGCAGGCAAACGCATTAGTGGCTATCCAACCGAGTTTGAAAATACTAAGGCAAGCTATTATCAGCACTTTCCATTCTCGATGACTAACAGGTTGCGTCAACACGGCGCTAAGTTTGAGATTGGCGCTCAGAATAAACCTTACATGATAAAAGATGGGCGTATTATCACTGGACAAAATCATTTGTCATCAGCGTTAGTAGCTAAAGAAATCATTGCTACGCTCATTCAATTAGATAGCAACAGTTAGTCATTAAACTATGTCAAAACTCTTATAACTGATACTTAATTAGAGTAAATATTACTCAATAAAAGCCCAACATGGTCGATAACCTATTATCATCTATAATCAGGGAGTCGATCATGTCTATTAGTGAAACAAGTCATCAGGCTAAGGTGACTTATGTTAAAGATCAAACTCGAAGTCAAAAGATTGCTGAAATTACAATTGACGATCCTCGCCATTCTAGCCGAAATGAATTAAGCGGTGCTCAAGTCACTGCGTTAAATTTTGTAGAGTTTTCATCTAAAGCTTCTTCAACCACGCAGTTAGCGGGTGAAGAAGATAGTCCTGATGATACTTATCAGCGCCCTATTTCGCCGACATTACTCCGAAATAAAATGCTATTAGAAGCAATATTCGATGTTGAAGTTCAAGAAAATAATGAAGAGCTCATTCAGACGATTAATCGATTGAAGCTATCCCAATCAAATTCCTCTTTAGATGATATTTCAAACCAAAGACCATTAAACCGATCAGACATAAGGGCTATCCAAGGGCCCATATCAATACAAGAAGTGAGTAATGCGTTTGCTCCAGATTCAGAAGCTATGATAGTCAACACGATTACTGACTCGCAAAGTCTGAATTTTTCTACGTCCGGAATTTATAATATTAACGATAAGGTCTTTCATTCCACATTTGAACTTCAACTATCCGAACAGCGTGTATCGATGACGCAAACGACATTATCAGTAGATCAAATGAAAGATCCGTTGTTGGTTCAATTTGGTCCTCGTTCATTAGGTCAGCTTAATGGTCAAAGCAGTGAGATAGATATTAATTCCGATGACGTTCCTGATAGCCTTCCTATGTTTGAAGGTGATGTCGGATACCTAGTCTTTGATAAAAATAACAATGGTAAAGCTGATGGTGGCCATGAATTATTTGGGCCGCAATCGGGCGATGGTTTTCAAGACTTAAGCAGCCTTGATAGTAACAATAATGGATTTATTGATCGTGAGGATGACGATTTCTCACAACTTAAATTATGGCAAATAGATGGTAATGGTAACGAATCATGGCGCAATTTAAGTGACACAGACATTGAGGCAATAAGCCTCAACAGCACTGTAACACCGTTTAACTTTTATGATAAAGACGATCAGTTACAGGCCCAGCTAACTCAATCTAGTGTAGCTCTCACTGATAAAGGCGTTGCCTATGGTGTTCATCAAGTGGACGTTAGAATTTAGGTAGAGTTATCCTAAATTCTGCACCACCTAATTGCTTGCTATCAGTGATAGTGAGCGAACCTTGATGCCATTGTAGGATACGCGTCACTATAGCGAGCCCCATTCCGTACCCCTTGATTGATTGTTCACTGTCGTTACCACGAATAAACGGTTTAATAATTTGCTCACGGTCGTCGACATCAATGCCATCACCGTCATCACTTACGCATAATAAAATACCCTGCGGGGTCGCTTCTATTGTTATGCCAACCTTGCTACGACCATAATTAAGCGCATTTTGTACTAGGTTATTAATTAATATCATCAAGTATGCAGGATCACCATCTACAATTAGTTTTTCATCAGGGTGATAATCAATAATCATATTGTCATTTAGTTTAGTTTTAATGCAACTGGTGATTAGTGGTGATAGCGCAACAGAGCGCTTTTCAAGATTAACCATCGCTTGATCTAATCTTGCATAATTAAGTAGCGTCTCAACTAATTCAACCATTTCATCAACGTTGTCACTAATGCGTTGCTCAAATCGCTGTCTTAATTTGGGATCATCTTCTTCGGCTAACGTATCTAATCCAAATCTTATTCGCGCTAAAGGTGTGCGCAAATCATGAGAAACAGCGCTGCTTAAGAGCTTCACATCACTCACTAAACTTTCGATACGCTGCGCCATATGATTAAATTCTGTTTCTAAATCACGAATATAAGTAATTGAACTAACATTAACTCGTTGTGACAAGTCCCCTTCACCAAAGGATTTAGCCACCAGCCGTAAAGTTAATAAACGGCGGAGCAAGGGATATAACCACGCCAACATTAACAACATCATCAAGAGGTAGAATAAGCTCGTTAATATGATGCGAAGTGATGAGTCAATTGATTTTGTGACTAACGAAGGCGCATTAATCAGCAATAATTGTTGATGATTGTGCAGAAAAAAATACAGAGAGAGACCGGCATCAGTTTCTAGCATTACCGAATCCCCTCCTGCTAACTTGTTCATTAATTCTTGAGGTAATGGTAATGGAGTCACAGGAGCAAGGCTCATTTGATGTGTATCAGCAACAGGCCATTGCGCAACAAAGAGCTGAGGATTTTCCACCTTATTAAGGGTTTTAGCTATATGTGCGCCAAGGGATTCTAATTCACTAACACTGTCATTGTTTGTTCGCGTTGAAGCTGGCGCATCAAGGTATTGAGCAACGACATTATCAAACATCCAACCTAACCCAATAGTAGCAATTAGCACCACCACTATTAATGAAACAATTAATCTACGCATGGATTATTACCAACTGTCCTTAGCAAACAAATACCCTTTACCCCAAATCGTTTTAATGCGATAAGGGTTGGTAGAGTCATCTCCGAGTTTTTTACGAAGACGTGACACACGCAAATCAATTGAGCGGTCAAAACCATCGTAATCGAAACCGCGCAAATCGGTTACTAAGGATTCTCTTAGCACCACTTCACCAGCCTGTTTAGCGAGCAGCCACAGCACATCAAATTCATTAGATGAGAGCTTTACCAATGAATCATTGAGAGTCACGCTGCGACTTTGGCTATTTATCACCAATGCATTAAACACCAATTGATGTTCGTTAACTTGGGGGGCTACTTCTGCTTTCTCAGTCGTAATAACTCGGCGTAAGGCTAATCGAATTCGGGCTAGCAGTGCCCGAGCACGTATGGGTTTTGTCATGTAATCATCAGCCCCCATTTCTAACCCTAATACTTCATCAATTTCTTCGTCACGGGCAGTGATCATAATAATGGGGTTTGAAAAGTCAGGACGTACTGCTTTACAGACATCCAAACCATCCATTCCCGGCAACATACCATCAAGCAAAACAAGATCGGGGGTTAACGTTTGAATTAATGTCACAGCTTCATCACCTCGATGACAACAAGTAACCTTAAACTCTCGCGCTAACAAATAGTCTTCAATCCATTGGGCTAACGCCACGTCATCTTCGACTAATAATATATGTGAACCTTCCATAAACCTCTTTCTTTCAGTTAAGCTTGAACATACGACATCATTAACACTTACCACGATTCAATTTAAAGAGCCTGCAAACACACTTAAAACAGACGCCAAGATGTGCGCGGTTTACCCTTTTTCTTATAAACCCAGGCCATTTTTATTAGACCCGTTAAAACCGGTTTCTGAGTGTTTTTAGCTCTAATAACAAAGGATACATTCTCTAGCGCTTCTACATCTAATTCAATGGCGCCTCGTTTTTTTCCGCTCCAGCAGGTTATTGCCTTTTTCTGCTGCGATGAAAACAGGCAATATTGGCCGTTGTTAGGTAGCGTCCATTTAACTTCGACTGTTACAAAACAAGCATTACCTTGTTTCATCGCGACACATTGCGTTGGTTTTACAGACATTGATGATTTGGCTGTACGAGCCGCCCCATGTGTCACCTGAGAAAAGAACATCAAACATACAATCAAACCAAACTGGCCAAGCCGCAATTTATCAAAGCTGGCCATTGGAATACAAAAGTTGCTATGAAGTTTCATATCAACTCCCTAAAATACATACGTAAGTAACATGCCTGCACGAACGCCATCGGTAACATCATCATTGCGAGCCGCTTTAGTACGATCTGATAATGTATTAAAACGCACAAAGCTACCAACAACCCAATCTGTACTTAATGCATATTCTAATCCGACTTCAGCAGAGTAACTCATACCAGAATAATCCTTGTCATCATTTAGTAAGCCAGAGTAGCTATCTTTTACATCTTTTGAACGATAGTGAGCACCAACCGCCGTATACAGACTAACATTTCGAACTTGCCATTCATGATTATATGAAATAGACGCTTCAACGCCATCTTTGTCACCATTATCTGGACTATAAGGTGTGAAAATAACTTGTAATTGGCTGTCATCAAAATAACCAGTGGCTCTCACACCACCACGTTTTTTAGTATGTAGGTTTTCGATACCTTCGAGTCCTTCGATATTACGTACTGACGTTTCGTAAAATAAATCGAGTGACCACTCATCTTCATTCAAGAAATTAAAACCCCATGCCGAAGCTGAATATAATCCGTGAATGCGGCGAGAACTCAGTCCCGGAGATTCAACAAAGAATCCTCCTAATTGTGCGCGAAAACTAATGTCAGTTTCAAACTCAACATCACCGTTATCATGATTAATAACACCAAAATCATCACCCACGCTGCTAATTGCGCTCAAACCTAAATAAAATCCGTCCCGAGAATTTAGCTTTTCAAATTTAACATTGATTTCAGAATCTTCATCGCCACCACAGGCTTCACTATGTAAGTTTTCATGCTTTTCTTTCATCTCTTCAAAATATTTTTCTCGATCTTCCTCATCATCAAAAATTATTTTGCTTAGATCCACCGTCATTGGTTCACACTTGCCATTTTCGTCATCATTATTTTTCTCATCGTCGGCATCAGAACCACCTAAAGAAAAAGACTGTTTATAGCTATACTTAGTAGCTTTCTTTTTTTCATCGCCATCAAAAGCATACACGCTAGGTGCCGCCAAAGTCGTTGTCATGATTCCAGCAATAATAGTTGAGAGTAGTAGTTTCATTGTTTTTCCTTAAATCGTTTTTTGTATTTTCATATTGTGGATATGATAGTAACGACTTTATTTTTTTATTAGCGTATCAGTATTTTTGTAAATGTATCACTTTGTATCTTAGCTTCTCACTAAGTATCAAAAGCTTAGAAATAGGGTGATAAAAAAAACTAACAACGCCATACTCCCATTCGTTTGTATACGATCATTGCTTCATCATTTAGTCCAAGATTCTTGCAACAATGCCATCATGTCTGAAGGGGATAGTTTGCTGGCGCTACCACTGCCTTCAAGCAAGCTATTAGCCAGATCACGTTTATGTTGATGCAAGGCGACGATTTTATCTTCAATGGTGTTCTTAGCAATAAAACGATAGATAGTGACAGGGCGCGTTTGTCCCATGCGGTGCGCACGATCACTCGCTTGATCTTCAACTGCGGGATTCCACCATGGGTCCATATGCACGACATAATCAGCGGCGGTTAAATTTAAGCCTGAACCACCAGCCTTCAAACTAATAAGAAATACATCGCCTTCACCTGATTGAAATGCATTTACAGCTTGTTGCCGTTGTGAAATTGGGGTTGAACCATCGAGATATTGAAAGCTGATACCATTTGCTATTAAGCGTTCTCTTAGTAAATTTAAATGACCAACAAATTGACTAAACACCAAACTTTTATGGTTGTTTTGTTTAAGTTCAACCATCAAATTATCAAAGGCTTTTAGTTTGGAGCTTTCGATTGTTGATTCTGCCATGACAAGACTTGGGTGACAGCAAGCACGGCGCAGTTTCATAATCTCAGCCAGCATCTTGATGTGTTGTTGCCCCGCTTCAACATCTTCATGCATCAAGTTTTCAATAGCTTGACGACGCAGCGCTTCATAGAAAGTAATTTCTTGTTCTGACAACTCTATGGGTAAATTAATTTCTGTGCGCGCGGGCAGCTCCGTTAACACCTGTGATTTTAAGCGTCTTAAAATAAACGGAGATATGACCTGTCTTAGCGCAAAATTCGCACGACGCTTAGCGGCATCGTCACTGGCTTTATTGCTTTCAATTAACTGTGCAAAGCGTTTGTGAAATTGTTTCTGGCTCCCCAATAAACCGGGATTAATAAACCGAAACAAACTCCATAGCTCTGTTAGGTTATTCTCTATGGGAGTACCAGTAGTCGCCATTTTAAACTTGCCCTTTAGCGCTAAAGCCGCCTGAGTTCGCTTGGCCAATGGGTTTTTTAATGCCTGTGCTTCATCGGCCACAATCGTTTGCCATTCAACCGCCGCAAGTTTTTCACTCTCACGCTGCAATAAGCCATAGCTGCAAATAACAAGATCAAATGGTTGCAGATTTTCTAGGACTTTTTTACGCTCGCTCATGTCACCATCACGGCCAAATACTTTTACATTTAAAGTCGGAGCAAATCGACTAATCTCTTGTTGCCAATTAAAACACACTGACGTTGGTGCTAAGACTAAACTTGCTCCACTTTGAGCTCGCGCAACAATCACAGCCAGCGCTTGCAATGTTTTACCTAGGCCCATGTCATCAGCTAAACATGCACCAGCTCCCCAATGCGCCAATCGCATAGCCCAATCGAATCCATCACATTGATAATCACGTAATTCTGCCTGCAAGGTCGATGGTAACTGTGGAACTAATTCACTCGCTTGATTTAATAAAACTTTTTGACGATCCCAAGCATGCAGCGTACGCATTCGCATCCCTTGTGTTGCAGCATCAATAAGCGGGCTGGCGAGGGCATGAAACTTACCATCAAGCGTCATATTTTCAATGTCTTGCAAACGTTGTTTTAATTCTTTGGTGAGCACAACAATTTGCTGCTCATCTAATTTAATAAATCGCGATTGGCTTTGCGCCATCATCGCCATTAAAGTTTTAAGTTCGATAACTTGATCATCTGAAACCGTTAACGTGCCTTCTAAATCGAACCATTCTTTTTGTTTCGTTACTGCTAACTTCATATGCGCCATTTCTTGTGGCGCTGATAATTTTAAACTTTTTCCTTTGGGCCATTGCAGAGCAATGTCGAGCGGTAACTTGGTATTTGGATTGGCCACTATATTTTCAAGTGACACCAGTGTTTCCAGCGCTTCATCTAATCTGTCACAGAGTAAACGACTGTCGATCATCTGTTCAAATAAAGGTACTTGTTCAAATAAGCGCTGTAATTGACGACGTTCAAACACCAGATCACGGGTAACACTTTGGCGCTTGCCTCCAATATCTAGCGATAAAGTAGGGTTGCCAGTGCCAGGTGGTATGCTTGGACCATCACTGCCAAACGGCATTACATGACATTGGTACTCAAGCCCTTCACCTGCGGGTTCAATATTGATATATAAACGGGCATCAGCCCCTATTTGTTCGACCGAACTAGTAATGCCTTCTAGATTAGAATGAATATTTAACAATGGGGCAATAACACTGATACTCTTAATTACTTTGTCTTTAGCTGCTTTTGGTACGACGAGTCCACTTTCACCGACAATGCTCGCGATTTGACGATGCTTTTTTTCATACGACACCAATTCAAATTTATTATCACCAAGGTTAGTAAAAGAATAGCTACTATCAGAATCATCAATATTACTTGGTAAGTTACTCATTGATAATAAAAAACCATCATCGTTTTGAGTGATTACTAACTCAGGCTCACGTTCATTAATAGTGATACTTTGATGTGGATTATCTTCTAAATAAACATTATCTAAACCAATGGCTTCTTTTAGTGCAAGATACCCAGTGAGCGAGTAATGCTCCTTACCGTAATACCCGCCATTGAAATGACCTTTGATTTGATGACACAGTGCAATATCGCCTTGTGACAAATAATCAAAGCTTTCCATATCTTGTGATAGCCGTTTAAGTGCGATAACACGCCCTTTAGTCCAGCCACTCTTTCCAAGTTTTTGTTCCTTGGCGCTGAATTCGTCGCCAAAACGGCTATGTTGGAGCAACCAAACCAAACGTGAAGTTTTCTCATCTGATTCATTGGCCGGTTGTACGGTTTTATCCAATGCAATAAGTTGTTCAAGTGCCAAAGCCCATGTTTCTTTTCGAGCGATAAGGCTTGGAAAGTCTAAAAATACCTGCTGTTTAGTATCAATATTAATGGGTAAAGTTTGTAGATGTTTTACCAGTAAATCGCCACTGATTTTGCTCCATAAAAACTCACCTATATCATGGAGGTGTTGGCAACTTTCTGTTAATTGTCGTATGAATGCGGCGCTGGGTGTTTGGTTTGACCATGTTAAACATAGACAACTGATAACAACATAGACATGGTAAGCATAATTATTTATATGTGAATATGGATCACTCAATTCAAGGGATTTGGCACGACCAGCTAACAGCATATTAAAGCGGTTTATGCAGATATAGGTTTGCTGATAAGCCCCTTCATTACGTCGATCATCAAGTTGATTAGCCAATTCCGTAAATAAGACATTAAGTTGATGCGGCATGGCGTCACTGCCTTGAATCAACAAGGCAATAGAGTAGAACAGGCCATATAAATCACCAACATACTGGTGCTTGCGGCGTGATATTTTATTTTTCGCTAATATAGCCAACTTAAAGCATTCAATGGCTTGAGGTAAGTCCCCTTCTAAAAACTTTAGCGTTGCGACTAACTGTAGACCATAACTGCTGCTCTCTTGATCTGACAATAATAACTTTGCCTCTTCAAAACGACACCCCAAAATGTATTGCTCTGCCAGTAGATGCCCTAGTTCATCGCCTTTATCTGTTATCTTATCAAACAGCTGTGCAAGCAACGTAATCACCTCGCGGCGATCTTTCATGTCTTTTCGTAATTGGTATAGCAGACTTGCAAAAGCTTGATATTGCATTTCAAAAGGCAAAGTTAAGAATTGCTTCTCGTTAAATGGATAGAAACACAGCTCGATTAGTGTTTCATTAATTTGCGCGTCTACTTTTTGTGGGTCTTTGTTAAATTCGAATAATTGCGTGCAAATTTGATATTGTCCGCGATAAAAACTGTCGCGGATAATGCGCTGGGTATTGCTAAAGCTTGGACGTCCCCAGGAATAAGCGGACATCATAGGGTGAATACGTTCAACGACATCAACAATGCCTTCAAACGACTCTTCTTCAAGTGAACACCTCGTTAGTTCATCTGCCAAATAAGGTGATAATTTAATACCATCTTGGCTAACTGTCATGAGGCCTTGAACGACAAGTGAATCTCGTACTTCGTTAGTAAATAAAGTATGGAGTTTTAATCGATTAAAAACATCAGCATGACTAAGTTCTTGTAATACTTTTCTAAATTTTGCTTGTCCTAATCGATGATTAATCACGGCCAAAATGCGCAAAATAATCTGCTGTGAAGGATCGCAGGCATTATATAGGGCTTTGTGCTTATAAATTGCAATATCGATATTGGTGAGAAATGACATGATGAAGGCAATAACAAATTAGAATGGTTGTCATATTAACGTGTTTTTCGGTTATTTTCATTGTCTTGTCAAAGTTTAATCAGTGCTCTTCAACTGGCGTTCAGTTTCACGCCTATATAGTACCCTATCGTTTGAAAGGAGTTCCTCACTATGAAAATATTCCCCTTTGCTATTTGTGTATTAGCCTCATTATACAGTTTTAACCTCAAAGCCAATGATAACCTCCCGTCTATATTTGTTACTCATGAACTTAATGGTGATAGTTCTATTACAAGTGTTGGTGCTGGCATGACATTTAAAGATAATCACAGTAACTTTGGCGCCAATATATCCATGTCATTAGGCAACGCAGAAATTGTTACTAATAAACTCCGTGTTGAAGACTACTTAGCCTGGGAACTTGGGGCTAAAGTGGGCTACTTTTCTGATATATCTTTATATTTAGAAGCAGGTGTTGATTTAGGCGAGCTGTTTGGACGCGAACACCATGATGATGATCATTTTCACGATAATAGCTTTAACCTATTTGACGATCATTATGACGATCACCACAGTCATTACCATGATGATCATCACTATAGTAACAGGACCGACTCATTAGATGCGTATATAGGTGTTGGTGGAGGCATCAATTTCGGGCATGTTCAGCTAAGTGGCCAAGTTCGTTTTCGTCAAATAGATAGTGAAGAGTGGAAATCCTTAGACGATGTCTATACTGGTGTAACTTTAACTATGTCTTTTTAAATCCCATCAATATTCTACCCTAAGGCATCAAGCACACGGCATTCATAATCATCTTCGTGGTGACAACAGTCAACGATATTAGATAACTCCCGAGCCAGCGCTGTTAACTGGCTTATTTTTTGCTCAACATCGAGTAAATGTTTTTGGGCAATTTCATGGGCTTGATGTGGCGAATGCGCACTGCATTCTTGCAAATGTATTAGCTGCTTAACCTCCATCAAACTAAAACCCAAAGCTCTGCTATGACGAATAAATTGCAATCGACGTAAATGCCTTTTGTTATAACGCCTTTGATTCCCAGTGCTGCGGTTAGCCTGTGGCAAAATACCGATTTCTTCATAATATCTAATGGTCGGAATTTTACAGTCCGTTGATTTAGACAACTGACCAATACTATAAATATCTTCAATTATTTTAATTTTATTCACAAAACACCTTGAACCTCTAGTTACTAGAGGTTTTATAGTAGCTTTATCTTGCATCGTTTACATTAAACAAATTAAATAAACTCTGAGGAGTGTGCTATGTCAGGCTGTTGTGATCATAATAAGAATTTTGATGGAATGAGTGCGGATTACCGACGTATTTTATGGTGGATTATTGCTATTAATGGCAGCATGTTTTGCATTGAGATGTTGGCGGGTGTTGCAGGTCAATCTCAAGCACTACAAGCCGATGCTTTAGATTTTTTAGGTGATAGCCTAACCTACGGTTTAAGCCTATGGGTTATTGGAAAATCAATGACGACTCGCAGTAATGTCGCATTGTTTAAAGGCTATAGTTTAGTTTTTATGGCCTTACTCGTTTTTTCCGGCACTGTTTATCGATTATTTGTGGCCAATCAACCGAGTGCCATTACCATGGGGTCTGTAGCAATTGCCGCATTAATGGCAAACCTAATCAGTGTTTGGCTTTTACGCCGGCACAAAGATGGTGATGCCAATGTCCGCTCTGTTTGGTTATGTAGTCGTAATGATGCCATTGGTAATGTTGTGATTCTAGTAGCAGCGTCAGGCGTGTGGCTCACGAATCAGGCTTGGATAGATCTAGCTGTCGCGGCATTTCTCGCTATATTATTCTTAAATTCAGCGTGGAAAATCGTTAAGCAAGCCAATGAAGAAAAACGAGAACATGTGCATTGATAGTAACTAGCTCCCTTACTACCGGAGAATCTAAGGTGGTTTCCTTAGACTAAAATACTTGACAAATATCTGATGCAGCGACCATTATAATGTTATGTTTGTGCCAAAAAAATGCTTATGCTATTACTTTGTATTTACTTATTTATTGCGCTATTTTTCTCATTCATCTGCTCCATTGCTGAATCTGTACTCTTGAGTCTTAGTCCAATTCATATTGCCTATTTAGAAAAAAATAAACACCCTGCAGGTACCATTCTAAACTCCTTAAAAGTGGATTTAGATAAACCTTTGGCGGCGATTTTAACGTTAAATACAGTTGCTCACACAGTTGGTGCAGCAGGTGTTGGTGCTCAGGCTAGCATTGTATTTGGTGAGGCGTCCTTGGGCATTGTATCTGCGGTGTTAACCTTACTCATTTTGTTTATTTCAGAAATAATCCCTAAAACATTGGGTGCAACTCACGCTAAAAAGCTTGCGCCGATAACGGCTTACACGCTTAAATATATGATTATTACTTTAAAACCAATAATTACTATTTGTGAGTTTGTTACAAAAAGATTAGTAGCAGATAAATCTAAATCCGATATGAGCCGTGATGAATTTTCAATCATGACCCAGTTAGGTGAAAAGCACGGTGCTATTAACTCGCAAGAATCAAAAATTGTGCAAAACCTCTTGATGCTACAGGCCATAGATATTAAACATGCAATGACACCAAGCACTGTCATTTTCTCGGAAGTGGCACACCTTAGCGTCGATGAGTTTTTCCACAAGCATCAAAAAGTAAGGTTTTCCCGTATACCTATTTTCAATAAGAGTAATCAAGACTTCATTGGTTTTGTTTTACGCGCCGACTTATTACTTGCTCAAGCACGCGGTAATTCTCAAACCACGCTAAAAACCTACCTGAGAGAAATGCCAACATTACTAGAAACGATGACGTTATCTCATGCTATGGAGGAAGTCCTTTCAGGTAAACACCATATGGCGCTAATCGTTAATGAATATGGAACAGTCCGCGGTATATTGACCCTTGAAGACATATTAGAGTCATTAATTGGGCACGAGATAATTGATGAAGGGGATAAACATATCGATATGCAAAAAATGGCTAAACGACGTTGGAAAGTGAAATCAAAAAAGCTGGGCCTTGATGATAAACAAGAAGATATTGATGTTTAGAGGAAACTTTGTGGATGCTTAATGAAAACACCCACAACTATCTTATTGCGTACCGCCAACGGTTAACTCGTCAAGTTTAAGCGTTGGTTGACCAACACCTACTGGTACACTTTGACCTTCTTTGCCACAAACACCAACGCCGGTATCTAATGACATATCATTACCAACCATTGATATTTGCTGCATAGCTTCGCTGCCATTACCAATTAGTGTAGCCCCTTTAATAGCGGCACCAATTTCACCATTTTTAATGATATAGGCTTCAGACGCAGAGAATACAAACTTACCGGATGTGATATCAACTTGACCGCCGCCAAAGTTTGGAGCATAAATACCATTTTCGACACTAGAAATAATATCTTTTGGCGTGCTTTCACCCGATAACATAAATGTATTTGTCATGCGTGGCATAGGTAATGATGCGTATGACTCACGGCGTCCATTACCTGTGCTTTTAGTATCCATTAAATGTGCATTATGTTTATCAAACATATAGCCTTTTAAAATACCATCTTCGATAAGTACGTTACGTTGTGCGACAGTACCTTCATCATCAATATTGAGTGAACCACGTCGATCACTTAGAGTGCCGTCATCAATAATGGTACAAAGTGGTGATGCGACCTGCTCTCCAATTTTACCGCTAAATGCCGATGAACCTTTACGGTTAAAA
>Ga0209292_1004202_pt1 | contig 15356 bp, 14 predicted proteins | sample GOMGulsemesocosm_2_FD_184634 | JGI IMG/M metagenome (GOLD analysis project Ga0209292, IMG submission 184634) | Methane-oxidizing microbial communities from mesocosms in the Gulf of Mexico - GOM9C Gulf of Mexico (SPAdes) (version 2) | ecosystem: Environmental > Aquatic > Marine > Cold seeps... | reverse complement strand
ATCGTCCAAGACGTCTACATCATGCCAATCTTCATCATTCATATTACTCTCCAATCAACCTCTTACCACTAATGTTAAGTGGCAATTTAAGGGAGTAAGATGAAAGTAATATGAAACAAAGGTGACACTTTGATGAAAGCGTGAGTTAATTTGAAAATATTGAGCTATAGCTTAATTTTAAAAACTTATTGTAACTTTAACTTCAAGCCCTTTAAAAATGCTGATAAGACTTCATCAGAACAATTTTTATAGTGTTTGTTATTAACATTTCTAAAAAATGCACTGAGTTCATACTTCCCTAAACTCAGTTCCGCTAGCTCAAGAATAGCGATCACTTCTTCAGCTTTTAAAGACAACGCAATCTTCACTTTATTAAAGATCATATTATTGGTTAATTCTTGCTCGGCTTCACGCTCTGGTCCATCGCTAGGGCCTCTTTTTGCGATAATTAAACCATTTAAGAAGCTAGCAAACTGTACATCTTCAATCTGCTGGTATGTGCTTTCATCTTTTTCTTCAAAAAAGCTTTTTAGTTGCTCTGCACTAATTTCACATTGGCCTAAAGCAAAAGTAGCTATAATTTTTTCATCAGTTAACTCAAAGATGGTGCTGATGCGGCGAAGGAGGTCATTATTAATCATTGTAAAGCCCAAAGGTTGATTTTTTAAGCAGCAAGTAAATAACTACTTGAGGAGTATTTAAAAATATTTGCACAGTATAACTGACTCTATGCCTATTAGCGTGTTTTGATTGCAAAAAGGAATATTACCGAGTGTACAAAAATTGAGTTCGCCGTTATTAAAGGCATAAATTGAAATTATTATTAATGTGTATAAGATATTAATACTTTTAATCATTGTTAATAAAGGAAAATCAATGAGCACAATAGATACGTCTATAACACAACTTGAAACATTGACCATGAAAGCCTACGAACTCGGCCTAGCTTATGCACCGAGATTAGCGCTAGCAATTTTAACCTTATTACTTGGCCTATGGATAATAAGTGGCATTAGTAAGCTAGTTAAAACCTCAATGGAACGTTCAAAAGTCGATCCAACGTTAATTCCATTTATGGGTAGCTTAGTATCTTGGGTCCTAAAAGTTCTACTCTTTATCTCTGTTGCCTCAATGGTAGGTATTGCTACCACCTCGTTTATTGCTGTACTAGGTGCCGCTGGTTTAGCTATCGGTTTAGCCTTACAAGGGAGCTTAGCGAATTTCGCCGGTGGCGTATTAATTATGATATTCAAGCCCTATAAAGTGGGTGATTTAATTGAATCTCAAGGTCATTTAGGGGTGGTTAAAGAAGTACAAATATTTAATACTATTTTGCTCTCCCCGCAATCAAAACGCATTATTATTCCTAATGGTTCAACGTCTAATGGCTCTGTTGTTAACTATACCGTTGAAGGAAAGATTCGTGTCGATTTAACAGTTGGCGTTTCTTATGACGCAGATATTGATAAAACTAAAGCTGTTTTAATGGACGTTTTGCTTAATAATGACAAAGTCATGCAAGAGCCAACTCCATTTATTGGTCTTTCAGAAATGGCCGATAGCTCAGTTAATTTTGCCGTTCGCCCACATTGTTTACCTGAGCATTACTGGGACGTTTATTTTAGTGTTAATGAAGCAATGAAAAAAGCCCTTGATAAGAACGCGATTGCTATTCCGTTCCCGCAGCGCGATGTACATTTAATTCAATCATAACCAACAATATATCGTTATACCTTGTTGGCCATAACACGCTAAATTTAGGCCAATAAAAACCGCGTCAATGACTATCATTGACGCGGTTTTATTTTAATTATCTTTTGTTAACAGTAATTCAGTATTTATTTAGTCGGCCATGGGCTTCTCGGTAAGTTCCCGTTAGATTTAGCACCTCTAGAAGTATTACTCTTAGGCTGATTATTACTCGGCTTGTTACTACTCAAAGTACTATTGTTAGCTCGAGTACTCTTAGATTCAGCGTATTTAGTGACATAATTCAATTTTGACAGCGGCACTGTTTTTTTCACAGGAAAATCTGCAAACTCTTTGCGTTCAATAATATGTCCCAAGCGACTCTCAATAGCACAAAGCTCTCTAAAGTTATCCTTAGACACTAAAGAAATGGCTTCACCTGAAGCACCCGCTCGCCCTGTACGACCAATACGATGAATATAATCATCGACTTGTGCTGGTAAGTCATAGTTAATAACACGTGAAAGTTCACCAATATCAAGACCACGAGCGGCAATACCTGTCGCGACTAAAAACTGTATTTTTCCTGCTTTAAAATCAGCCAGTATTTTCTCACGGACATCTTGAGTTCTTCCGCCGTGAATACTTTCAGCGGTAATGCCACGCTTTTCTAATTGACTAACTAATTTTGCGGCACCATGTTTAGTTTCAATAAAGATTAATGCTTGTTGCCATTCAAACGTGGTAATTAAATGACTGAGTAATGCTGATTTATTACTTTTATCAACGGTAACTAGCCATTGGGCTATTTTAGGTTTAGCCGCTTTATCTGCACCAATAGAAATTTCAACCGGTCGATGAATTGTTCTTTTCGCTAAACCGCGGACTTCATCAGACATAGTGGCAGAAAACAGTAAATTTTGACGGTGCTCAGGCAATCGCTCAATGATTTTATTAATGTCTTCAATAAAGCCCATATCGAGCATTCGATCGGCTTCATCTAGCACCAACATATCAAGCTCATCAAAATGTAATACCCTTTGATGTGTCATATCTAGCAAACGACCTGGTGTTGCCACTAGGATATCAACTCCCCAAATCAATCGTTGCTTTTGTTCTTGTGCATCGACACCGCCGTACATTGCCATAGAGCTGATGTCTAAGTATTTTGCATAGGCACTAATACTTGCTTCAACTTGAACAGCAAGTTCGCGTGTAGGTACAAGGATAAGCGCACGAATACGCTTACCTCGTAACTTCTTATTGGTGTCTTTATAGCGGCTATTTATTTGCTCTAATAATGGCAAAACAAAACTGGCCGTTTTCCCCGTGCCCGTTTGCGCTGCGGCGATAATATCTTTACCGGATAAAACGACGGGAATGGCTTTTTGTTGAATCGGCGTAGCCTTGCTATAACCTAAATCAGCAATGGCATCGAGTATTGGAGGTGATAATTTAAGTGTTGAGAAGGACATAGAGTGTCTTAGCCATTTTAATAATCAAACTGCCCGATACTTAGCCATAAGAGATAAAGCAGGAAGGTGCAGATGATAGGGAGAATAATGACGCTAGTATAACAGTTATCTATACCCATTCCACTTGAAGATGCTCGTGTCAGGCAACCTGAGCGAATCATAATCTAGGCACATTTTTTTGTTAAGGGTCACTCCCTTAAAAACAAATGTAACGACAAATATGTTTTGCTCAGTTTTCCCCAAAGGGCTGGTTTATAAACACTTTATGCTACGTTATTGGTTTCGAAAATAACGCTACACGGATGTAACTTAATAGAGAAAGCAGGAGCACATTCTCCTGACTAACTATTCTCTTCAATCAATGCCTTGCCTAAAGGCGTTTATAATTCCAGCTGAACCCTGCATCTTCAAGTGGAGCGGGTATATAATGCGTTGAAGCGAGAAGAGACTGCTTCCTTCAAAGTATTAACCTAAATAATTTAGCGACATTTTGTTATTTAGTAGGGCAAGTAAAGCCTAACCAAGCTTTATTCTGTTCACCATATATTGCAAGCCAAGCCTCCATCGCTTGCTGCTCATTTTTATTCTCATCGCTAGATAATGCTGAAGCTTGAGAGATCATCTCAGTGGTGAAATTAACCCTTTTAATCAACTGATATATACACGGCCATTGTTTTTTTACCCCTGGCCACACTGCTTTCTTAATCAAAGTTACCTTAGGGTTACCACAATCATAGAGCATTTCTTGATTTACTCCCCATGCGGGGTCTTGCTCACATGCTTTGTCATAATCAGGGAACTCTACAAAGTGCCCTTTAATATGAACATCAACCCAGTTAGGACTCCAATGCAATAATACTATTGCTTGATTAGATTTCTTGGCATGAGACAGCTTTTGCCAAAGCTGCTCGGCATTATCTAAACGTTCAATGGTAAAGTTAAGATTCAACGATCGGATCAGTGCTGCATCACGATAATTCCATGGTCCTGTGTAATAAATACCTTTGCCATCATCACGGCCATTACTAAATATTTTGGAGCATTTCTTAAGTGCTTGCCAATCAGGTAAACCTGGACAAAGCGCTTCAACATAGTCAGGGTACCACCAATCTTCCCGACCAAAAGCCGAATGTCGGCCGAGATCTTCCACATGGCCTTGATTAACAGCTTTGATAAAATTTCCATCAGCATATGTTTGCCAGACTTCTAGCTGCACATGGACTAAGCCTTTTTTTAATGCGCCGATTTGATTAACAGAATTGATAGCGAGGTATTCGACCGGGTAACCAAGTTGCTCTATTTTAGCGCCAACAAGTTTTGATAATAACCTTTGACTAGGCCAGTCATTTAAAGGAAAAACAATCGCTTTTTCTTTAGTAGCCATGGCTTCTAAAGCGGTAATTAACAATAGTGATAACAATAATGATAAAACACGCACGGCAAGCACTCTAAAATAGCTATAACTTGTTAAGTATAGCGAGAGGACTGAATTAAAGTAAAAGTTTGCAAAATAGATCTTCGCATGCATTCAAAATCAAGGTGAGCTAATCGATTAGCAAGGCGATTCTAACATTCAAAAGTAATAGTTTAGTGTTGATGTTGTATATTACATGCAGCATTAGGCATAGCGACGAACATGATTTGATTATAGTCAGTCGGTGTCTATTTGTATAAGTTAACTATGACTAAGTGATCTATATCAACATTTGCTTATCTTGTGCCGCGAAGCCAATAAACATAGGGTATACTGGCGGAAGTAACAATGAGCACAGCTCAAGATAATTGGATCTATCTACCCGATGAAAAATACAGAAAATACAATCGAAACGACAATAATAAAAGACATTTCACTAGGTTATGTTTATGTGATGATACATTCTTTTTTTTCTGACGTTGTGAAAATAGGTTGTACGACTGAAGACCCGACAACTTATGCTAAATCATTATCCGCAAAAACGATTGGTGAATATAGCGTTGCCTTTTCATTACAGTGCATCAGGCCATGTAAAGTACAAAAGCAAATTAAGAGTTATTTAACCGCACAAGAATACGTTAATGGCTTTTATCAAGTATCACCTGATTTTGCTGAAAAATTACTAAAAAGAGAAAGCTTGAAGATTCCAATCTTAAATAGCTTTTAAAGAGTAGCGACGGAAACTGGATATAACTCAGCTAAAGAGCTGATATCTAAGTCGGTGATATGCATGTACAAACTCCCCCTGCAAAATGGCGGCTTTACCTAAGGTACTTATTAAAAAGGGGGAGTATTACCTAACGTTATAACGTTAGGTTGGTCATTATTTTAACGACTCTATTTCTGCAAGCGCTTGAGTAAACTCACTTAACTCTAGTTCTAAACATTCATCGTCACCTTGCCAATTAATACCCACAATAACGCCATCTTCATTTAAGTCTTCAAGCCAAAATTCAAACCAATCAGCAAGTGAAATTTCACATGGAACATAATCACTCCACTCATCAATGCAATGTTGCTGAGCTAACTGAGAACTTGACCATAAAGGCATTACATCGGTATTTTCAAAGCTAGGTGAATCAAGTACAACCCAGTCTTCACTCGCTTTATCCTGTAGTGCCCAAAGAACTTGCGTTGGTTTGGTTTCTGCTAAAAAAGTTTTCAAAATAGTTTTGCTATCGGTCATAAGATCATTGCTTCAATTTAGTAATATGCGTGGATTATAACTGAGTTACCAGCATAGGTCATGTTATACCCAGCTGACTTAAAGATGTAGTGCTAATATCTCTAAACCTAGTGCTTCTCCCTCTTTACTTTATTTGTGTACCTTACTTTTATTGATATTTTAAAACAAGCTCAGCTCAAGGCATAGCTGCATTAACAACGAGAATTTCAGTAATAACATTAAAGACTATTTATTTAATCCGTTAATAGATAGAATTGTCGGCTTTTTCGAACTGAGATCCATTTATGCTATTTAAAATGAGTTGCTTTTTATTCGCGCTACTTATGCTCCCCCTTTCCTTCGCGAGTAATATTAATCAATTTAAGCAAGACTTCTCTAGTCAAGTACAAAAGCAACTCAAACATTTTAGTATTCCTGGCGGCGCGTATGCCATCATACAAAATGATAGTGTGGTTGCGATAGAAAGCTTTGGGCATACCGATAAGACTAGAACTCATCAAGTAGACCAAAATACCGTCTTTCGTTTAGCGTCTGTATCTAAAACATTCGCCGCAACAGTAACCACTATGCTAGCGCAAGAACAACAATTAAATTTGTCCGACCCTATCACTAAATTTGTACCACATTTTTCCTTAGCCACTGATGGCGCGGCACAAAAAATACAACTTAAACATTTATTGAGTCATTCAAGTGGTTTAATGCCAAACTCCTACGACAATCTGCTTCATGAAAATTGGTCTTTGGATAAAATCATAAGGCGATTTGACCGCATCACCCCTGTCTGTCAACCGAATAAGTGTTACGGCTATCAGAATATTGCCTATGCCCTGCTACAGCCCGCTATTGAAGCGAGCCAAAGCAAGAGTTATGCTGACCTATTACAAGAACGTGTTTTTACGCCACTTAATATGACGCATGCTTCCGTTGGTATCGATGTTTACACACAGCAAGGGAATACCGCTAAGCCTCATATCCTCAGGAAACGCATTAAAACAGGAAAAAAAGATAGCCAAGGTAAAGAAATAAAGCGATATATCTGGCGTAAAGTAAAAGTAGCTCCTGATTTTTACAAAGTGGCGCCTGCTGCTGGAGTTAATGCGAGTATTACAGACCTAGCTAAATGGTTGATTGCTAATTTAGGGTATAGACCAGAGGTATTATCACCAAGGCTGTTAAGTGAGTTAACAACACCGAGAATTAGAACAAAAAAAGATTTACGCCGACGTTTTTGGCGTGATCATCTAACTGATGCTCATTATGGCTATGGTTGGAGGGTTTATCAATTTAACGGTTACCCCATTATTTATCATTCAGGTTGGGTCGCTGGCTTTCGTGCCGACATAGGCTACTCTCCGGATTTAGATATCGGCTTTGCTATCGTTATAAACGCAGAGTCTAATGTTATTAATAAAATATCTAGCCAATTTTGGTTACAAGCGAGCAGTGTATTTAATAACTCAGTAAGCAGCAAAATTAAAAGTTAACGATTAACTACTGACATAGTTTTAAAAACAGCTTCAAACAACGGTATGAATTTCGAACAAAAAAAATCAAATCACGGCTTGATGCCTCTAACATGAAAAATAAATTATATTGAAAATAAGACACCTAAGCTAGGAGCGAAGTCATAGCTTAGTTGCCTTTACAGATAACCGGACATTACAAAAACACACTTTCGTAACTTTTTGTTACATCTATAAATAAACCATTGATCACTTTCAAGCGACAATTACAGTAATAAAAATAACTACACTTATAAATCCGCTTTATGTCCTTGATAAAAAACAGTCGAAAATTGACCAATGCCCTATTACTACTTTCACTTACTGCACTACCATTTACCGCTTTGGCAGAAACACCTGAAAGAAAACGTTTCCAATTAACCCATAACAAAGCCGCGATCAAGGTTGATGGTGTAATGGATGAAGCTGTTTGGAAAACAGCAACAAAGATGGAATTAAAATATGAAAAAAGCCCAGGCGATGGCACACCTTCACCGGTAAAAACTGAAGTGTTCTTTTATGAAAACGGTAGCACTTTTAATGTTGCCTTCATTGCCTATGATCCAAACCCTGAAAAAATTAGAGCATCATTAAGAGACCGTGATAGTTTATGGGCCGATGACAACGTGGCAATAATTGTCGATACATTTAATGATGAGCGAAGCGGTTATGAGTTTTTTGTTAATGCATTAGGTGCCCAAGCTGATGTTCGTATGGATGATACAGATGGTTGGCACGAAGATAGCTCATGGGATGCTATTTGGGATAGCGCAGGACAGATTACTGATTTTGGTTATGTTGTAGAAATGAGCATTCCTTTTAGTGCGCTCCGCTTTCCTGATACTGATGAAAAGTTAGTTTGGAATATCACTGGCTGGCGAAATTATCCTCGTGACGTGAAAATTCAAATGGCAACCAATGTGTTTGATAGAGATATAAAGTGTAACTTGTGCCAGTTCCACCAACTGGTAGGTTTTGAAGAGATTACTCCTGGCAAAAATTTTCAATTAACACCAACACTTACGGTTTCCAAAGCAGATGAAAAGCCAGACTTACCCGGTGAATGGGAAAATGGTGATATTGAAGTAGAACCTGGTTTAGATGTACGCTGGGGACTAACACAAGACATCGTCTTAAATGCCACGTTAAACCCTGACTTCTCACAAGTTGAAGCAGATGCCGGTCAACTTGATGTCAATAATACTTACTCATTGTTTTACCCTGAAAAAAGACCTTTTTTCTTAGATGGCGCCTCGTATTTTGATACCACCAATTTTAACTTTGTCCATACCCGAAATATTGCCGATCCAGATGCCGGTTTAAAACTAACGGGAAAAAATGATCAACATAGCTATGGCATAATGTTAGCCAATGACAATAACACCTCTTTTTTAATGCCTGGAAACCAAGGATCTGATATCGCAACCTTAGATGAGAAATCTAATGTTGCAGTTGGCCGTTATAAAATGGATGTTGGCGAACGTAATAATGTCGGTGTATTAATGACTCATCGTCAGTCCGACAACTACCATAATACCCTTGCGTCACTTGATGGTACTTATTGGCTTAGTCAAAATGATAGCATTCAATATCAAATAGCCCAGTCTGATACTAAAAATACCGCTGACGTAATGGAGGAGTTTGAGGTCACAGAAAAGCAAAGAGGTACAGCGTTTAGTGCCGACTATTCACGAAACACCCGTGATTATAATTTGAGGGCTGGTTACACGAATATTGGTGAAGATTTCCGTGCTGATTTAGGTTTTCAATCTAGAAGTAATATTGAGCGATTTGTTTTAGGTGGTCGCCGTACTTACTACGGTGAAAGTAATGATATCCTAACACAATGGGGTTACTTTGGTGATTGGGATAAAACTTACGATCAAGAAGGTAAAGTGCTTGAAGAAGAATACGAAATACACGGTAACCTACAAGGGCAGAAACAGTTTTATACTAATTTTGGCATAGTACATCGTGATAGATTGTATGAAGATCAATATTTTAAAGAAACACAATTTAAAACCTATATTGAAATAAGACCTATTGCTAGTGTCAACATGGGTACCTTTATAAAGTTTGGTAAACAAATTGATTTTGCCAATACCCAGTTAGGTGATGTGGTTTATACCGAAGCATTTACCGAATGGGATGTTAACCGTCACATCAATGCGAGTATTAACTATAACTACTCACACTTAGATGTTGATGATGGTCGATTATTTACGGCTCATCAATCAGACATACGATTGAGCTACCAGTTTAGTATGCGCAGTAAATTAAAGTTTGTTTTGCAATACACTGATATAAAAAGAGATGTCAGCCTATATACTGAAGATGACATTGACGATCTTCCTGATGCGCAAGATAAATTTTTCTCAAGTCAGTTACTTTATTCTTATAAAATTAACCCGCAAACCTTATTTTTCGTAGGCTATTCAGATGGGGGTTATCAGGATGATAGCCTAGAGCAACTCACCCGAGATCAACGTTCTGTATTTACTAAGTTTAGCTATGCTTGGCAAATGTAATTAAGGGACTTTACTTATGCTTTAAATAGCACTTTATTTTAATAAAAAATAACAAAGCGATGATAATCATCGCTTTTTTTATGGTCTTCACTGAATTATCCAGCAAGCCTGTTGATCTCTGCCAGTGTATGTTGATGGTCATCATAATCAATAGCTATTTGATGGCGAAGGCCATTTACTTCCAGGACTAACGATGGAAAACCTTGTTGACTTAATTTTCTTGCTAAGGATATTTGCCTTGCCAACTCTCTTTCGATTTTTTCAGAGCTGATGTCTTTAATGAACTTCTCTACATTTAAAGTCTGTAATTCTTGCTCACTTAATTCTCGAGCCAAATCAATTAACATATTAAGATCAGAAGGATTCAACGCACGTAAATAGTAACCTTGCTGGATTGCCTCTATCATAGGTTGCTGACAAGCTTGCTTATGCGCAGCAATGGCAGCGCGACACGCATTATAAGTTGAACGTCTTGGTGTATTATCTCGCCAAAAATCATGATTAAAATGAGTGCCCAGTTTTTTCTCAATAGTACGCCAATGATTTTGTATCATCTGCTGCTGGGCGAGTGGCATTGAACTATTTGAATCAGGAGCTAAACCACCAGCAACATATTCTACAACGATTGAACGGGGTAACTTATTTTGCAATAAATCCCAGATAGGCCGGTAGCCCCAACACCAACTACACATAGGATCGTGAATATAATATAACGTACCATTCATAATGCTTACCCTTCATTTTATTTAGCCTAATACTACCCCGTTAACGCCATAAATACTGTAATACTCCCCTCATTTAGCGGGAATCTTATCTACTTAGGGAAAATAAAATAAGACGATGAGTTTCATTAAGTAATCACTAGCGTATGTGATCGAGTTCTAGCTGACGTGAATTATTTTACTCAGAGCAACCGAGTAATAATTTAAAGGTATTAGATATCAAGAATAAAATTGGACACTTTAGCCATACTCTCTTGCCATTGTGCTATCTATACTAGCCCTACTTTATCACTCTTCAAACGGATTCTTCACATGCTGAATACTTTTAATAAGATGCTATTATCAGCAGCCTTGTTAGTTTCTAGCTCAGTAGTTAGTGCCTCGTTAATCACTAATGGTAGTTTTGAAGAGTTACTATTCATTGATAATTCCAACGCTCAAGGTCTTGTGCATAACACTAATTTGCTGAACTTTGAAAACAAGCATAAAGCTTGGGATGTTTTTTATTCACTGCCTGGCTGGGTGACTACCGCAGGTAACGGTATCGAATTACAAAAAAACATTGTCTCTAAATCTGCCGATGGCCAACATCACGTTGAACTAGACTCTCATCCCCGAGGGGCATCAAACGCCGTCATGACTCAAACACTTAATTCACTTACTGTTGGTGCAACTTACTTGTTAGAATTTTCCTACAAGCCGCGCACTAATCAAACTAACGACAATGGTATTAATGTCTTTTGGTATGACGCAGCAACTAATTACAATTTTGACATGAATGCAGATTTTAAAATTAATGGTAAGAAGAAGAATAATCCAAAGTGGGCTGTACAATCAATTATGTTAACTGCGCAGTCTGACACCATGGATTTAAGCTTTGGTGCCTTTGGCAAACAAAATTCGCTAGGGGGCTTAATTGATAACGTCTCATTAGTACAAGTCAGTGCAGGTCTTGTGGCTAGTGTTCCTGAGCCACCCATGTTGCTATTATCATTACTTGGCTTTTTCGCAATAATTTTCCGCCAGCAGAAAAGCCACATAAAACAGCTAAAATTTAATAAGCTTAAAAAATAGACCTTATTCAACTTTCTCAGCCAGCCCCCCTCTTTTATAAGAGTGGTTGAGAAAGTTACCCTATTTAGTTCCGATTAATAACGAGTACTTAACAGACTAGTGAGCACTGAAGAAAATTGCTTTAACTTCATTAAAACCGTTAAGCTTTAATTGTTCAGCTCTTTGTTCCAATTCACTATGATCTTTACATCCTGTTGCTAAAGCATATAAGCAAGACAACATAAAGAGTACTAACTCATCTTGTTTATCACCCTTCACTTCTCCTTTACTCACTTTATCTAAGTGATTGAGTTGCTTAATCACACTAGCGTCTATGTGCCATAAAGATAACATCAAGCTTGAGGCGGCATAAACACTAACATTCATTAACTCATTAGTATGACGATTCAGTGATTGTAAATCATCAATACCGCGTAGTGAATGCAGTATGAGTTGATGTTTAGTGGCATCTTTATGACACAGCAATAACATGCCTAATAATCCAAAAACCAGTACTTGTTCAATTAACTCATTATCAAACTTAATGGCAATACCGGCCGATCTACGCATCCGTTTAAAAAAATTCGGGGCGGTTAAAAAAACATTGGTACATTGTTCAATAACACTTAGATCAACATGAACCGCAAGCGCATCTTTAACAGAATAAATAACGGCTAAATTCACCACAGTATTAATACCTAAACTTCTGCTGATAGCTTCTTCTATATTATTGGGTGTTTTACCATAAATGGCTTTACTCGCAAGCCCCATCAGGCGACCAGTGAAAACAGGATCTTTAGCAATTATTTCGATAACCCGTTGAAGATCAAAACTGTTTAGGTTTTTTTCCTCTATTAACTGCTGGCAACTATCAGGTAAAGGCGGCATGCTTTTCGCGATAATACTTAAGTTTTGTTGGCTATTTTTATCATTACCAAACTGAGATAACTCACGAAATTGAGAAGGGCTTATACCAAATTTATGACGAAAAGCACGCTCAAATGTAGCACGTTCAGAGTAACCTAACTTCAGCACTAAGTTATCAATACTTATATCTAACGTCAGTAAATCGTGTACGCACAATTCATTCAAATATTTTTGATGAATAAGTTTAAAAGAGGTGTCTTCTTGACTGAGTTTACGCCGAAAAGAGGTCATGCTCATTGCTAACTCACCAGCGCATTGCTCAATAGTAAGCTTTGCTGGCACAGCACTTTTTATCAGCTGAGCATTAACAGCTTCGGTTAATAATATCTTTTTGTTCATATAATTAGGATTATTTATTGATTAAATACGGCGTAAACGATTATTTAAGCACATTGACATGATCTGATTATTGTATTTGCTGTAATCGTATGACTTTCTTAATATTAAATCATATCGACAAAAGGCGAGATCTGCAAAACAAAATAAACGGTAAATATGAGGGAATTGGAAGGTAAAATAAAGTCGTTATCCTTGATAACGACTTAAAGTGCATGAACAATTAATAGTTACTAATTGGTCACAAGAGACATATATTTTCTTTCCTGATTTTGATTATCTTTTAGCTGATAAAAAGAACCAATAAATAAAAACATATAACCAAATAACTCTAAACCTTCTTGGATAATTGTCTTATAAATGTGGTGGTAATCTTCATTCATAACCTCTTTCCATAATGTGCCTGAGCCAAATAATCGACTGAAGATCATAATAATCACTAAGCCCATAAGAATATTAAAGTATGCTTTGGTTTGGCTGAATGAGCGAACAGAGCTAAGTAAGAATTCATCGTTTTTTATGCTGTATATTATCACCGAAATTGCTAATAGTAAGGTTGGATAGAACCAAAAACCATGTACTATCATGTCAAAGTAATAATCAAGCTCTCGCAAAAACATACAGCCTAAGAATCCCGCTACTAAGATAAAAAATGTTCGTGATTCTTCTTCTTTGTATGCTGACCAAGAAAAAATAGCAACGCTAGCGAGTAATAACAATTGTTGAAGTACTTCTGTGAGGGATTGCTCCGAAAGATTATTCTCTAAGAAAAAATAATCTATATTAATTACCGTAATAACACCTGCCGATAATAATGATATTAAGATAAATGGTAATACTAATTCTTTGAATAATAAAAACACACAAAACTCCGTTGAAGATAAATTAAAACTAAAATTGAGAAATGTTACTTAGCTAAAGCAGCTAATTCTAAAGTAACGTGATCGATACCCTGCTGAGCAATTTTCTTATTTAACTCAGCTTGTTTGGTGCTTAATAACGAAATGCCTTCTACCGTAAGATCAAATGCTTTCCATTGTTTCGTTTTTTTATTCTGTCTCATTTGAAAAACAATATTAATAGTCGGAGCACCTTGCTCAATAATTTTAGTTTTAATACCAATAATTCTTTTTCCCTTAGTTGGTTTTTCTGATTCAAAAACAACTTCTTGATTTTTATATTTAGATAAAGCAATAGAGTAGGTTCTTACTAAATAATGACGCATGGCTTCAACAAATTCAGTACGTTGCTCTTTTGATATTTTCTTCAAATGCTTACCTAAAATTCGATACGAAGCATAACGATAATCTATTGATGGCATTAACTCCTCTTCAACAATGTCGCGAATTAAATGTGGAAACTTAGTGATTGCTTGTTGGTTTGCTGATAGTCGTGAGAATAAGTTGGTCCCTGCCGTTTTTAATACGACATAAGGTGAGATAACCTTTGCTGTAGGCTCTGAACTAGCAGTCTGTGATGTAGAGTAAGGTGTTGCAGATACAACTGAAATAGTCGACATTAAAACCAAGGTTAATATTATTTTTGCTACGAATACTCGCATGCTAAAGATCCTTAAAGAGTAAAATGGTATTGCGAATTCTGCCCAAAACATACCGACCAAGCGGTATGCCTTTCAATAACGAGAGAATAGCACCGACCGCTCGGTTTGTGAAATGAATTCTAAAGAATAAAAAAGTTTACGAAAGTGTAAATAGGAATAAGCGTATTAGATTAAACGGGGAATTAGATACATTAATGACAAAAATCTGTGTTTACTTTTTCAACGCTCGAATATAGATACATAACTCAGCGATGACTTGTTGAAATAGTTTTTTATTACGAGAGCTTTTACTTAAGCTAGTAGCACCATTTAACGTAGCAACAATAAAATAGCCTACTTGGCTAAATGCTAACTCTGCACGTAACTCACCACTGATTTGTTCAAGTGCTTCAACAATCAACTGATTAAGCTGTTCTTGCATAGATAAAATACGTAACCGGAAGCCTTCATCTACATTTGCCATTTCTTCACAAAGATTATTAAGCGGACAACCACAAACAACTTCGCTGCATGACATTTGTTCTGTCATTGTTGTTAAAAATTCACATAAACCTTCAATAGGATCTTCAACCGACAAAGGAGACTGCCACACACCAAGAAACATCGGGGTATAAATCTCTTCAAATACGGCGTATCCCAGCTCCATTTTACTGGTGAAGTGATGATAAAGCGCACCTTTGGATATTTCACAACGGTTGAGGATAACTGACAAACTAGTCGCTTTAAAACCATGCTGATGAATTTCATCGGCTGCAACGGTTAGAATATTTTGGCGGGTTTGCTCTGCATCACTCATGTTACTACTCAATTATTTGACTGATTAAACGATTTAATCAATTAAATAATAACCAACCGCTCGGTATGTTGCAAGCTTAGCCTCAATACTCAGCCTTCAAGTTTAAT
>Ga0209292_1004196_pt1 | contig 15384 bp, 15 predicted proteins | sample GOMGulsemesocosm_2_FD_184634 | JGI IMG/M metagenome (GOLD analysis project Ga0209292, IMG submission 184634) | Methane-oxidizing microbial communities from mesocosms in the Gulf of Mexico - GOM9C Gulf of Mexico (SPAdes) (version 2) | ecosystem: Environmental > Aquatic > Marine > Cold seeps... | reverse complement strand
GCTTGGTGACATTAGTATAAGGATGCCAGAGGTGTTTCTGGTCGAATTCCAGCTGGGTCAGATCGTCCGCGTTCATGACTGTATCGCCTTTTTGATCGTGTCGAGGTCGATGTGGGCAGCAAAGGCTTCGAATAATTCTTCAGACCGACCGCTAGGTTGGTCCGCGCCTAACCTTCCCCCCGGGAAGGCGTTTTGCCCCCCTCCAAGGTCAGGCGCTAGCATTGCGTTGTTCAATCCCTTTATCATCGGCAACCGCCCAAGATGAGTAATCTTACCAAACTGGCAGATCGTTTCTTCCACCTGGGCCTCAGCCTCACCAATAAAGACCACGCCTATCACATCACAGCCTGCCCCGCGCAGGGCCTGCAGTGATAGCAACGTGTGATTGATCGTCCCCAATTGCGTGCGAGCGCAGAGGATCACCGGCGCACGCCAGCGGGCAAAAAGATCGAGATACAGAACCTCGCGGTTCAGCGGCACCATCACTCCGCCGGCACCTTCGGCCACCAACACACCGTCAACCTTCGGCAAGTCCAACGTGTCGGGATCAATCTCCACGCCTTCTGCTTCGGCCGATAGATGTGGCGAGGCGGGCAGTTGCAGCAGATAACCTTCGGGCAGCACAGGACGTCCTGACAAGCGGGCAACAACCTGACTGTCAGTTTCCTCTTCCAAACCGGATTGTACCGGCTTCCAATAGTTGGCCCGTAGGGCGGCTGTCAGGCCGGCAGAGAATACGGTTTTACCGATGCCGGTGTCAGTGCCGGTGACAACAATGGCGCTCATGCCACAGTCTCCAGTTCATTGGCGAGATCAGCAAACAGCGCCGAGATCACCGGTTTCGATGTATTGAGCGTGACCGAGATCCGCAGCCGCGACGTACCGCGCGGCACGGTGGGTGGCCGAATGCCGCGAATGTCATAACCGCGATCCTGCAGGGCCTGCGCAACCACCATGGTGCGTTTGTCATCGCCGATGATCACCGGCAGGATCTGAGTTTCAAATCCTGTCAAACCACAATGGGTTTTAGCCTCGTTATGCGCGTGATCAATCATGTCCAAGGCCTGTGCCTGTCGGGATGGGTTTTCCGCTAGCTCCACCAGAGCAGCCCGCACCAGCGCAGCGTTCAACGGTGATGGAGCAGTGGCAAAAATAAAAGAGCGGGCCTTGTTGATCAGCGTCTCGATCAAGGCAGATGCACCACAGATCAGCGCACCCGAGACGCCCAGCGCCTTGCCGCAGGTGTGCAGCGACAACACGTTGGGTAGATGGGCGACGCCGTGGCCCAAGCCACGGCCCAGATCGCCGAACACGCCGGTTGAATGGGCCTCATCCAGCACGAGCACTGCGCCTTCACGAGTGGCTAGATCGGACAGCGCTGCCACTGGCGCGCGATCGCCATCCATAGAATAGACCGCCTCGACTGCAATCCAGATCTGGCCGCTGCCACCCTCAGTGCGCCACTGGTCGATTGCGGCTTGCGCTGCAACAACATCGTTGTGAGCAAAGCTTTGGCTTTGCGCCCGGCCCAGCCGCATTCCATCATGGGTGCTAGCATGGATCAGCGCGTCATATAACACCAGATCGCCATGCTGCGGCAGGGTCGAAAAGATCGCCAGATTTCCGGTAAAGCCGCCATTGATGAACAAGGCAGCCTGGGTGCCAAAGAAGTCGGCGGCCTCGGACTCAAGCAACTGGTGCTCACTGTCGTTGCCCCGCAACAGGCGCGAGCCCCCTGCCCCGACCGGAACACCACGCGCAAGCGCGGCAGAGGCGGCGTCGCGCAACAGATCGGACCCGGCCAGACCGAGGTAATCGTTCGAGGCAAAATCATGCCCAGCGCGCGGGATCAAGCTGCGATAGCGACCCCGCGACTTGAGCATTTCCAGCGCCGTCTCATGGCGCGGAAACGGGCCCGTGCTCATTTTGAGCCGTCGCAGCCCACTGCCATGGCCGAAATGCCAAGGCGGGCGAACAACGCGCTGTCCTTGTCTTCTTCTGGGTTGTCGGCGGTCAGCAAAGTGTCGCCCACAAAGATGGAATTGGCACCAGCAAAGAAACACATCGCCTGCATTTCGTCGCTCATGTCGGTACGGCCCGCTGACAGGCGCACGTGCGTTTTTGGCATCAAGATACGCGCCAGCGCCACGGTACGGACAAATTCAATCGGATCCAGCTTTTCCACATCCGCCAAAGGCGTGTCGGGGATCGGGATCAGCATGTTGACCGGCACCGAATCCGGGTGCTCTTCCAGCGTTGCCAGCGCCAGCATCATGTCGATGCGGTCCATCTGCTGCTCGCCCATGCCAACGATGCCACCAGCGCAGACCTTGATCCCAGCCTCGCGGACCTTATTCAAAGTGTCGATGCGGTCGGCAAAAGTGCGGGTGGTGATAATTTCTGAATAGTAACGCTCGGACGTGTCGATGTTGTGGTTATAGTAATCCAGCCCGGAATCACGCAGACGGAACACCTGCTCTTCGTCCAGCATCCCAAGTGTCATGCAGGTTTCCATGCCCAGATCCTTGACGCCTTTGACCATCGCCTCAAGCGCGGCCATGTCGCGATCCTTGGGCGAGCGCCAGGCCGCGCCCATACAATAGCGCGTCGCGCCGCCCTCTTTGGCCTTGCGGGCCTCAGCGATCACACGCTGAACCTCGATGAGTTTAGAGGCCGACAGCTGCGCGCCGTTGCGCGCCGACTGTGAACAATAGGCGCAATCTTCGGCACAGCCACCAGTCTTGATGCTGAGCAGTTTCGATTTCTGCACTTGATTGGGGTCGTAATTCTGCCGGTGCACCGTCTGCGCCTGAAACAACAGATCCATGAAGGGCTGATTGTAAATCGCTTCTGCTTGCTCACGCGTCCAGTCGTTGCGGATAGGGCTGGCGTCCAACATGTGATCTCCCACGAGGAAATTATAGATAATTTTCCGACCGGACGGTCCCGGCACGTCCGATTAATAGATAATTTCCATGGAAGGTTTCAAGCCCCAGTTCCCCTCCTGCCGCAATTGGTCGCATTTTCCGCCGAAACGATCCAGCACGCCCACATCTGCGCATCAGCGCACAGCCATGGTTTCCGCACGCCGATTGCTCTGGACCAGTACGTGCCTATCTTAGCATCAACCAAGGACTACCGGAGGCTATCAAATGTCACTCAGACCCGTTTTAGAGACCCGCAACGCAGTTCCAACGATGGAAGGCGCCGGCGTCAAACTGCACCGCGCCTTTGGCTTCCATGATCCAAGCGAGCTGGACCCATTTCTGCTGTTCGACGACTTTCGCAACGATCGCCCAGAGGATTTCCAGAAGGGCTTCCCCTGGCATCCCCATCGCGGCATCGAGACCATCACTTATGTGCTGTCTGGCACGGTTGAACATACGGATTCGCTGGGCAACAGCGGCACACTTGGCGCAGGGGACGTTCAGTGGATGACTGCCGGGTCAGGCATCATGCACCAGGAAATGCCGTTCGGGAATACCTCGGGGCAGATGCATGGGTTCCAACTATGGGGCAATCTGCCCCGTGATCAGAAAATGACCGCGCCACGCTATCAAGACATGGGCAGTCAGGACATTCCCGAAGTGGTAGACGACGATGGCACCCGCGTGAGAGTGATAGTTGGAGACTTTTGGGGCAAGCGTGGACCAGTGGATGGCATTGCCGCAGACCCCCAGTATCTGGACGTCTTTGTTCCCCCCGGAATGAAGAAGACCTTCACGATCGACACCTACCGCCGCGCCTTTGCCTATGTGTTCGAGGGCCAGGGCGCCTTTAGTGATGCCTCGGCTCCGCAGGGTGTGTTGCTAGAGAAAGAGGTGGCCGGTGAAGAGTTGCACATTCGTGACATGTCGGGGGACCGTACCCTGGTGCGATTCGGCAGTGGTGATGAAATCACCGTGATGGCGGGACCGGAAGGTGTCCGGTTTTTGTTGATCTCGGGCGCGCCCATCGATGAACCCGTCGCCTGGCACGGCCCTATTGTGATGAACACCCAGGCCGAGCTGCAACAAGCCTTTGCAGAGCTGCGCAACGGCAGCTTCATCCGCCCGGCACATTGACGCAAGACTTGCAGGAAATCCCAGCATAACGTTGTTCCGCCTCGTAACACTGGAATTTCCTGCCTTAACACGCCACTATCTAATCCGAGGGCGCCCACACACCGCTCTGCAGTCTGGATTATTTGATCCAAAGTTGTTTTTGTCAGGTATTGGGAATTTACCCAAATGAAGTCACAACAGACTATAGAACATCCGCTGGACAGTGCCATGATCGAGCGGTTGCATCTTGGCAGCAACAGTTCCGCTGTGCTCAAAATCATTCGCGGCGCCATTCATTCCAGTGACATCTTTAGCCGCACCGTATTTGGTCATCCCTTTCTTGGGCTGCGCGAATGTGAGGGTTTTCTTCTACAATTGAATGGGTTGAAAGGTCAGGCCCTGATAGACAAGTTGCTGTCGCTGGAAGGCGGCACCACGATCACTTCGTATGGGCTGCAACACATTCCTGCCTCTGGACCAGTTGTTATTGCAGCGACCCACCCTACAGGTATGTTCGATTTTGCCGCCCATGCCGGAGCCTTGCTGGGCAAACGGCCAGATATGAAGGTGGTGGCCAATCGAGAGGTTGAAAGATTTCTTGGCCCCGACAGCATTGTTCCGGTCACCATCGACAAGCACAACAAAGCCGTGTCCGGCATCCAGACTCGAAAGGCAATGTTGCATCATTTGAACAATGATGGAGCCTTGTTGATATTCGGGTCTGGCCGCGTTCCGGATTTCTGTCAGGGACATCTGATCGAGCCCGCCTGGCGACGCGGTGCCACGCTGGCGTCGAAACTGAGCCAGGCCCCGATTGTCACAGCTTCGTTGGATGCCCGAAATTCAAAGGCCTACTACCGCACCCGCGCCTTTGCCCGCTTTATCAGCGGTGGCAACGACGATTTCGGCGCCATGATTGCATCACTGCGCTACTTTGCCGAGCTGCTGGAAAAACTAGGTGGGCAGTACGATGTGCACTATGGCCCATTGATGCCCCCCGGCACCGATCCGGTCATGCTGAAACAAGCCGCTGAGGCTCTTGTTCCCGGTCAGTATCGATCTTAGCAAGAAATCCCTGACTGCTCCTTCATTGCCCAGAACCAGCCCAGCGATAAATGACTTCGCCGTCAAAATCCGCACCATGGAACCCGGCCCGTTCAAGCAGGCGCGCTGAGGCAGTGTTACCCAGCATCACACCTCCGCAAAGGGTGACATTTGTGTCTCGAAACTCGGTCTGCAACGCAGCAATCAACTCTGTCGCCAATCCCTGCCCCCAGACGTGCTGGGCAAAAAGATAACCCAGATGACGCTCGGGGGTGTTCTGATCAGCATGCGACAAGATAAGCAGCCCAACGCCCCGACCAGAGACATCAAACAACGCCAGTACACTCGCTTGCTGCGACAACTCAGCCAGGAAAGAGCGCTGCTCATCTTCGACTTCAAGACCCTGAAACCCGCTCGGCAAGAATTTCACGACATCCGGAGCAAACAGCGCCGCCAGATCGTCAGCGCAAAGCGCACGCCAATCGCCCCCCCGCAACCGGGCAGTTCTGAGGCTAGTAAGGCTCATACGACCATGGCCCGACGCACCATCTGCCAGTAAGTTGTCTCGACCTCATCCAGCGACAAGCGCCCGCCAGCCCTATACCAGGTATTGACCCCATTCAGCATCGCAATCACGGCCAGCGTAGCGATCTTGGTGTCCGGAACAGAAAACACTCCTTCTGCAACCCCCTGCTTCAAAATGGCCTCCAGAGTATTCTCGTACTCGCGCCGCAGCGACTCGATGGCGGTGAAATTCTGCGGCGAAAGATTACGCAATTCCATGTAGGCGATGAAGACCGCATCTGGCCGCTCCATATGGAAGCGGATGTGAAACCGGGTAAAGGCTTCGAGCTGCGACAGCGCGCCCCCATTTCGAGGCTGGTCCCGCCAAGTGGTCAGCAGCTCGGTCATATGACCTTCCATCAGGTGAAACAGCAGGCTTTGCTTGTCCGGTGTATAGTTATACAGCGCACCGGCCTGCACACCGACGTCTTTGGCAATCTGCCGCATCGAAACGGCAGCAAAGCCGTGTTGCGCAAACAACCGCAGCGCCGCGTCACGGATGCGCGGGCCGGTAATGCCGGAATGTGATCCCTGGGTGCGTGCCATGCCGCCAAGCTATCTGAACAGGCGTTCAGAAAAAACCCCCGCTTGCGACTTTTCCGACAAACAGGCATCAATGTGATGGACAATAGGACACCCCGTAATGACCCGCTCAACTGCGTTGAAGATCTGTGCCTGCCTGCTCGCCCTGACAGCAACCGCCTGCACCCGCGTGCCCGAGCTGGAAGACCAACTGAGTGCAAATCTAAGAGCGGCCGACTATCCCGCGTTGGTGCCACTGGATCAGGCTGTTGAACCGTTGCCATTGCCGGGCACACAGAGCGAAGAGCTGGAACAGCAACTGGCAGCCCGCAGCGCCCGCCTGCAAAACCGCGCCAGAGCTTTGAACGCAGCTTCGAATTAACGCCTGACTACAACACTACGTTCGTAATTTTTCACTTTCTCCTTTTCGACGATGATTTCCCGGCCGTCGTCGAACATCTCTGATGCCGCCAGGCCCAATCCCAGCTGTAGCATCGGCCTTTCCGATGGTGCAGGAGAGTGCAGAGCCCCTCGTTCATGGGCAGCCGCAACACTTGAAAACAAGCATGATGTCCCGGCTCTGGCCTGAGCGCCGTTGCACCCCTGCGCTGAGTCGGCTAAGGCGAAGGGCAAACGGGAAAACAAGGGATCACCAGCTATGACAACGCCGCTTCGTCTTGGGATTGCAGGTTTGGGTACCGTCGGTATTGGCGTGGTGAAGATCATCCGCCGTCAGGCCGCCATGTTGGAAGCCCGCACTGGCCGCCCGGTTGTGATCTCTGCTGTTTCTGCGCGGGACGCCAGCAAGGATCGTGGCGTTTCTCTGAGTAGCTATGCCTGGGAAAGCGATCCGGTGGCGCTGGCTGTGCGCGACGACGTGGATGTCTTTGTCGAATTGATGGGTGGCCACGAAGGGGCAGCCAAGGCGGCAACCGAGGCGGCGCTGGCGGCTGGCAAGGATGTGGTTACGGCCAACAAGGCCCTGCTGGCTATTCATGGGCAGGCGCTGGCCGAACAAGCCGAAGCAAAAGGCCAGGTGATCCGCTTTGAAGCGGCCGTCGCAGGCGGCATCCCGGTGATTAAGTCGCTGACCGAAGGGTTGGCAGGCAATGAAATCACCCGCATCATGGGCGTGATGAACGGCACTTGCAATTACATCCTGACCCAGATGCAGGCGACCGGCCAAGGGTACAACGCCTTGTTCGAAGAATGTGGCAAGCTGGGCTATCTGGAGGCTGATCCCAATCTGGATGTGGGTGGCATCGATGCAGGCCACAAGCTGGCACTGCTAGCCTCTATCGCCTTTGGCACCAAACCCGCCTTTGACCGGGTCCAACTAGAGGGCATTCAACGCATCACTCTGGAAGACATCAATCAGGCCGCAGATATGGGCTTTCGCATCAAACTGTTGGGCGTGGCGCAACGCTCGGCCCGCGGGCTAGAGCAACGTATGTCGCCCTGTCTGGTGCCGGCCAACTCTCCGCTGGGTCAGCTGGAAGGCGGCACCAACATGGTGGTGATCGAAGGCGATGCGGTTGAGCAAATCGTACTGCGCGGCCCCGGTGCCGGCGAAGGCCCAACCGCCAGTGCAGTGCTGGGCGACATTTGCGACCTGGCGCGCGGCCTTCGGATCGCGACCTTTGGTCAGCCTGCAACCAACTTGCAGGACATCCCTGCAGCACAGACAGGTCTGCCCGCGCCCTACTACTTGCGCATGAACCTGCAGGATAAACCCGGTGCATTGGCCAAAGTAGCTGCCGCTTTGGGCGATGCCGCTGTCTCGATCGACCGGATGCGCCAATATGGTCACTCCGAGCCAACCGCGCCGGTGTTGATCGTGACCCACAAATGCACACGCGCAACTCTGGACGTGGCTTTGCAAGCTTTGGAAGCCAGTGATGTGGTGGACGGCGCGCCCGTTGCACTACGCATCGAAGAACTTTGATCGCCGCTTAAACCGGCGGAATCGGAAATTTCCCCACAGTGGCGGCCTTGAGCCGCAACTGTGAACGCTAACGGCCCTTGCTCGCCCTGCCCTGCGCAGGGTATGCGACGGATAACCCGCTCTGATTGACACAGGATATTTAGCATGACCTCATCTTCCTCTGACGCTGCTTATAATGATCGCATGTTGTCGCTGGGCCTGGCCCGCGTTGCGGAACAGGCGGCACTGGCCTCGGCATCTCTGGTTGGGCGCGGCGACGAAAAAGCCGCCGATCAGGCCGCCGTCAACGCCATGCGCGAGCAGCTGAACCTGCTGGATATCGCTGGTGTTGTTGTCATCGGTGAAGGTGAGCGCGATGAAGCGCCTATGCTGTTCATCGGCGAAGAAGTGGGCACCGGCAACGGCCCCGGTGTTGATATTGCGCTGGACCCACTGGAAGGCACGACACTAACCGCCAAGGATATGCCCAACGCGCTGACCGTGATCGCTATGGGCCCACGTGGGTCCATGCTGCACGCGCCTGACGTTTACATGGAGAAACTGGCCGTGGGGCCCGGCTTTCCCGAAGGTGTAGTCACCTTGGACATGAGCCCAGCCGAGCGGGTGACTGCGCTGGCCAAAGCCAAGGGCTGTGCCGCCACAGACATCACTGTCTGTATTCTGGAACGCCCCCGCCATGACGCCATGATCTCGGAGGTGCGCGACACTGGCGCTGCAATCCGCCTGATCACCGACGGCGACGTCGCGGGCGTGATGCATTGTGCCGAGAGCGAAATCACCGGCATCGACATGTATATGGGGGACGGTGGCGCGCCAGAAGGCGTGTTGGCTGCTGCGGCTCTCAAATGCATGGGCGGGCAAATCTTTGGCCGCTTGTTGTTTCGCAACGATGACGAGCGTGGCCGAGCTGCCAAGGCTGGCATCACCGATCTAAACCGAATCTATTCGCGCGATGATATGGTCACTAAGGATGTGATATTTGCCGCCACCGGCGTCACCGGCGGCACCTTGCTGCCGGCTATCAAACGCGAGCCGGGTTGGGTGGAAACAACCACCCTGTTGATGCGGTCAAAATCCGGTTCGGTTCGCCGGATGTCTTATCGCACCCCGGTCTGAGCCTTCACAGGCCCCTAGGCCTTGCTGCTGCCGTCGGATGCCGCCGGCGGAGGTACTTTAAACAAGAAGAAAGGCCGGATCTGGGATAGATCCGGCCTTTTGGCATATAATGCGGAGGACTGCGATATGGCGTTTTTGAATGTTGAGCAATCGCTGACTGGGCGCTGTTGGCTGGGGCCCGGCATTGATATTGAACGCGCCGCTGAGATGATGGCGCAGCAAAGCGAAATCCCGGCGCCGGTTTGTCAGGTGTTGGCGCGGCGTGGCGTGCCTCTGCATGAAGCCAAGGGGTTTCTGACGCCGCACTTGAAAGACCTGCTGCCTGACCCTCGCCGGATGAAGGACATGGAGGTGGCGGCGCAACGGTTCCTGTTAGCTGCGCAGCGGCGCGAGCGGATTGCAGTATTTGCCGACTACGACGTCGATGGCGGCAGCTCGGCGGCGCTGTTGCTGGTTTGGTTGCGTCAAATGGGGCTGGCCGCAACGCTATACGTGCCGGACCGGATCGACGAGGGCTATGGCCCCAACGACGAGGCCATGACAGCGCTGGCGCGGGATCACGATCTGATCATCTGTGTGGATTGCGGCACACTGAGCCATGGGCCGATTGCGGCTGCCAAAGGCGCTGATGTGGTGGTTCTGGATCACCACCTTGGCGCGGAGACGCTGCCTGATTGTGTAGCCGTGGTAAACCCGAACCGACAGGACGAGGATGGCGAGTTGGGCTATTTCTGCGCCGCTGGGGTGGTGTTCCTGATGCTGGTCGAGGCGCGGCGCCAGTTGCGCGAGGGTGGCCACGGCACCGGTCCGGACCTGATGGCACTGCTGGATCTGGTGGCGCTGGCAACGGTGGCCGATGTTGCCCCGCTGATCGGTGCCAACCGGGCACTGGTACGCCAGGGGCTCAAGGTGATGGGCGCACGGCAACGGCCTGGTCTGGTGGCGCTGGCAGACGTCTCGCGGATGGATTCGGCGCCCTCGACCTATAGTCTGGGCTTCATGCTGGGACCGCGGGTCAATGCCGGCGGCCGAATCGGCAAAGCGGATCTCGGCGCCCGTCTGCTGTCGACGGATGATGCACACGAGGCAGCGTCAATCGCGGAACGGTTGGACCAGCTGAACACAGAGCGGCGCGAGATTGAAAACGCGGTGCGGGCGGCGGCGATGGAACAGGCCGAAGAACGCGGCTTTGATGCGCCGCTGGTCTGGGCCGCTGGTGAGGGCTGGCATCCGGGCGTGGTGGGTATCGTGGCATCGCGGCTGAAAGAGGCCGCCGGGCGACCCGCTGTGGTGATTGGGCTGGATGGCGAAGAGGGCAAGGGCTCGGGCCGCTCGGTCAGTGGTATCGATCTGGGCGCGGCCATTCAGCGACTGGCCAGTGACGGGCTTCTGATCAAAGGTGGAGGTCACAAGATGGCAGCGGGGCTGAGTGTTGAGCGTGACAAACTAGAACCGGCAATGGCGCGACTGTCGGAGCTGTTGGATAAGCAGGGGGCTGGTGATCTGGGTCCGGCGGATCTGAAGCTGGACGGCGTACTGATGCCGGGGGCTGCTACGGTCGAAATGATTGAGCAAATCGAACAGGCTGGCCCTTTTGGCGCCGGAGCCCCTGCCCCGCGTTATGCCTTTCCTGATCTACAAATCCGCTTTGCCAAACGGGTTGGAGAATCACACCTGAAACTGTCACTGAGCGACGGTATAGGCGGCGGCATCGACGGCATCTGCTTTGGCGCATTTGACACCCCGATGGGACAACAATTGCTGGATCACGGCGGTGCGCGGTTCCACTTTGCCGGACGGCTGGAAGTCAACACTTGGGGCGGGCGACAAAGCGCGCAACTGCGTCTGGAAGATGCGGCACCAGCCTAAGAAAAAGGGCGCAGGGCATCGCCGAGAAAAAACTTCACCACAGCGCATTTTTTACTTGCGGTGCGCTGCGGGAATTACTAATACCCGCTCACACCAAGTGGCCCGTTCGTCTATCGGTTAGGACGCCAGGTTTTCAACCTGGAAAGACGAGTTCGATTCTCGTACGGGCTGCCACGGTGAACTTCCTATACAGCCTTTGCCCGACTTGCAGCTGACCCTCCCTGGGTCACCTGGGCGAGCCGACGCGTGTAAACCACCAGGTCAGATGCGTGCCCAATCGACCTACCCCACTCCAAGCAAAATTGTTTTTGAGTTTACCCAAATACCCTCTTGTGTCCCGGATGCAGGTTATCTAAATACCGCATCACACGCCAAGTGGCCCGTTCGTCTATCGGTTAGGACGCCAGGTTTTCAACCTGGAAAGACGAGTTCGATTCTCGTACGGGCTGCCATTGGGTTCAGAAAATTGCAAGTTTCCATTTGCTTACCGTTCAGGTTGTCCAACCCGACGGGCAGGTTGGGCATGTTTTTTTGTTCCATTTTCTTTCTAAGACCTTCGCCAACCCGTTATCTGCCAGCCTCGCCCGGTCCGCTTTTCTAGTGTAAGTAGCTCCTTCCTTGTTCGTCTTGTGGGCCATGAATGCACGAATTTCATTGGGGTAGCGCCGTTGGTGGCTAATCTAGTTGCTCCCCGCTTGCGCAGTCCATGCGCGGCACCAGGGACACCAGCGGCACGGCTCTGACGCTTGAACTAATTTCCGAGAGTTTCTGGCTTGTACGGCCTGCCATTACTATGCGTGAGAAATAGCATCTGATCCTTAGGGACACTGGCCAATTCGACAGACAGCTCAGGCAGGATTGGAAGGTTCGCTTCGATGCCTGTTTTGCCCCGGCGGTATGTAATCCGATCTGCTGCCACATTCTGCCATCCAAGCCTCGCTACGTCCTGCCGTGAAGCTCCTGTGAACAGAAATAGTACTAATGCCAGTCGCGCTCTCGAGCCCGATGCATGATGCATCATGCATCATGCATTTTAAAAGCTTGGATTTCCGCTTCCGACCATGTGTGGAAACCATCAGGATTCTCCTTCCACTTGTCAGCATATCGCGCAGGGTTGAAAGTCAAACCATATCCCTTTTTGACCGCGTAGTTGAACAATAGAGACAGGTTCTTTTTGACTTTGTTTGCGGCGGCGGGCCCGGCTTTCCGGGCCATTACAGCTTCAACATGGCGCACCTGAAAACGGTCAATAGGAAGATCTCCAGCAGCGTCAAACAACCAACCCATTTCAAGGCGTAGCATGCGCTTAGAAACCTCGGACCTACGATGGAATTTAGCTGACCGAAGATACTGCTCTCCAACCCATTTCAACGTACCGCGCGCTGCACCATCGCGTTTCTGCGGTGATTTTACTCCTTCCACGGCGGCCTCGTAAGCCGTTCGCGATCATGATAAAGGAGCGCCGCCATAAAAGGCGCGTCACAGGATGACTTGCGTTCAATGGATTTCGCTATCATCAAAGCCTGGAGCGAAAGGGGTCGTTGCCCGCCCAGTGTTTCGACATTGACAAAGCCTTGAACAGCAAGTGATGCCAAGGCCGACGCCGCCGGTATAGCAGTGGGGGCTTGGGGCATACTTTGCACAGCCTCAACGGCAGCCCTCAGCGGCCCTAGGGCCGCTACTGGATAGGGTGCGGCGTCGGGTATCTCACGGACCAGCGGTTGCGGCCCTTCAGCCTCGAAGGGTGTAGGTTTGGGCGCGTTCATTTCGCAGCCTCCAATCTCAGAACATCGTTCCAGTCCTTGCCAACGGGCGGGGTCAGAAGATCAACTTTCCAGCCCAGCGCGGTTGCCCGCTGGGCCAACTGATGCGCAGCTTTCCTGCCCGCGTCATCGCCATCGGGCGCTATGGTCAAATGCCCCGCACGGGCGGGTAATCGCAGCCCAGTCATGCCGCTTGTTGATAGCGCCGCCCAGATCGTCGCTGGAGCACGTAGCAATCCACAGGGCAGACTCAGGGCCGTTTCCCCCCCTCTGCCACGGCAAGCCTGAGATGGCACGCAGACAAACGCACAGCCCCGCCTCGAGTAGCCCCCAGCATTGCCTTGACTGGCTCAATGGCAGCCTTCGCGGTACCATCGGTTGATAGGTAGGTCCGGTGTATCGCGAAACCGTACCGCCTTGAACGCGGCCAATCATCGCCGAGTATCGCCGCGCGGTTGCACTATACCAGCAGGCAGGGCGAAAGCGTAGTGCTTCGAGCAGATCGCAGGTAATGCCCCGCCCGCGAAGATATAACTCAGCCAAGATGTCTCCGATTGAGTACGCCTCATCCCAGCAGGTTTTGGTTTGCCGTTCGCGCTTTTCGACTTCTGCCCGCCGCTCAGCCTCGCGCTGAGCCAGCGCAGCAGGATCAGGCGAAGTATATCTGCCAGCCAGTACTCCGGCCCCGGCATTATGACCTCGAAGGAGCAACCCACTTTTTGCAGTGAGCCAGCAATCTCCCGTTGCTTCCTTCGGCCATCGTCACGGCATTTACCGGAATGATGCCATTTCTGCCAGCAAAAATCCCACTGAACTGACCAGGCGCTGGTAGTCAAAATCTGCAGCGTTCTACATTACGCGTCTATTGAATATCGAAGTGGTTTGCTCGGATCAAATTGCGCACAAACGACGCATGGGCGCGCGCAGGGGAAACCTTACAGAACTTAGTTTTCCCAATTGGAGTCGTGTTAACAACTGCCACCGCGAAAAGCGGGCGGAAGATTGCATCGTCCTGTTTGCCGGCAAGCCGTCGGTCACCAAGTTCGCAATTTGTATCCGCGAGGCAATGGCCTGGCCCTGCAGATTATCTTCACTCAGGATACATCTCACGCGTTCGCAGACACACCCTGGACATGTCTATTCCCCCCACCGACTTGGATGATGCCCTAGCCATTCGATCGTTGTTCTGCGTCGGAAATGGTGTTTCCCGAGGATCGGCGGGTGTCTGCCTGCGAGGAAAATGTGTCAGGGGAGACGTCCTCTGCCGCCTCGTCGATGTCTTCACTGTCCATTCCCGGTTCATAAAAGTAATGACATGCGCGTCCGGCTCGTTTGGCGGCGTACAGCGCCACGTCCGCCTCGTTCAGCAGCTGGGCAGCGTCGATACTGACGGACGCAGGAGACAGCACAGTGCCGATACTGGCTGAGATCTGGCACATTTGCCCGCCAAAGGGGATTGGCTCTTCCAACCGTGTGATTAACCGACTGGCAATGTTGTCCAGCTGAGCGCGATCCACAAGACCGTCAATAATCAGCACAAATTCATCCCCTCCGACCCGGGCAATTGTGTCAACATTTCGGGTGCAATCGACCATGATGCTGGCCACTTTTTGCAAGACGGCATCACCGGCCGCATGTCCCATGGTGTCATTAACCGCTTTGAAAAAGTCCAGATCCACCTGCATCAGCGAGAAATCTCGCCCGGTGCTGATCATCCGGCCCAGAATATGATCCATCGCGCGGCGGTTTTTGAGACCGGTTAACGTATCGGTAAACGCCTGTTCCTCGGCGGCGATTTTGGCCCCCTGCAGACGTAGGTTCAATTGGCGCGAGGCCTCCATCGCGGCGGATTTGGCTTCAACCAGATAGAGCATTTCGATAGTGAGATCCGTGCCGGAGAAATCAGCGCTGGTCAGGTCATAGTCGCGCACCGCGTCCAGAACCGAAATACCGAAGGACAAATTGACAAATGCCCCTCTCCCGTTTGGCAATGGAGCGAGCACCCCTTTGAGCCCGGTTTGAGGTTCATCGCGAAATTGCATGTGCAACTTGACCCCCGCGTTCCCTAGCAGATCCGCCATGTTGCGAATGGATCGGGGGCGGCGCAGATCAAATACGTCCAGAAACGGTTGCCCAGTCCAATCCTGATCCGGGCGAAGTTTCTGCAATGTTGGTCCGACCCGTTCGATTTGTCCGTCTGCATTTAGCATCACAAACATGGGCGCCATTTTGCCTGCCAAATCACCCAGCTGGTCAAAGCTCATCATAGCAAATTCGCCCCTAAATCAAATGCCCTACCTTCGGCAAAATCGGTCTCTACCAGCGTCACTGAAATCACTTCAGCTCCGTCCTGAAGACCTGAATGCTCTAGGATAACCAAATCTCCGTAATCATCTGCCATGGCCCGTAACACTCCCATCATGACACTGGCATAGCCCGGCAAACCATCTTGGCAAAAAAGCTTGAATTGACCAGGAGCGGTTTCAATCAGCTCTAGAGGCGGCAAGTACAGGTCGGA
>Ga0209292_1004195_pt1 | contig 15385 bp, 9 predicted proteins | sample GOMGulsemesocosm_2_FD_184634 | JGI IMG/M metagenome (GOLD analysis project Ga0209292, IMG submission 184634) | Methane-oxidizing microbial communities from mesocosms in the Gulf of Mexico - GOM9C Gulf of Mexico (SPAdes) (version 2) | ecosystem: Environmental > Aquatic > Marine > Cold seeps... | reverse complement strand
AAAAAGAAGATAAAATGGGAATTAGAGGTTCTGATACACATACATTAATTTTTAATGATGTAAAAATCCCAAAAGAAAATAGAATTGGTGAAGAAGGATTTGGTTTCAAATTCGCTATGTCAACATTAGGTGGCGGTAGAATTGGTATTGCTTCTCAAGCAATGGGTATTGCTTCTGGAGCTTTAGAATTAGCTATTGCCTATTCAAAAGAAAGAAAAACTTTTGGAAAAGAAATCTACAAACATCAAGCAATTGCATTTAAACTAGCAGACATGGCAACGAAAGTTGAATCTGCAAGATTATTATGTTTAAAAGCTGCAACTCTTAAAGACGCTGGTCAAGATTTTGCTATGGCTGCATCAATGGCTAAATTATATTCATCTAAAATTGCACAAGAAGTAACTTCTGAAGCAGTTCAGATTCATGGTGGATATGGTTATGTTAGAGAGTACCACGTTGAGAGAATGATGAGAGATGCTAAAATCACTCAAATTTATGAAGGTACTTCTGAAATTCAAAAAATTGTTATTTCAAGAGACTTATTAAAATAAATCAAAAATTATAAATTGCGATTTTTTAAAGTCGCTTAATATATTGAAAAGAGGAAACATTTATGTTTCCTCTTTTTTGTTTATAAAATGACATTACAACATAGCATTTCTCATTTGTGACGTAACTCACGAATTGTTTTACAATTAACTTGTAAATTTGCATTACTAAACAAGAACCATGTTAGAATCAACTAAAGGCTCAAAATTTTATAGTATTGCTAAATACAAATGTCCAATTTGTCATGAAGGTCAATATTGGAAAGGAAAAAACCCTTATGATTTAAAAAACTTTCATATTGACAGAAAATTTTGTAGTGAATGTGGTCATAAATATGAAATAGAAAATGGTTTTTACTATGGCGCAATGTATGTTAGTTATGGAATTTCAGTTGCATTTGCTGTTGCCACTTTTATGGCTATTTATGTTTTATTTCCAGAAACACCATATTACATCTACATCATTGCAGTCATTTTAAGTATATTTTTATTTATGCCTATTTCGTTTAGAACAAGTAGATTAATTTGGATGAATATGTTTTCATCTTATGGTAAAAAAGAAAATTTTAATAAGTAATGAGTAAATTTGGAGAAGTATTAAAGAGTAAACCTTTGGTTTTAGTTGATTTTCACGCGACTTGGTGTGGACCTTGTAAAATGCTAAGTCCAATTATAGCAAGAGTAGCTAAAAAAGCAGGAGACCATGTTAAAATTATTAAGATTGACGTGGATAAGAATCAGCCACTAGCAGGATCTTTAGGTGTAAGAGGTGTTCCAACCTTAATACTATATAAAAATAGTGAACAAGTATGGAGACAATCAGGACTAGTTCAAGAAAGAGAATTACTATCACTCTTGGAACAACATACTGATTAAATCAAAGAATAAATAATTATAACAATTATATAATGTACTTTTAAACCGTTAAATAAAGGTAATGGCAACTAGAAATATTGAAATAATAAAAGGATTAACCTTAAGAAGGATATGGAATATATCCTTACTGAAGTCTTCTTTTTATATTTCAAGAATTATAAAAAAACCAATCCATTGGGGAACACCTATTGCTATTTCAATTGAGCCAACTACAGCTTGCAATTTAAAATGTCCTGAGTGCCCAAGTGGATTAAGACAATTCACTAGACCAACAGGAAATTTAAAAGCAGTTATTAATACTAAGATTCTTACTAATTTGGGTAAAAATTTACAATACATTAATTATTATTTTCAAGGAGAACCGTTTATCAACCCTAATTTTTTAGATTTCGTAAAACAAGCTCGAGCTAAAAACATATATGTACTGACCTCAACAAATGCACATTTCATTTCTGAGAAAACGGCACATTCAATCATTGATTCTGGTTTAAGTGAATTGATTATTTCCATTGATGGCACAACTCAAGAAACTTATTCAAACTATAGAATTGAAGGCGAATTAACAACTGTTTTAGATGGCATGAAAAACATTTCAAAAGCAAAGTTTGACAGAAAAAGTAAATTCCCTATTGTGACATTACAATACCTTGTCACTAAACAAAATGAGCATCAAATTGAAGAAATTAATACTATTCAGAAAAAGTACAATGCCGATAATTTGAATTTAAAAACAATTCAAGTTTACGACTATAAAAATGGAAACGAACTTTTACCAACAAACGAAAAATATTCTCGTTATAAAAAATTGAGAGATGGCACGTTTGGATTAAAAAACAAAATGAGTAATCATTGTTGGCGATTATGGAGTACTTGCGTATTCACTTGGGATGGGAAAATTGTACCTTGTTGCTTTGATAAGGATGCTCAATACCAAATGGGAGAATTAAGTAAAACAGAATTTAAAACCATCTGGAAATCTGGTCTTTACTCTGACTTTAGAAAAAAGGTTTTAAAAAACCGTCAATCCATTGACATTTGCAGTAATTGTTCAGAAGGAAGTAAAATATGGATTTAATCGTTTCTGATTAATCAATCTTCAGAACACGCTTTTTAATTCCAACATCAAAAATCAATTTTATAATTACGATTGAAAATACTGTGATAATATCAGATGGTAAAACTCTAGCATAAGCTACAACTCCTAATACAATTAACAAACCCGCAATTCCATTAGCTTTTAAGTTTTTATACAAATAAGGTCTGACTGAGTAATTCATAAATCGCCTAGGTGCATAAAAAAGCATTTTATCCATTAAGTGATACGAGAACAAAATTAACGGAAACAGATACCACAGCTCATCTTTTAAAAAGGTTAGTAGTTCTTGATTTAAATCTTTCTTTACCCTAAAACTATAATGCATATCAAAAAACGTGTACAAAACACTTGACAATCCAACAATAAGGATTATTGATAACATAACAGACACAGGAACTATCCAATTCAAGTTTTCATTAAATTGCTCTTTCACTTTCATTAAACGCCTGGTGTACATTAACTGCGAAGACAACCAATCCATAAGGTAGAAGACAACAATTATCAATAAAGACCAATCCCAAAAGAAATATCCTGCAACAGGAAAAACAACTTCCATTATACCTTGTTGAATTTTAGGATTTCGTAGCTGTAATTTCCAATCCATTTATTACTTACTAATAATATTCAAATTCTTCTTAGCTAACTTAAAGTCAGGATTGATGTCAATTGCTTTTCTATATGCTGATTTTGCTTTTTCAATTTCGCCATTACGCTCAAATGCTAAACCTAAATTATTATAAGCATAAATATGTAAACTGTCTACTTGAGTAGTGTAATCAAAAAAGTAAATAGCGCTATCTAATTCTTTTTCAAAAATTAATTTCATATAGCCTTGATTATAATATGCTTCAGAATGTAAAGAGTCAATATCTGATACCGTTCTATAGCACTGTTTTGCTTCCGTAAACATTTCTTTATCTTGAAAGTACTTTCCTTTATTATACCAAGCTTCAGTACTTTTAGGTTCAATTGCAATCGCTGTATTGAAATAATCTAATGCAATGTCATTTTGCAACCTATGATTAATTACACCCATTTGAATGTAGGCTGAATAATAACTTGGGTTTTGCTCTACTGCAGTTTGAAAAGAAGATAAAGCACGTTTTATACTTTCCTCTCTACCTGTTTCTTCATAATCTGCCCTGTAGATCATTCCCTCTAAAAAATAGGCTTCACTTAAATGCGGGTCAATTTCATACGCTTTTTGTAGATAACCAGTTGCCATTCCTGGATTATTTACTAAAGCATACACTCTAGCCATACCTATATAAGCTTTTGTATTTGAAGAATCAACAAATAGTACTTTTCCATAATTTATCAATGCATTCTCAATATCCAGAGTTGTTACCAAAAGATCAGCATATTTATTTCTATACACAGTATTATTTGTATCTAACCTTACAGCAGACTTCATGTCTATTAGCGCGTCTTTGATACCGCCACGTCTTAAAAAATAATTAGCTCTATCAAACCAATATTTAGAATTACTAGAATTCGCTTTAATGTTATTCGATAAAAATTCTAATGAATCTTGAATCAAAACTACTTGTGTAGTATCTCCTATCACATTAGTGTTATCTGCATCAGTTTTTGGATCACAAGACCATAAACATAACACCAAAACACTTAATACAACAACCGAATATCTCATAATCACTTTTTTATAAAATTAATAGAAAAAATTAAATTTTAACAAAGATAAATTTAATCTGTAATAATCATTGTTTCAACTGAACTAAAACAACAACCGATCAACTATTAAGACCTAAAAGAGTGGATGAAAGCTCAAAATCATTAATCAATTACGATTCAAACCAGTCTAATTTAGTACTCAATAGGCTATTTCAAGTAACTAGAGATTGTTTTGCTTTTGACGTAATTACAATGAAGACATTATTTAAGAACGGTAACATGCCCGGTATGAACAAATGAATTTCCATTTAAGTCAAGTGCCTCTATTTTCCATATATAAACACCATCTGCAACTAACTCACCTTGATATGCTCCATCCCATCCTTCATAAATATCGTTCGTTTCAAATACCAACTCACCCCATCTATTGTAGATCAAAAGAATAAAATTTGATTCATCAACCCCAGTAGCAATAACATGAAACACTTCATTATTCATGTCTTCGGTTGGAGTGATTACATTCGGTACAAAAATATTATACACTTCATTTATATTAATAACTTTGGTTATTGAGTCATAACATGCGAATTCATTTGATGCGTAAAGCGTTATAGGGTAAGAACCTGCCTCAAGAAATGTATGTGAAAATAAACTATAACTCCCCCATGTCAATTCCGTGTTTTGAGCAATAATACTAGTAGATATAGCACCTGTAATTGTATCACTTTCATACAACCAAGTATTAATCGAATTGCCACTACTCAAATCAGTAAATTCTACGGTAGAATTAAAAATATCTGTTTCCATTGGAGAAGCAACAAAGTTTGCCTCTGGCACAGGCCAAACCGTCACCAACTCTGGAGCATAAAGCGTATTAATGCAACCAAAACCATCTATAATTGTTACACAAATATTATACTCCCCTTCTTGTGTGTAAATATAATTTGCTATTGAATCGTTACTACTTATATCAATATTATCATCACATTGAAAATCATAATTATAAACCAATGCAGTTGCGGGACTAACTAAAACTGTTGTATTTAAAGGAGCACAACCTAATGTATTTATTAACGTAATTTGAGCGTCTGGATTAAAATGTACAGGAACCAGAACGGAATCATATCCCATTTCAGTACACCCATCATTAATTGTCACATAATACCAAGTTGAATCTTGTGGCGTAACCATTGCTGTAGTTGATTCATCATCATTTTGACTATTAATATTCGACCCAAAAAGTTCATCTTGATACCAATTAATTACAATGTTATTTTCTAACCCTCCATTAAATTCGGCTGAAATTAATGCTGAATCTCCTACACAAAGTGCGGTTTGATCTAAAGCAACAATTGTAAATGGAGCCGATACAGCGAACTCTACACAATCTTCATTTGACACACACCCATTAGCATCAGTAACTGACATACAATACATAATATCGTTTTCAGGTGACATAACATGAGGACCTGGTCCATTTAAAGGAGGATTAGTAGTCCAATTAATACTATATGGGAGTGTTCCACCCTGTGCTCCAGCCCAAAATTGCGCTTCTCCACCATAACAAAGTGTAGAGTCAAACATAGCAACCCCAACAATCTCTGAAGGTTCATTCATAATTTCACATAAGTAAGCATCACAATTATTCAAATCAGTTACAGTTACACAATAGTAATCACTTACAAGTGCTACAGCTGTCTGTGTCGGTTGATCCCCAGTATTTGCACCCCAATCATAAGCATAATTTCCAAAAACTAAACCACCACTTGCATAAGCAGTGACTTCACCATTATTATCTCCAAAACATAAAGGAGGAACAACAACTATACTGTCAATCACAGGTCCTGATTCATCTACAACAACTACATCAGCCTGAATAGTACAACCTAATTCATCAGTTACAGTCACTCCATTTTCCCCTGGGCATAACATTCCGTTAACTGTTGGTGTTATCTGACCTGAATCCCATAAGTACAAATATCCTCCAGTACCGTTATTAACTGTTGCGGTTGCACTTCCGTTACACTCACCGCAAGTAGCATTTGTCGTTGACACAGACAAAGTCAAAGCTAACGGTGCTGATATACTAAATGTAAATGACGTATCACAGCCGTTTAAATCAATTATAGAAATAGTTTTATCACCTTCACATAAGTTTTCTGCAAAAGCGTTAGACGACACATTAGGTGTCCATAAATATGTATAAGAACCTGTTCCACCACCAATATCAACACTTAAATAACCTGTACAATCATTTGAACAATTGATTTGACTTACTGTTGAGTTTTCTAGAAACAATTCAACTGGTTCTGTTAGCATAGTATCTATAGATAATTGACAACCATTTCCGTCAGAAATAGTAACCGAAATACTCCCAGCACACAATCCTCCAGTTTCTTGTAGAGTTGAAGTATTACCTGATGACCAATTATAAGAATATGGCAACACTCCTCCACCAACTAATACTGTTGCACTCCCATCACAAAACCCAAAACAAGTAGGTTCGTCAATTTGTGAAACCACACCATAAACAGGACTAGGATTATCAAGACATATTTCCATACTTGAACTACATCCTAAACCATCAAGCACAGTAAACACATAGCAATCTGACATTAAACTAGTTGCAATAAACAAATCATTAAACGCATTTAATTGATTCCCATCACTATCTGTCCAAGTAGTTGTAATTGGTAAAGTCATATTTGTTACTGAAACCGCAATTATACCATCACTATTACCTATACACGTTTCGTTTATCTGACTATCTAAATTGATTATAGGACCAGCAACATTATTTAAACAAATTGTACTATCCATTTGACAACCATTTTCATCTGATACAACTAATGAATAACACCCAGATGGAACATTTGATAAACATGCTGACGTCTGACCTACTGGATCTGACCATTGATAAGACAAACTGCCCACTCCGCCAATTGCATCTGTACAAATTTGACCATTAGACTGACCACAATTCGCGTTAGCAATGGATAAAATTGACAACGACATAGAAGATGGTTCACCTATAACAACAAAATCACTTACAGTACAACCACTAGCATCTATCACATCACAATTATAAAGACCACCACATAAATCACTTATACCAACACTGTTCGGAAAGCCAGGCGCATCCCAAGCAACGGTATATGGTATTACACCTCCCGTTACTAATACATTAGCCAAACCATCACATAAACCATTACAACTTACGTCTTGACTTGACATTAAAACTTCTAGAATATCTGGCTCCGTAATTGTAATACAATCTGAAACTTGACACCCATTAGCATCTGTTACTGTTAAACAAATACCTCCAGAACATAAGCCACTCAAATTAGCCCCTGTAAACCCATTAGACCATAAAAATGTATATGGCCCAACTCCACCAGATGGCACAGCCTCAACGGATCCATTACAGAGTCCATTACAACTTATATTACTAACATTACTAAAATTAACAACCAACTCGTCTGGCTCATTTATAACTTCATTTACAATGACTTGACAATTATTAGCATCTATAACAATACAACTATAATTCCCAGCACACAAACCACTAGCTATTGATGAATTTTGATTTGAAGCATTAGCACTCCATGAATAAGTAAATGGAAACAAGCCAACCTCAGGTGTTATAGTTATTACACCATTGCAAGCTTCATAACAAGATGCATCTACTGTACTTAAAACTACGGTATTCAGCAATGGATCAGCTATTAAAAAACTAACACTTGAAGAACATCCATTAGCATCAGTAACTATTAATGAATAATTATTAGCACAAAGGCCATTAATTCCTGGACCCGGCTCAGCAGATAAAGCAACTCCGCTTGAATTATACCATTGGTAAACATATGGTAAAGCCCCTCCAACAACCTGCGCAGTAGCCGTTCCGTTACAATCAGAATAACAGATTGGATTTGTAAGTGTCAAATTTATTACAAGTTCACTTGGAGAAGTAATATTAACAGACAACGCAGACACACAACCTAATGTATCCGTAACTGTAACACCATAAATACCAGTACATAAATTAGATGCTATTGGCGTAATCTGGTTATTAGCATTGTCAGACCATTGTACATTCATTAAGCCTCCACCAAAACCAACAGTTGCACTACCATTACAATCGCCCTCACAATCATTATTTACCACATTAAACATTGTTGCCTCAGGCCCCTCAACATCCTGAATATTTACAGCGGCAAACATTTGGCAATTGTTAACATCTGTAGTTTCAACAAGGTAGCTTCCTGCAAACATCCCTGTAACACAATTCGACACAAAACCACCTGGCCAAGAATAACTATAGGGAGCAGTACCTCCTGTTACAACAACACAACCTTCCCCATTACTTAAACCACAATTTGCACTTACAGTTGAAGTATCTATACTTAATATATCTGGACTTACTAACTCATCATAAGCATTTCCTAAACAACCTAACATGTCAGTAACAATAACTGTAAACCCTCCTTCACATAAATTAACAGCCATTGAATCTGTCTGAACTAAAGGGTCACTCCATACATACGAATACCCTCCATTTCCACCAGAAGGAACTGCTGATATACTCCCATCACAAGAATTAAAACAAGAAGGGTTTATTAGTGTTAAATTAACATCTACAGCAGTAGGCTCTGATAATGTAGTTGATAAACTTACCATTTGACAATCATTAGTATCAGTAACCAACACATAATAAGTACCAATAGAAAGTCCTGTAGCTTCTTGTGACACTTGTCCTAAATTATCCCCGCCTGCAGAAAACCAATCATAACTATAGGGTTGCGTCCCTCCAAAAACGGTAGCATTCATTGTTCCATCACTACCTCCAAAACAACTTATTTGACTAGAACTAGTTGTAAGTTCAATTAATGGCGGTTCATTAATTGAAATAGTTCCTATAATTTGACAATTCAAACTATCAGTAACTATTATCGAGTATATTGTACTTGCAGACAAAGATGTTGCTAAACTATCAAATGACCCTGTTGACCATTGGTAAGAATATGGAAACACACCACCTCCTGGTAAAGCAGTAACAATACCATCACTCCCACCAAAACAACTGACATCTTCCACAAAAAAATCAATAATTAAAGGTGGGGCTTCTGGAACAAGTACAGAGTTCTGTGCAGAACAAGATGGATTACTTGCATCTGTAACAGTAACAGTATATGCTCCTGCTGGCACAACAACATTTGAGTTAAATGAACCATTACTCCATTCATACGTGTAAGGTCCACCTCCTCCAGAAACTACAGCTGAAATACTAGTTGTTGAACCATTACAAATCAAATCAGGTTGTTCAACATATACTTCCATTGAATCAAATTCATAAATCGTAATACAGCCAGAACTTATACATCCAGCACTATCCACCACTGTTGCACAGTAAACACCAGCTGTTCCAAAATTATTTTCACCTATTACACCATTGTCCCAAGAATAAGTATATGGGCTAAATCCACCTGTCGCAATTGTATTAAAACTTGTACTAGCCTCAAAACAAACTGTATCTTGTGGAAACATTGTTAATTCTAGAACACTGTTTGATGAAACAATCATTACAGAATCTGTTTCTTCACAACCTAAACTATCAGTTACCGTTACAATGTAAACTCCTGGGTTCCCCTGAATTGTTGGGCCAAAGTCTCCTGTATCCCAAGAATAACTTAATGGACCTTGACCACCTGAGGCAGTTATTGTCACACTTACGATTGAATCACATGCAATAACAGGTATACCAGGTACTAAAATATCAATTTTCGGGTTATCAACAATTACAATACTTTCAATTACTGAACATGAATTAATTGAATTATCTGTTACAGTAACAGAATAAGTTCCAGAAAACACATCTATAGATGAATTCGTACTTCCAGTATTCCATAAGTAAGTATACGGAGCAAGTCCACCTGTTGGAATCGCACTAATAGGAGTAGACTCTTGATTACACACAATTTCGTTTCCAACTATATCCACTTGGACTGAATCTAACACTGTAACAAGAATGGAATCTGTAACTGATGCGCAAGGTCCATTTCCTATTGAAGATAAATAAATATAAAAATTTCCAGATAATATTTCCTGACTACTTGCTGTATACGTTGTATTCAACGTTGTATTATTAGGTAAAAACGTTCCACCATTTCCTGTCCACTGACCTCCATTAGCAAGCAAAACACTTCCATTTAAGTCTATTTGAGGATTTGTTGGACAAATCATAACGTCTGCACCAGCATTAACTATAGGAGGAGGTAAAAAACTAACATCTACAGATTCTTGATGAGAAGGACAAGCTGGATATAACTGATCATAAACCTCTATAACATATGTTCCCTCAACCGTTCCATTAGTATTACTCTCATTATTTATTAAATTTCCAAAAGGGTCATACCAATTAATAGAATATGGAGGAGCTCCGCCATTGATTACTGCATTAAGCTGTATTGACTCTCCTTCACAGAAGATAGCCGGATTTGGATTAATTACAATTACTAAAGAATCGATCATATAAACCCTCACTGTATCACAATAAAACCCAGGAGGAAAACACTCCTCTGCAATTGGAATACCACATATTTGATAATCTACATAAGCAGGATAAGCTCCGGTAGGAGTAACTATGGTTGAATCACAGTTACTCGTACAACTTAAAAAACCGTCCCAATCACCTGGGTTACCTGGAAAAACAGATGTCCAAGTAATACTAGTTAATTGAATCCCTACTGAGGCAATGGTTACTGAACAATTATTAGTTGACGTAACATCATCAGACACATCTGGTTCTGGAATAGCAGTAATGCCGTATGTATTTAAATTATTTCCAGGTTTACAAAACGTAATTATATGAGGTCCTACTCCTGATAAACAAAGCGGATCACCTACTGCTATTTCGGGTCCACAATTAACTTGATAAAACATTGAACCTCCTGGAATTGCTCCAGATAAAATATCAAATTGGATAGCAGCAGTACCAGGGTCTAAAGTCAATTCAAATTCAATACAACCATTATTACCACCAGCATCACAACAATACCCTTCTCTTTGTACAGGTGGATTTGAAACCCACGCACCACCTGGCTGACCAGTTAAATCAACACTAAAAAAAGGAGTTATCGAATCACAAATACCTGACTGAGAAAAAGCAGAGCTATACGTTGTTAGAAATATCGCAATAATTAAAATTTTAGTCATAAATATCAAGGTGAAAAGTGATTAAGGTATAGTATCAAATATACATTAAATAATCTGTAAATAAAAATAAAATTTAATTTCAACGACCAACGGACAAAAATAAACGTTCAGTACTATATTTTAGATTCAAAACACGTAACAACCCAAAAGCACCCACTTAATAATAATTGGAAACCTGAACAAAAAAAACACTATTAATAGCTATCAATTATTGTAACTATTAAGAATTAAAATAAATAAATTTCAACGCGCGTATTTTTTAACTAAACAATTGGTCAATTAAAAAAAAGTACTTAACTTTATTAAAAACAATTACAACAATGCCTAGAACAGCAAAACAATTTGAAGAAATCAGAGCTGATAGAAAAAAAGCGATTTTGAATGCTGCGCTACATGTTTTTTCTGAAGAAGGCTATCACAGCGCTTCAATCAGTAAAGTAAGTAAGGCTGCAGGTGTTTCTAAAGGATTAATGTATAACTATTTTGAAAGTAAAGTAGAATTATTGCAAATTTTAATCGGCTCATTATTTGATGATGAAATCAACGGTATGAGAAAAATATTAGAACAACCTGTTACGGAACAATCAATGATTGAATTTATTCAGATGGGAACAAAAATATTGAAATCAAAACCTAAACAGTGGAAACTCTACTTTTCTATGTCGACACAACCTGAAGTACTGAAGGTATTACAGGATAAGTTTTCAAGTGACCACATTCTATTTTCAACTAAAATAATAGAGTTTTTCAAAACGAAAGGTGATGGAAATCCTGAATTAAGTCTCACCTACTTTAGTACTGCAATTACGGGGAAAAAAGTATCATACATAATGGATCCAGATAATTACCCCATTGACAAAATAGAAAAATTAATCATTAATCAATTTATAACAACATGAAGAAACTACTATTCATAACACTTGCACTTATCACATTAAGTTTCATTTCCAGTACGCCAACTGCAGATGAAATCATTAAAAAAGCGGAAGACAGATTAACGGGTAAAACGTCATATTCAGAAGTTAAAATATCTACTATTCGTCCTAAATACACCCGTGATATGACGATAAAAACATGGACAAAAGGAAAAGACTATTCCGTAACTTTAATTTTAAGTCCAGCTAAAGATGAAGGAACTGTATTCTTAAAAAGAAAAAATGAAATCTGGAATTACATTCCTTCAATTGACAGATTGATAAAAATGCCACCATCTATGCTTTCACAATCTTGGATGGGAACTGACATTAAAAATGATGACCTACTAGAGAACTCATCAATTGTAGACGATTATGACAAAAAAATAATGAATTCAGAATTAGTTGAAGGTTATGATTGTTACAAAATTGTATTAAAACCAAAAGAGAATGTAAATTCAATTTGGGGTCAAATTATCATGTGGATATCTAAGGAAGACTTTATGCAAATGAAAGTTAAATATTTTGATGAAGATTTAGACCTAATCAATACCTTTTATGGGAAATCAGTTAAAATTATTGGAGGTATAAAAATGCCTTCAGAAAACATAATAGTTCCTACCAACAAAAAAGGAAGTAAGACAAAAATAACAACTACAAAACGTCAATTAAACATTGAAGTAAATGATAATATTTTTACTACTCAATACATAAAGAGACTTAAATAATAAACTAATGATTTTAAAACTCGCTTGGAAAAATATTTGGCGTAATAGAAGGAGAACTTTTATTACATTATCAGCCATTGCCTTTGCAGTCTTATTTGCTGTAATGATGCGATCTATGCAAGAAGGTATGGAAGAACAAATGGTAAAAACATCTGTTGAAAATAGCCTTGGATACATTCAAATTCACACGAAAGGATACTGGGATGACAAACTACTTGAAAATGGTATGAACGTTCCTGATTTACCAATTCAACAAATAGAAAAATTGGACAACATAACGATTGTAGATCCAAAACTTGAAACTGGTATGATTACTAGTTTTGGAAACCAATCTAGAGGTACATATATATTGAGTTATGACATAGATAAAGATTCACCTAAACAAGTAAGAAAAAAACTTATAGAAGGGAAATTACCACGAGACGGAAAAAAAGAAGTGGTATTAGGCATAGAATTGGCCGACTATTTAGACGCCTCAATTGGAGACACCTTAGTGTTTTTAGGTTCTGGCTATCAAGGTTCAACCGCTGCTGGACTATATGTCATTTCTGGACTGTTAGATTTTCATATCCCCGAACTCAATAGATCTACAACATATATGAGTTTAGCATCTTTACAGGATTTACTGGGCGCTGAAGACTTGGTAATCTCATTAATGATAGGTTTGAAAAAACCTTCAAAACTAGACGAAACGGCCGCCAAAATTGAATCTGTAATTGGTTCAGAATATGAAGTCATGACTTGGGAGGAGCTAATGCCCGATTTAAAGCAATTAATTCAAACTTCTGGCGCAAAAGGATACATCATGAACTTTATTCTTTATATGATAATAAGCTTTGTAATGTTTGGGACTGTGTTAATGGCTACTCAAGAGCGTAAATATGAAATGGGAGTACTTCAGGCAATTGGAATGAAGAAAAACAAATCAATCGCTTTAGTATTAGTTGAAAATATACTTACGAGTATAATGGGCGTAATTATTGGTGTAATCGGAGCAAGCCCTGTTGCTTATTATTTCCACCAGTACCCTCTTGAAATAACAGGCGATTCTGCAAAAGCAATTCTTGAAATGGGAATTGAACCAATCATTCCATTTAGTGTCAATCCAATGATTGCCGTAAACCACGGCCTTATTGTATTAGTAATCTCACTATTACTTGTCATTTACCCTATTATGATTATCAGAAAATTAAATCCTGTTTCAGCAATGAAACTATAATCTATCTATAATGAAAACAATTTTAAAAATAGCTTGGCGAAATGTTTGGCGAAACAAACTAAGAAGTGGAGTTGTATTTACATCAATAGTTTTAGGTATTTGGGCTGGCTTATTTGTTATTGCCATTAGCGCAGGTATGTTAGAACAACAAAAAAGAGGAACACTAGAGTCTCAATTGTCTCACCTTCAAATTCACTCAAATGACTTCTTGGAAGATATAAAGTTGAATCACAATTTTTCAAACACTCAGATAGAACAGATTGAAAAGGTATTATCAACACATAGTGATGTAACTAACTATACAAAAAGATCAATATCAGAAGGTACAGGAACAACGCCTCATGGTTTTTCAAATCTTAAAGTAATTGGAATTTACCCTCAACAAGAAAAGAATGTAACCACTATTCATAATAGATTAATTGATGGTACATACTTCACTAAGTATAAAAACAAACCAATACTGGTAGGGCGAAAACTTGCAGACAACCTACACCTAGAAGTGGGAAAAACAATTAATTTAAGCTTTCAAGACAAAGACAGGAACTTTATTCAAGCTGGGTTCAAAATAGAAGGGATATTTGGTACACCTTCTCAGTCATTTGATGTTTCCAATGTATTTATTAAAGCCTCCGATTTCACCGAGTTAATTGGAAGTGACTCTCCTTACATTCATGAATATGCCGTAAACTTAAATGATGTAGAGACATCATCAGACTTCTCGACAACTGTGAACAATCAATTTACAAACGTCATGGCAGAAAATTGGGCCACTCTATCACCCGAATTAAGCTTCAATGATGAAACTGCAGGAACCAGCCTAATGGTCATACTTGTTATTATTGTTTTTGCTTTAACTTTTGGCATTGTTAACACTATGTTAATGGCCATTTTAGAGCGAAAAAGAGAATTAGGAATGATGCTTTGCGTAGGAATGAACAAACAAAAAATATTTATAATGATAATGATTGAAACCGTTTGTTTATCTATTGCAGCCGCACCTATTGGTTTACTATTATCATGGTTAACAATTACCTACTTTGGAAGTGTTGGTATAAGTTTAGAATCAGTTGGAGATGCACTATATAAAGCAGGCTATGACAGTATGGTTTATCCAGCGGTTGATTCAATTATCTACCTTAACATTACATTAATGATTGTAT
>Ga0209292_1004193_pt1 | contig 15386 bp, 10 predicted proteins | sample GOMGulsemesocosm_2_FD_184634 | JGI IMG/M metagenome (GOLD analysis project Ga0209292, IMG submission 184634) | Methane-oxidizing microbial communities from mesocosms in the Gulf of Mexico - GOM9C Gulf of Mexico (SPAdes) (version 2) | ecosystem: Environmental > Aquatic > Marine > Cold seeps... | reverse complement strand
ACTCTTCAAGGTTATTATTTTGGTAAACCAACGCCTGTTCAGGAATGGACAAAAAATAATAATGAGAAGGCCAAGCAGCTGCGTATGGTGTTTTAACCTTATCGACCCCTATTCATTAGACTCATCACCTTTTAACAAGCCTGTTTATAAGCATTTTTTATCAACAAAAATGCATTTTACTTCCACACAAATACCTTTTATTCATATGCGTTCTCCTTTTTAAGATGTTAAACCAAATACCCACCTCTTAATCACTGAGCTATTACTAAAAGAATCGCTTTTTTAGGCCCAACTTTTTTGAGCCAAACTTCATTTTTTCAAATTTCCACCTTATACATTTTGGTAATCACTTGAATTCAAGATAGACGTTGAATAAATATCAAAATACATAAAATAAATAGTCATTATATTTTTTATTAAAATGACGTTCAATTAAAAGACATAGCATCACACATAAATGTAAAGAAACGTAATCACACCCGAGAAAATTTCTTATTTATCAATCAAGATAACAGTGTAAATATTTACATTAAGCTATTAACACTATGATTACGTTAGTTTTGATTTGTCAGTTTTTGTGACCTAAGACGAAACGAAATATGAATTTCCTCTGCATTTATCTATTTATCTTCATATCAAAAAATTATATCTTGATCACCAAGTAATGCTTAAAGGTAATATTAAAAAGAGAAGTAAGGCTTCTCGCTGATCGCTCTACTGAGCCATAACAATAATAAATGTGAGATCAAATATGAACAAAACCCTACTGGCAACCCTAATCGGCAGCAGCATTCTGTTAGCTGGTTGTAACGAGTCTACCGATTCCACGGACAGTGATGACGTAGATAGCCCAATTGTAAGCTTCGCGCCTTTTGCCACGACAGCAGTACTTTCAACACCTAATGACTTATTACTTGATACCGACAGTTCCAGCAGTACATATGGGCGACTAAATAATATAACAGGCCAAAACACAGCTGATATATATGCAGCAACAGCCCAACTAGATGGCTGGGGTTTAGGCAGCCCATTCACTATCGCAATTGAACTCCCTGCTAGTGCAATCCATCAAACAACACTTGATAGCACATCAGTAAAACAAAACGGGGCTGTATATATATTTAAATGCAAGGCAGCTACATCTGTCATTCTTGGTACATGTGATGACAGTCTTACGGATATAACACAGCTAACCTACGGCGTAGATTATTCGCTTAGCACTGACGATGACGGCATAGTAGTAACTCCCCTAAAACCGTTCGAAGCCAATACTGGTTACTTTTTAGGCGTAACAGAACTAGTAAAAGATAGCTTTGGGCAAGCAGTTACTCGCTCTAACACCTTTAATACCTATAGCGAAGGTACGGGTGCAGGTAGCACAACTGAAGTATCTCTTAATAGTTTATTAGCTGGTACCAATACTCTGATATCCGGTTTCACAACCCTAAACACATCCGATGTTATGTATTCTGCTACCTGGACTACCCAAGATGTAGAAACTACAGCGCAAGTAATTATGGATAAAATTGTGTCTGACGCAGGTACTATTACTGGACTAACAAACACAGGTTTTACTGTACGTGACATACTAGCCTCTAGTTACGGCACCACATTTGATGATGGCTCTCAAGCAGCAATCATTACAGAGAACACACAATACTGGACAGGCACTTTAGATCTACCTTATTACTTACCTTATCCCGGCTATCCAACAATAAATACAAGCTTAACATGTAGCTTTAGTACGTTATGCGGAAATTGGAAAAATGCCGCAGGCCAATCTCCTTGGAAAGGTTCAACGGCCTACGCAACACCTGTAGAAACAGTTGATAGTACTAGCGCAGCATACGATGCAACTACAGCAGCCTTTTCTCCAAACAGCGTAAAAGTTCAACTTCTTGTACCTAATGCAGCATTAATCAGTACGCTAGGTTTAAGCGAAGTAAAAATTGCGCAATATATACATGGTATTACAGCGGTTAAAGAGAATGCTTTTTTACTCTCTCCTTCAATGGCAGCTGCAGGGATTGCTCTCGTGTCTATAGATCATCCGCTCCACGGTTCTCGTTCTTTAGATACCACAGGTGATGGAGTTTATGAATTTACAGCAACATCAACTAGTTATGGAAGTAACTATGCAAACGGTAATTCAGCAGTGTTTGCAAATCTATCCAGCCTTTTAACTGCCCGTGATAATTTACGTCAAGCAGCAAGCGATCAATTAGCACTTCGTTGGGCGATTGAAAATACTGATTTAACAGCAACCAATGCTGTCATTAACGAATCTGAAATAACTCTCGTAGGTGTTTCTTTAGGCTCAATGATAGGTACTGTTGCTCAAGGAATGGCCGAAATTCGTGATGATGCAGATAATGCTTTTGATTTTGATGCTTCAGCCTTAACCGTGGGTGGTGCTCAAGTAGGCCCTATCATGGGCTATTCAAAATCCTTTGGCCCTATCGTTAAAGAAGCGTTAGTAGCAACGACCGGATTCTCTGGGGGTGTGGCTGAAGCGCTTGGCTATACAACAAATGAAGCTGTGATATTGCAAGCAGCATCGGGTGATACCTATGGTACAGCGGCCCAAACGGCTGTAAGCATGACAGCTGCTCAAGCTCAAGCTTACCTTGGTGGCACCGAAGCCCAAGCATCCGCTGAATTCAAAGCCATGATAGATCTGGGTTATTCAGGTTTTTTAAGTGCCTTTATTAACGGTGCGCAAGTGGTTGTCGATTCTGGTGATGCCCTTATCTGGTCAACAAAAACCACAACGACACCCACACTTGCAACTCAAGTCATTGGTAATGGTAGCACTAACTTAAGTGACCAAACGGTACCTAATGATGTGATTGATAATGGTTTTCCCATTGCAGGGACTTCAGGTTGGTTAAGTGCCCTTAACTTAACTAAGCAATCCACCAGCACAACAGGCACAGGCCTAAGAGTGTATACAAACTACCTCGTTGGTAAACACACGTCTGCAGTTGACCCTTCACATGAAGCGGGTGTCACAGAAAGCGCGACTGCAGCTGCAGCTGCCACCACAGAAATGCAATCTGAAATAGCGACTTTTTTATACAGTAAAGGTACGACACTGACCATCACAGATGCTACTGGCACCGTAATTGAATAATGGCAAACTATAAAAATAATAAGGATTCTACTATGTTCAAACACACTAAATTAGTTGCCAGTATGACACTTGCAGGCGCCGCTCTCTTAACTCAACAGGTACAGGCTTCTGGCTTTTCATTAAATGATCAAAGTGCGACGGCATCTGGTAACGCCCTAGCTGGGGCGGCTGCTAGTGATGCGGATATTTCGTTTAGTTATTGGAACCCAGCGCTATTAACCAACGCCACAGAGACAACACTTTATATCTCGGGCGCATTAATTGTACCCACCATGGATGTAACGGTTAATTCTGCTGCCGATCCCAATGGAAATGATTTAACTTCCACTGCAACAGACTCAGGTGATGTAGTAGATAGCACACTAGTACCTTCTATCTACCTTGCTGTCCCCATCAGTAAAAATACTGTCCTTGGCGTATCCTTGAATGTGCCTTTTGGACTATCGGGTGATTATGATGATGGTTGGGCAGGTCGTTATCACTCTGCTGAGTCATCGATACAAGATATTGCATTAGCTTTTAGTGCCGCTCACAGAGTTGCCGACTGGATGTCAGTGGGCGCAAGCTTTCAAGTCCATAAAGCAGAAGTTCAGCTGGATGCCGAAACCACTGACTTTGCAGCCGGTGGCAGTATTGATGGCGATGGTTATGGCTCATTAAAAGGAGATGATATTGCCTACGGCTATGCGGTAGGCTTTACCTTAACACCTACTGATAGTACCCGTATTGGTGTGGGTTATCGCAGTGAAATTGATATTGTTGCTGAAGGTGACGCCACCTATAGCAATGTAGGTAATACCTTAACAGGTTTGGGTGTTGATAATGCAGGGCTTGAATCTGAAAATACGCTACCTTCTGTTCTATCCTTTGGTCTTGAGCAAGGTATTACCGACAAACTAACCTTTGGTGCCTCCGCGATTCTAACAGGCTGGTCTTCTATGCCTGAACTAAGAATTGAGTTTGAACCCGGTGATGATGGCATCACTCAACCAGATTCCGTTCTGACGTTTGACTTTGAAGATCAGTGGTTCTATTCAGTGGGCTTCACCTATGAATATTCTGATGATCTAACCCTAAGAACAGGTTATGCCATTGATTATTCCCCTGTGGTAGATGAGTATCGTTCTGCAAGAACACCCGATGGGGACCGCCAATGGTTCGCTTTTGGTGGCACTTATCAATATTCAAAAACAGCGCAAATTATTGCCTCTTATAGCTATATCCTAATCGACGAAGTCAGCGTTGTTCGTGACGGAACCTTAGATGAAGATGCATCCCGTGGTTCATTAGATGCAGATTATGAGTCTAGTGCTCATGTTGTCTCTATTGCCTTTAATAAATCCTTTTAATTAAGGCCGTTATTAAAGACAGTACTCATTGAGCTGATGAATACATAGTAAACTCATGGTAAACATTGTTATTTTTGCCTCTGCCTTTGGGCAGGGGCTTTTTCAATATAGGTACTCATACATATATTTCATATCGTAAAACCTCCTTCCCTCAATATCGTCTGTCTTCCGTTATAAAAGTGTCAATTTTCCATTTTATTTAATGCCTAAAAAGAATAAAGTATATTGCTCTAAATAGCTGAGAGTAATATCTTGACGGCTATTTGAGCGTTTTTGTTGGTATTTTTGACCTAATATGACGTTGTCATGGAATTGTGAATACTAAATACTGAGTCTGCCTTGATACTTAGCATTTATCTTTTTATTTATAAGTTCATAAATTTAATAAGAATTTACATTAAGTATCATAAGAAAGGATTGCTGAATTACCGCAGAGTAGTCGCAAGCATAAAAATAATAATGAGGAATTTACTATGTTCAAGAAAACCAAACTGGTTGCCGGTATCGCGCTAGCAACTGCCACATTAATTTCACAACAAATCTCTGCAGCAGGCTTTGCGGTAAACGAACAAAGTGCAACGGCATCAGGTACAGCGCTTGCCGGTAACGCTGCAAGTGATACGGATATTTCTTTCAGTTACTGGAACCCGGCATTATTTGCCAATGCCACAGAAACAACGCTTTACATCAATGGCTCCTATGTTATGCCAAGTGTTGATATGTCAAATCAGACAGCTAATAATGCAGCTCTATCAGCTTATGGCGTGACTGTATCATCTACTGAAGGCAGTTCTGACCCTTCTGAAAGCGCAACCATCCCTTCCATTTATTTAGCCGTGCCCATCAATGCAAAAACCGTCCTTGGTGTCTCTTTAAATGTACCTTTTGCTATATCAAGTGATTATGATGATGATTGGGCAGGTAAATATCACGCGACTAAAACAGAGCTTCAAGATATATCTCTATCTTTGAGTGCTGCTTATCGCGTTAACGATTGGGTAGATGTGGGTGCCAGTATTCAAGCCCACAGTACCTCTATGACACTCGAAGCGGAAGTAATTGACTTTGATTCTTCTAGTGGCGACGGTGGCTACGGCAGTCAAGAATTGGAAGACGATTTATCGTTTGGCTGGTCTGTTGGTATTGCCATGGAACCAAAACCTGGCACCCGTATTGGTGTAGGCTATCGTAGTGAAGTAAAAGTTAACCAAGAAGGCGAAGTTGATTTCACTGATATGAGTTCAACCGCAGAGACAAACCTAGGTACTGTTGATTCAGATATTACCGCAGATAACACTTTACCAAGCTTATTAACACTGAGCCTTGAACAAGAATTAACAGATGATTTGACACTGGGTCTTACTGCAATGCGTACTGGCTGGAGTTCAGTTCAAGAGCTAAATATCGACTATGATGATGACACCACAAGTTTGGGCAACTCTGTTGTTACTCTTAACTATAAAGACGTTTGGTTCTATTCTGTTGGTCTAACTTACGATTACTCTGAAGACCTTATCTTAAGAACCGGTTATGCATTAGATAACTCACCTTCTGACCCTGATAACCTGTCTGCTCGTGCTCCTGGTAGTGATAGACAGTGGCTTACCTTTGGTGGTACTTACAATGTGTCGGAATCAACTCAAGTTATGTTCTCATATATCCGCCTAACTTCAGATTCGGCAACAGTTGATAAAGATGGTACTGGTGAAGATTCATCACGCGGCTCCTTCTCAGCAGATTACGACATCAGTGCTAATATCGTTGCATTGGCAGTCAATACTAGCTTCTAATGTTTAGTTAGCAATAAGGTTACTGCTTTATAAAACCCAGCTTCGGCTGGGTTTTTGCTTTTATACCTTTATTTTCACACCTTAAAGGCTGCTTAGTATTGTTTTACAGACACTCACCTATCTCACCCCTTCTCAAATACAAAACAGCGAATAGTTAACTAAGCTTATAAAAATTATAAGGACGTACCTTTATTTTTAATAAATAGGCTTATTTATGTCCGATTACCGCCCGCTCTTGTTTCAAAAAACTTATCTGCCCGCGATTTATTTTTATGCGATTAGCTTAACCATTATTACACCTCACTTCGCTAATGCCGCGGCCTTTGCTGATCATGAGCAAGGTGCCACAGGTTCTGGTACCGCGTTAGCTGGCGTTGCCGCTGCTAGTGATGACATATCTCTTAGCTACTGGAACCCTGCCCTGTTAACTAATACCAACAAAACAGCTTTATATATTAATGGAAGTTATGTATCGCCTGATTTTAATGTGTCAAATATCAATGCGACAGATGCTAGTACTCTTTATACCAGCAGTAATTCAGGTTCAGATCCAGGAAGGTCGGCCCTATTACCGTCACTTTATTTTGCCACACCCATCAGCTCAAAGGCGATTTTAGGTATCTCTCTCAATGTTCCCTTCGCGGTATCCAGTCAATATGATGACGATTGGGCGGGCCGCTATTACAGCACCAAAAATGAAGTAAAGGACGTTGCGCTAGCCTTTACAGGGGCCTATCGGTTCAATGACTCTTTAGACCTAGGGGCCAGTCTTCAATTACATCAATCACGTATCACACTCGAAACAGCCATTAATAATTTTGATGGCTCATCTAGCTATGGGCAAGGTAAAATCGATTTAGAGGATGATCTCGCTTATGGTTATGCATTCGGTTTAAGAGCAAAGTTAGGGCCCCGCATGCAATTGGGTCTCGGTTATCGTAGCCAGGTGACATTTAATCACACAGGGTCAGCCACTTTTTCAGATTTAAGCCTTACCGCTCAAGCAGCACCTTATAATATTAGCAATACCAATGCGTCTGCTGATAACACCTTACCCGACATATTAACCATTAGTGTGAGCCAAACGATAAATCCCAGCATCACCCTTGCTTTAACCGCCATGAAAACAGGTTGGCATTCTATTCAATCCCTCGATATTAATTTTGATAATGAACAAAACAACTCTGTTCTTCCTCTGAATTATCATGATTCTTGGCTTTATGCCATTGGACTTAACTATCGTTATTCATCAAGCCTGGTATTAAGAGGTGGTTATGCGATTGACCACGCCCCAACAACAGAAAATAACACATCTCCAATCGCACCTGAGAGTGATAGACAATGGTTTACTCTGGGTGGAAGCTTTTCATTTACCCCAACTAATCACCTTATTTTTGCCTATACCCAGATGAATGCAGACAAGGTGAAAGTAGACCAAGACGGCCAAGGAGATAACTTAGGCAAAGGTGAGTTTAGTGGTGATTATCAGATCACAGTTAATAGCCTTTCTTTGGCATTTAGTCACCAATTCTAACGTTTGACCTTACCTTCTGCTTAGCTCAAAACCAACAAGTTAATTATATTTCTCATTTTTATTCACATATCTACTCACTTCCCACCCTTCTAACTCTTTAATTTTAATAATAATTTTATTTTTACTCATATATCTATTTTGTCATATTACGACAACAGAGAATAAACTGCACTTATAATTTATATTGCATCAAAGATGAATTGTGCATTATAGTGCACAAATGGAATTTCATGGCCATGCAGCAATCAGTTTTTTGGCTCTTTAATCCCGACATCTCGGCCATTTGCAATTTGGCTCAACTGATCGAAACACTATAAAAATAAAAAATGAGGAACACCCTATGCTAAACACGTATAAACAGATCTCTAAATTTTCTTTGGTGAGTTTAGGATTGTTTTGTGCACATCTTAATGCCGCAGGGTTTAATTTAAATGAGCAAAGTGCATCAGCATCAGGTAATGCACTAGCAGGTGCGGCAGCAAGCAAGGAAGATATTTCATTCAGTTATTGGAATCCTGCCCTTTTTGCAAATGCCACGAAAACCAGCCTGTATGTATCTGGCTCTTACATTGATCCAAGCATGGAGGTGAGCAATATCTCTGGCACCTCAGCAACAGGCATATCCAGCACAGAAGAATCAAGCAAGTCAGTTGATAGCGCCGCCGTTCCAGCTATATACCTTGCCATTCCATTAAATGAGTCAACCGTGTTCGGCATGTCTTTAAATGTTCCCTTTGGCCTTTCTGGTGATTATGACGATGATTGGGCTGGCCGCTATCATGCTACTAACTCTGAAGTTCAAGATATCGTGTTAGCCTTTAGCTTAGCGAATCGTATCAATGATTGGATTTCATTAGGGGCAAGCTTGCAATTACACAAAGCCAAAATTGGGCTTGGCGGTATGGTGTCGGACTTTGGTGATGGTACAGGGGATGGCAGTGGCGACATGGAGATAGAAGACTCCTTAAGTTTTGGTTATGCATTAGGCATCTTCATGGAACCTCAAGCTGGTACTCGTTTAGGGGCTGGTTATCGCAGTAAAGTCGATTTCGATTTTGAAGGTGAAATTGACTATAACAATGTCAGTGCCACAGGTGAGGCCGCTTTTAGCCTAGTCGATGCCGACGCCTCCGCCCAGAATACATTACCCGCTATGCTAACCTTAAGTGCAGAGCAAGACTTGAATGACAAACTCACCTTATCGGCATCCGCTATTCATACGACATGGAGTTCATTAGATAAAATTGATGTTGATTTTGATGACTCTCAATCGAGTCAGAGTAACTCGGTTTTGTCCTTCAACTTTAAAGATGTTTGGTACTATTCGATTGGTCTATCTTATCAGTATTCAGACAAGCTTCTTTTAAAAGCAGGTTACGGCATTGATGAGTCTCCTTCTAATGCCACCAATTTATCACCTCGTGCACCCGACGGCGACCGTCAAATGATTAGCTTTGGGGGGACTTATGATGCAACAGAGGACACCCAAATAATCTTTTCCTATGGTCATGTAACCATAGACAAAGCCAGTGTTAATCGCGATGGATCTTTAGATGAAGATGCAGGCTTGGGCACCTTTTCCGCTGATTATAAATCCTCAGCAAACATCTATTCTTTCGCTATAAATACGCAGTTTTAATTGTATTTTCCCACTCATTTTTAACCGTAAAATAAAAAAACTCAGTAGTAATACTGAGTTTTTTTTACGTATTTTTTCGTTCAACTTACGTACTCTTGCGAATAGTTTTCACCTGCCTGCTAAGCGATAGTGTTAGTGCTTTTGTAATACCAGCAACCTATTAACACTTTGCAGGACAATAAAAATAATGAAAAACATCAAATATAAAACCCTCATTGCCGCCACAGCGGTTCTTGCTAGCGCATTTACCATGCCAAGCTTTGCTGCCGAAAAAGTCTACAAGTTAAAACTTGCTGAAACTTGGTCCGCTAACTTCCCTATTTTCGGTGATGCATCACGAAATATGGCGAGAATTGCCGATGAAATGTCAGGTGGTCGTCTTAAAATCACCATAGATTCATCCAATAAACATAAAGCTGCATTTGGCATTTTCGATATGGTACGTTCAGGCCAATATGACATGGGCCACTCTGCGTCATATTATTGGAAAGGCAAGGTGCCTAACACCTTATTCTTCACCACAATGCCATTTGGAATGATCACAGCTGAACAGTATGGTTGGTTCTATTACGGTGGTGGTATGAGCCTAATGCAAGATGTTTACAAGCCATTTGGTCTACTTTCTTTCCCTGGTGGTAACACAGGCAACCAAATGGGCGGTTGGTTCCAAAAAGAGATTAACTCTGTTGAAGACCTTAAAGGCCTGAAAATGCGAATTCCTGGTTTTGCCGGTGAAGTTATGGCTAAACTGGGCGCAAAACCAACCAATATCGCCTCTGGTGAGTTATATACAGCCCTTGAACGCCGCACTATCGACGCACTTGAATGGGTAGGTCCATCACTTGATTTACGCATGGGCTTCCACAAAATCGCGCCTTATTACTACACAGGCTGGCATGAGCCAAGTACTGAACTTCAATTCTTAGTCAACCAGCGCACTTGGAAAAAGTTACCTGCTGATTTAAGAGAAATTCTACGTACTGCAATGAAAGTGTCAGCGTATGACATGTACATTCAGTCATACCATGAAAGTGGTGTTAACTGGGCGACAATGAAGACTGAATTCCCGAATGTTGAAGTAAAAACTTTCCCGAAAGACGTCCTAAAAGCCATGCGTATTGCGAACCAAGAACTGCTTGATGAAAAAGCAGCTGCGGATCCATTAGCAAAAGAAATTCTTGAATCACAAGCTGAATACCTTAAAACAGCCCGTGTTTGGACTAACATTTCTGACCGTGCTTATCTAGATGGTCTAGACGATACAGCTAACTAACCTCGAATACCCTGCATAACCTAACGAGGACAAACTCAGTTTGCCCTCGTTAGTCTCTTCTTTAAAGCATTAACTTAAATTCAGGTGCGTCTATGTTTTTAATCAACCTTGAACGAGTGATAGCTCGTTATAGCATATTACTCGGCAAGCTCTCTGCCCTGCTATTCATCTTATTGCTACTTAATGTGTTTTACGATGTGCTCATGAGATATGTCTTCAATGATGTGTCTATCGGCATGCAAGAATTAGAATGGCATTTGTATGCCGCTATATTCATGTTAGGTATCCCTTATGGTGTCACAACGGGCGGCCATGTAAGAGTCGATTTATTTTACGAACGTCTTTCAATTAAAGGCAAAGCATGGGTCGATCTTTGTGGCTGCATTCTATTCCTTATCCCTTTCTCAGCCCTTGTTGCTTATTACGGCATTGGTTTTGCCACAGAAGCCTTTAAATTAGGTGAAACCAGTGGCGACCCTGGTGGTTTACCCTATCGCTGGATTGTCAAAGCCGTCATTCCTTTTGCCTTCTTCTCAATTGCAATCAGCGGTATTGGCATGCTGTTAAGGTGTATCAATGCCATCAGAGGCCTAAGTACAAAAGGCTTTGATCACGATCCAATCCAACATTAATACAAAACTGTATTCACAACGATAAAAGCAGAAAGATTAGGTAAGAATTATGATTGGTATAGTAATGTTTTTTGTAGCATTGGTAATGCTACTATTTGGATTCCCTGTTGCCTTTACCTTTGGTGGCATAGCATTAATTTTTGGCGTGTTTGCCGAAGGCTTTGATATGTTTGCCTTCATGCCATTCCGTATTCAAAGTTATATGGAAAACACCGTCATGATGGCGGTTCCCCTTTTCATCTTCATGGGTATCGTTTTACAAAAAACCCAACTCGCTGAACAGTTACTCGAAGCCATGGCAAAACTGTTTGGTGGCGTGCGCGGCGGTTTGGCCATTTCTACCGTATTAGTGGGTGCTTTGCTAGCCGCATCTACTGGTGTTGTTGGTGCGAGTGTGGTTGCCATGGGTTTGATATCACTGCCTGTCATGCTCAAATATAAATACAACAAGTCACTCGCCTGCGGTACGATTTGCGCATCAGGTACATTAGGGCAAATCATTCCACCATCCATTATTTTGATCATTCTGGGTGATGTATTAGGCATTCCAGTTGGAGATTTATTCCAAGCAGCAATCGCCCCAGGTATGATTCTAATCGGCTGCTTTATTGTCTATATTTTAATCACAACTTATATAAACCCAGAGTCTGCTCCGGCAATTCCTTACAATGAAGAAGATGGCACACGTGGCCAACAAATTGTCAACGCGTTAAAAGCTATTGTACCGCCTTTGACCTTAGTATTGGTTGTTCTAGGTTCCATTTTTACGGGCATAGCTACACCAACAGAATCGTCTGCATTAGGCGGTGTTGGTGCTTTACTACTGGCGATGATGTATCGTAAATTCAATTTCAAAATGCTCTTCGACTCTAGTTTAGAAACGGTTAAAGTTACTGCAATGGTATTTGCCATCTTGATGGGTGCCACTGCCTTCTCTATGGCCTTTAGCTATACGGGCGGAGACTATATTGTTGAAGAGGCGCTACTATCCTTACCAGGTGAAAAGTGGGGGTTCATCATCCTATCCATGTTGGCTATTATGATTTTAGGGTTTTTCATCGATTTTGTTGAAATCGCCTTTATCATAGTACCTATTCTTGCCCCTGTGGCCGAGACGTTAGGAATCAACATGGTGTGGTTCGCAATATTAATCGCCATGAATTTACAAACCTCATTTTTAACCCCACCCTTTGGCTTTAGCCTATTCTACTTAAAAGGGGTCGCCCCCAAATCCATCACTACCATGGATATTTATAAAGGCGTACTACCCTTTATCGCAATCCAAGTCTTAGTCCTTATTAGTATCATCCTATTCCCTGACTTTTATGGCATGGCATAGTTAAATGATTTAATATCACAACAAGGCCACTCATTTAAATGGGTGGCCTTTTCAAGTTGGAGGGATCCACAAAATATGATGGTGAAATACGTGAATTTAAAAATAAAAATCCTGTTTCTTACTGTTGTCCCTCTCTTGTGCGCCACTGCTATCATTACCTACCTTGGCCTCACTTCTGCCAAAGAGCTCGCCCGTGAAGAGCTTGAGATTTACGAAAATAATTTAATCAAGGTAAAGAAAGAAGCCTTAAAAGATCAGGTTGATCTTGCGTTTTCAGCAATAAAAAGCATATTAGAGCGACCCTATCTAAATGAGCAAGTCGCTCAAGCTCAAGTCAAACAAATCCTTAGCAACCTAACCTATGGTGATGAAGGCTATTTCTTTGCCTATACCCAAGATGGCACTAACTTAGTACACCCTATTCAGCCCAATTTTGTTGGTCAAAATCTATGGCACTTTGAAGATTCCTCAGGCAATTTACTTATACAACACCTTTTAAAAGCGTCAGCAAAAGACGGTGGTGGTTTTCACCGTTATATCTGGGAAAAGCCCAGCAGCATGCGCCAAGAAGAAAAATTGAGTTATGTGTCTCGCATCGATCGCTGGGACTGGATGTTTGGTACTGGATTATACCTAGATGACATCTATGCTGAGTTAGCCAAAGCCGATGCGACTATTAATGAAAACATTCGGGAAAGTTTTTTTACTGTTCTCGTCATCATTGCCGCTACTATTATTCTAGTGATTTTATTAAGCCTTGCGATCAACCTTCATGAACACAAATTAGCCGATGAACGACTTAAAGCCCTCGTAAAACGCTTTATTCGATTGCAAGTTAGCGAAAGACGGAAATTTTCACGCGACCTACATGATGGCATTAACCAATTATTAGTTTCTTGCAAGTTTCGAATTGAATTGGCCAAAAATACCCTATTAAAAGCACATGAAATCACCAAGGTCGAAGAACATTTAAATACAGCCGAAATGGTGATTACACAAAGTATTCAAGAAATCAGGCAAATCAGCCATAACTTAAGACCGACTGCATTAGATGACCTGGGGTTAAAAACAGCCCTAGACTCTCTTCTCGATCAGTTTCAAGAAAGAACAAACATTAAAGTTCAAAGATACATTCAGTTTGATGAGCATAGTGTTTCCGATGAAGCAGAGATAACACTTTATCGACTCGCTCAAGAAAGCCTTTCAAATATCGAAAAGCATGCCAAGGCGAACAAGGTTTCTTTTCAATTAGCACTCATCAATCAACAGATAAAATTTGAATGCATAGATAATGGCATTGGATTCACCCAAAACAAGCAACAAGATAAACATAGGCGCTCTGGTATTGGCCTGATTAACATGCAAGAACGCATTGAGCTCATTGGTGGTGATTATAACTGTCGATCGCAACTCAACCGTGGCACAAAAATTACCGCAACCTTAGAAAGCAATATTTTAAAATAATTATTATTTCACACACCCTTTCAGGATTTTCTGTATGCCAAACATTACTGTTCTTTTAGTTGATGACCATATGCTCGTTTTAGACGGCCTCAAAGCACGGCTTGAGCTTGAAGACAACATTAAAGTAATTGGGACAGCTAATAATGGTAACGAAGCACTGGACCAGGCCAAAAAGCTTAATCCAGACATTGTTTTAATGGATGTCTCTATGCCCATTTTAAATGGAATAGAAGCCGCAAAGCGCTTTCAAACCGAACAGCCTGAAAAAAAGATACTGATGCTAAGCATGCATCAAGATAAAGAGTATATTTTATCTCTGATAAAAACAGGTGCCAGTGGTTATGTATTGAAAGATGTGCCTGCAGCTGAACTTGTACTGGCAATTGAAACTGTGATGCGAGGAGGCAGTTATTTCAGCTCAGGCGCATCTCAGGCGCTATATCATGTACACGAAGTTGACAATATAGAGGAATTAACAAAACGTGAGCTTGCAGTCTTAAAAGAGCTAGCATCAGGTGCTGCCAATAAAACTATCGCTAATAATTTAAATATTAGTGTCAGAACAGTCGAAACACATAGGCAAAACCTTAAAAATAAATTAGGCATTCATTCTGCAGCTGGCTTAACAAAATACGCCATTGAGCATAAGTTAATTTAAACAGACCCTGACCTTAGGTTAAACCGATTAACGAATAGAAGAATGCATCAAATAAAGATGTACTAAAAGGAATTTGACAATAAAAGGGATATTAACAAGAAGGGATATAAGGTTAACGCTTAGGAAGATATGATAATGGCGGAACAGACGAGACTCGAACTCGCGACCCCCTGCGTGACAGGCAGGTATTCTAACCAACTGAACTACTGCTCCGTTATCATTTTTGCTGTTTTACCACTGCATTTCCCGAAAGAAGTGGTGGGTGTGGAGAGGTTCGAACTCCCGACATTCGCCTTGTAAGGGCGACGCTCTCCCAACTGAGCTACACACCCGTGCTTTTTAAACCTTGCGATTAAGACCTGAAGTCTTGTAAATCATCCGATTTAAAGGGTATTCATCTTTCTTCTACTAAGTAGAGGAAAGTGGCGGAACAGACGAGACTCGAACTCGCGACCCCCTGCGTGACAGGCAGGTATTCTAACCAACTGAACTACTGCTCCATTTCTCATGTACTTTAGCCACTTCATGTAAGTGGTGGGTGTGGAGAGGTTCGAACTCCCGACATTCGCCTTGTA
>Ga0209292_1004190_pt1 | contig 15392 bp, 7 predicted proteins | sample GOMGulsemesocosm_2_FD_184634 | JGI IMG/M metagenome (GOLD analysis project Ga0209292, IMG submission 184634) | Methane-oxidizing microbial communities from mesocosms in the Gulf of Mexico - GOM9C Gulf of Mexico (SPAdes) (version 2) | ecosystem: Environmental > Aquatic > Marine > Cold seeps... | reverse complement strand
TACTCGTCCTTACGATATTTTGCCATTAGCGTTGTTTTTATGTGGCGGTTATTTTTATTGGTTATGGTATAGCCAAAAAAATTCAGTACTACGTTTTGCTTTGTTGATGAGTATACTTCCTGAAGTCGCTACGCAACTACATATGGCTTTTGGTTCAACGGCATTATTTGATAATCATTTTAATATTGCTCATTTTCTCAAAAATGTTGCCTATGGCAGTATTTTACTTGGCTTTTTAATTGATTTGGTCCAACACCGCTCTGCACCTGCACCTGCACCCGCCGATATGCCGATAACAGCTGCTCTACAATCATCAAAAACTGCTTCAATTGCTAATATGATTGAATTAGGGGAAATTAAATGGCCAATTGCTTTTAAAATTCCGCTGGTTGGATTTTTATTATCTTTGCTCATTTCCTTAGTGATAGGTTTTACTTTTTATATTGAAAGCCATCAACTGGTCATGAAACAAGAGATGAACGAATTGACCTTGGAAACAAAAGTTGTTGGTTCCCTTTTTGATAATTTTTATCAGCAAGGAGCGCGGGATGTCTCCTATTTAAGTGCTTCACCATCAGTAGTGGCATTAACCGAAGCTGTGCAGTTAGGTGATAATGTTAATGTTATCCGCTGGCAAAAACACCTCAATGCCACGTTTATAGAACTATTAAAAATCAAAGCTCATTATAATAGAATGAGTTTGATTACTGTTGTTAATACTAATGATGTCATGGCTAGTGCTGTTCGTGTAGGAAAGGATGTCTTTGGGTTAACAGGAAATGAATTAGCTCGAGATATAGAGTTTGATGTGCTCAAACCTCTACTTGAGAAACCAACCAACGAGGTATTCTTTTCAGAAGTTGAAATGATAACGGATAATGAGCGTAAGGGACTAAGTAAACAATCCACTTTAGTTGTCGCTATCCCTATTTTTGAAAACAATACCAATAACGCCATAGCTATCATGGCCGTTGAGTTAAACTTAAGTAGTTATATCAATGAATTAAAGTCAGGTATTTTGAAAGATCTTACTTTTTATTTAGCCGATAATAAAGGTCAGTTTATTTATGCTAACCTCGAGGGTGACAATGTCACTGGATCTCGGTTGATTTATGATGAATTTCCTCAGCTGGCCAATTACTTTCAAAGTAATGTTCAAAATGCAGAACTCTTTGATTTTACCCACCATAAAACTGATCCTGGTTTAGCTTACTATTCAAAAATACATTTTAATGGTTTTGAAGGCATTGCCCCGTTAATGCTATTAATTGAAAGTCCAAACGAAGCCGTATTAGTCGCCGTGAAAACCATGAGATTTCGCGCCGTGTTAATTGGCATATCGTTAGCGATACTTTGTTTAGTGATTTCACTTATTGCCGCGAGAAGATTAACCAAGCCATTATCCGATATGACCATGAGCTTAGCGACTTATGAAGAGACGGGAGAAATTGAAAACCTACCTATTGATGAGAAAGATGAAATAGGTTTATTGGCCCGAAGTTTTCATAATATGTTTGCCACTGTGCAGTATAAATCTACTCAGCAAAATTTAGCGGCAGAGCAGGCAGAAAATGCATCAATAAAGTTACAAGCGATCTTAAATTCCATTGTTGATGCCGTTATTACCATTAACGAACAAGGAAATATCCTGGCATTTAATGACGCGGCGCAACACATTTTTGGTTACCAAGAAGAAGAAGTGCTTAATCAAAATATTAAGATGCTGATGCCGATTGACTTTGCTGATGGTCATGATGGTTATTTAGAAAAATACCTGTCAGGCGGTGATAGCAGCATTATTAATGTTGGAAGAGAACTACCAGCGATACGCAAAGACGGTGAAACGTTCCCGATGCACTTATCTATCAGCGAAGTGCTTACCCAAGATGGCACAATCTTTACTGGGCTGATCCGTGATATTACCGCCCTTAAATTATTAGATGCTGAAAATAAACGCATTTTAAACGAAACCAAAAATGTCGCTTGGCGTTTAAATTTTGCCTTGTCAGCACCTAATATTGGTGTATGGGACCAAGACCTAACATCAAATTCGATACATTGGGATGACCGAATGTATCAACTGTTTGGCGTTAAACGTGATGATAATCTTTCCCCTATGCAGTTATGGGAACAATCTGTCGACCTCGAAGAGCGAAATGTAATACAAGATGAAATGCTAAATACTATTGAGTCTGGACAGGAATTTCATTATCAATTTACAATTACTCTGCCCAATAACGACATACGACACATTGATGCCCATGCTCAAGTGATGCTTGATGATGAAGGAAATAAAGTACGTATTGTTGGTACGAACCAAGACTTTACCGAGCAAATTCATTTACAAGAGTTAAAGCAAGAAGCATTAGAAATGGCGGAAGGGTCTTTACGATTAAAGTCTGAATTTTTAGCCAGTATGAGCCATGAGATCAGAACACCGATGAATGGTGTATTAGGCATGTTAGGTTTATTAGAACAAAGTCAATTAACCAAACAACAACAGCACCACTTGAAATTAGCGAACTCAAGTGCTCAATCACTACTGTTAGTGATTAATGATATTTTAGACTTTTCAAAAATAGAAGCGGGTAAACTTGACTTAGAGATACTTGATTTTGACTTGAGAAGCCAGTTAGGTGATTTTGCAGAATCAATGGCTGTACGCGCTGAAGAAAAACAATTAGAACTTATTTTAGACGTCACAGAAGTTTCGCATTCTCGTGTTAAAGGTGATCCTAGCCGCTTAAGGCAAATACTGACTAATTTGGTGGGTAATTCAATAAAATTTACCAAAAATGGTGAAGTTGTTATTAAAGCCTCGGTAAAAGAATTTGATAATAAACTGCAACTCTGCTGTACAATTTCTGACACAGGTATTGGTATCCCAGAGGATAAAATAGTCAATTTATTTGATTCATTCACCCAAGTCGACGCAACAACAACCCGTAAATATGGAGGCACAGGGCTAGGTTTAGCAATAGTTAAACAATTGTCTGAACTGATGGGCGGTCATGTTGAAGTTGAAAGTCAGCTGGGTAAAGGCAGTTGTTTTACCTTCTTTATTGAATTAGAAATGAGTGAACAATCGGGCATGTTAATACCGACGGCTCATGTTGCAGGCTCTGAAATTTTAATTGTTGACGATAACACCACTAATTTAGAAGTATTGAAAGGGCAACTTGAAATATGGGGAGCAATTGTTACCCAAGCCCATGATGGTTTTGAAGCACTGAAAATAGTGTCCGAACAACCTAAAGGGAAGTTTGCTGCGGCGATTCTTGATATGCAAATGCCAGGAATGGACGGTGCAATGCTAGGTAAGTCGTTAGTTGAGCATGAAAACTCGGCCAGCACTAAATTGATCATGATGACATCAATGGGTGAACGTGGAGATGCTGATTATTTTGCAAATCTGGGTTTCTCTGCTTATTTCCCTAAACCCGCCACGACATCTGATCTTTTTGATGCCTTATCGATTGTTTTAGATGATAGTGATGCTTTAAAGACTGCTCAGCCTTTGGTTACCCATCATCACTTAAGGAACTTAAGTAAACGTTCAGATGTTGCTAAGCTGCCTAAGATTTCTCGGATGTTATTAGTCGAAGATAATAGGATAAATCAGGCGGTTATATTAGGGGTTCTCTCTAATATAGATCTTCATGCCGATGTAGCGAATAATGGTATTGAAGCGCTGGATTTATTGAGAAATTCACCGGGAGACTTTCCTTATGAAATAATCATTATGGATTGCCAAATGCCTGAATTAGATGGTTATGAAACTACTATAGCGATTAGAAATGAAGAGGCAGGAAGTCGTTATAAAACCATTCCCATAATTGCTATGACTGCCAATGCCATGAAAGGAGATGAAGAAAAATGTTTAATTTCCGGCATGGATGATTATGCAAGCAAGCCGGTCGACTCAGAAGTACTTCAGCAAAAACTTTGTCGTTGGCTAGGGGAGCGTGAAGATAGCCCAACCTCAGTTAAAACCGCTATAGAGGACTCAGGGAGTGCAAATGTCACCATAAAGGACAACCTTGCCAGTAGCGACAATAATGACAGTGGTGAAAGCATGATTTGGCAAAAAGCGGTATTTTTAAAGCGGATACGAAATAACCTCAATCTTGCTGAAAAACTCATCGCGTTGTTTTTAGAGGATGCGCCAGAATTAGTTGCTCAAATAGTGAATGCCATTGAACAAGGGGATAAAGAAGATATTCATGCTTTTGCTCATAAACTCAAAGGCAGTACCAATAATCTAGGCGGCGATAAGTTAGCACAATGTGCAGAAATTATTGAACAATCTGCTAAAGCGAATGAGCTTGATAACATTGATTATTATAAAGAACAGTTGATAATCGAGTCCAAAAGTTTTATAAATGAGATACAAAGCTTTAATAAATAACGTAATTAGAGATTTGAAAATGTGAGTATTCATCGATACTTGAACGATCAAGAAAATTTGTCGATGTTTTAGAAGGAATAAAATGGAAGATTCAGATCAATATACAATTTTAGCTGTTGATGACGCTAAAGATAGCTTGATGTTATTAGAGTTCGATTTAAGTGAGTCTGGTTATCAAGTGATAACGGCTGAATCAGGTGAAGCCGCACTTACCGTGTTAAAAGATATTGAAGTTAACTTAATTTTACTTGACCTGTATATGCCCGGCATTTCAGGGTTACAAACCTTACAAGCGGTTAAAGAAGATTTATCACTAGCACACATCCCCGTTATTATGCTCTCGGCTTCAGGAAATGAAGAGCCAATTGTTGCTGCCTTAGAGCTTGGTGCAGATGATTATGTCACCAAACCTTACCTATTGAATGTATTATTAGCTCGAATGAAAAATTCGTTAAGATTAATGGAAAAAACCTTAGAGCTTGAGTCGTTAGCAAAAATAGATCATTTAACCCGAGTAAATAATCGTGGTAGTTTTGAAGAGCTGACCAATAAAATGATTAACCAAGCAAATCGAGAGGGACGTACTGTCTCTATTGCGATGTTTGATCTCGATTTTTTTAAGCAAGTTAATGACAATCATGGTCATGAAATTGGTGATAAAGCGTTAATTGACTTTGCTAGTATTTTAACGGATACATTTCGTGAATATGATGTTATTGGTCGGGTTGGCGGTGAGGAGTTTGCTGTTTGCTTACCACATACGTCAATTGAAGATGCATTTCGTGCCTGTGAACGATGCCGTAATTCATTAGCTAACCATATCATTTATATTCCAGATGAGGATCAAGAGCATCAACTGTCTTTAACGGTCAGCATTGGTTTAACTGCAGACTCAAGTCCTGATATGGATTTTGACCAAATGCTAAGATTAGCGGATCAGGGACTTTATCAAGCAAAAGAGACCGGGAGAAATAAAACGGTGATAGTTGATAACGCGCAAAACGCCGGCAGAGAAAATATAGCCGCAGTAGATGCAGAGCAGAAAATTATGTCGAGTAGTGAAGATAAACCACTAGAAAGTTCAAGTGAAGATGGCCCATTCCCCGGTATTGACTATTCGTTAGGGGTGAAGAATGTTTTAGGTGATGATGATTTATTTAATGAAATATTAGTGATGTTTCATCAAGATCACGGGCGTGATGATAAAAATATTCAACAAGCAATTACTGAGAACGATCAAAAGCAACTGAAACATCTAGTACATACTTTGAAAGGTGTTTCTTGTTCTGTTGGAGCTATGACACTGTTTGAATATTGTAAAACATTAGATGTCGCTGTAAATGACCAAGATGTTGGACAATATCAAACACTGTTTAACCCCGTTGGACAAGAGTTGGTGAAAGTTATGGCTGGTGTTGAATCACGTTTGGCGGACAAATTATAATTTATCACTAAATGATATTGAATAATTAATGGATGAAATAGTTGTAGGTTGGGCTTTAGCCTAACAGATGTTTTTCATTCATTGGGCTTTAGCCTAACAAATGATCTTCATTCATTGATTAAACTGATATCTGAAACAGGTATAGAGCAACAGGTTAAAATTTCATTGTCGCCAACAAAAGCTAGCGGCTCTCCATTAGGGTATTCAACTTGGCCACAGGTTAGCGTTACACGACAGGCACCACAAAACCCATCTCGGCAATGATAATGCACGTCAACATTATTCTTCTCTAAACTATTTAACAGTGTTTTATCGGCAGGATCAAAAGGTATTTTCTGCTGTTCAATGGTAATAATGTATTGTTCAGTTTTAGGACTGGTTACTAATGGCTTGTTTGTAGTTGGGGAATGAGCATCATTCATTACTACTTCCCCAATCTCTTGTGCTAAACAAAGTAAAATAATGCCTGATGCTAAATAATCTAGCTGAATTCATTATTACAAATCAAAATCATCAAAGTCGTCGCTTGATACAGAAGAGTCAACTTGACCCACTAAGTAACTTGAGATCTCTGACTCTTGTGGAGCCACTTGCACGTTGTCACTGACCAAATAGGCATTCATCCATGGTAGTGGGTTACTTTTAATTGAAAAGGGCGCGTCAAAGCCTATAGCGGTCAATCGTTGGTTGCTAATATATTCAATGTATTGATTTAATATTTCAGCGTTAAGGCCGATCATCGAGCCATCTTTAAACAGGTATTGCGCCCATTCTTTTTCTTGCTCAACTACATCTAAGAAAATTTGTTGGCCTTGATCTTTTAATTCGTTGGCTATTTCTTGCATTTCTGGATCGTCTTTACCTGACATCCAATTATTTAAAATGTGTTGAGTGCCCGTTAAGTGTAATGCTTCATCGCGAGCAATCAATTTAATGATTTTTGCATTGCCTTCAAGCAGTTCACGTTCAGCAAAAGCAAACGAGCAGGCGAAGCTGACATAGAAACGAATGGCTTCTAGTGCGTTCACGGAACAAATAGCAAGGTATAAACGTTCTTTTAATTTACGTTGGCTAACCTCAATGCTTTTTCCTTCAACCTCATAGGTACCTTCACCTTGAGATTGCAGTAATTGTGTGGTGATGATGACATCATCAAAAAACTTAGCGATGCTGCTAGCGCGTTTTAAAATAGCGGGGTTAACAACAATATCATCAAAGACTTCGCTCGGGTCGGTAAACAAATTACGTAAAATGTGGGTATATGAACGAGAGTGGATAGTTTCACTAAATGCCCATGTTTCAACCCAAGTTTCCACTTCAGGCAAAGAAACTAATGGTAGTAATACCGCATTAACTGAGCGCGCAGCCATACTGTCGAGTAAGGTTTGATATTTTAAGTTGGAAATAAAAATATGTCTTTCTGAATGGGTTAAGCTTTGCCAATCGGCCCTATCTTTTGAAACATCAACTTCTTCAGGACGCCAAAAGAAACTCAGTTGTTTTTCGATTAATTTTTCAAAAGCCATGTAACGCTGTTGATCGTAGCGGGATACATTAACATTATTCCCCATAAACATTGGTTCAAGCAAAGCGTTGTTGGGCGTTTGGTTAAATGTACTATAGGTCATGCAGTGCTCCTGGAAACAATACAGTTATTGTATGGCTTCAAAATATCTAAGGTGATTGTTATTATTTTAAATTATTAACGCTAAGAGAATAACGCCGAATGAACATTCAATCGGCGTTTTACAACAGGTTATATTTTACAAGCGCCACCAGCGCAGTCGTCACTTTCTACTTCAATTTGGTCATCCGCACCATCACGAGTATTGTGGTAGTACATGGTTTTAACACCAAGTTTATATGCCGTTAAAATATCTTTTAATATTTGCTTAACCGGCACTTTGCCACCTTCAAACTTTGATGGGTCGTAATTAGTATTGGCAGAAATGGTTTGATCAATAAATTTTTGCATGATGCCAACCAGTTGTAAATAACCTTCATTACTTGGAATGTTCCATAATAACTCATAATTATCTTTTAACTTTTCGTATTCAGGCACCACTTGTTTTAAGACGCCATCTTTACTCGCTTTGACACTAATTAAGCCTCGAGGTGGCTCGATACCATTGGTTGCATTTGATATTTGTGAAGACGTTTCTGAGGGCATTAACGCGGAAACCGTTGAGTTTCTTACGCCATGTTTTTGAATGCTTTCACGTAATGTTTCCCAGTCAAAATGCAAGGGTTCACCGGTAATATTATCGATTTCTTTTTTATAAGTATCGATAGGTAAGATCCCTTGAGATAAACGTGTTTCATTGAACTTAGGACAAGCTCCTTGTTCTATAGCTAACTTATTTGATGCTTGTAATAAATAGAACTGAATGGCTTCAAATGTACGATGCGTTAAATTATTGGCACTGCCGTTTGAATAATAAACGCCATTTTTTGCTAAGTAATAGGCATAGTTAATGACACCTATCCCCAACGTTCGTCGGCCAAAGGTCGCATTTTCAGCGGCGGGCATTGGATAATCTTGATAATCGAGTAAATTATCTAACGCTCGTACGGCTAAGTCGGCTAAACCTTCTAATTCATCAAGGCTATCGATAGCACCTAAATTGAAAGCCGATAATGTACAGAGGGCTATTTCGCCATCAGGATCATTGATCTCATTTAAAGGTTTAGTTGGTAGGGCAATTTCTAAACAAAGGTTGCTTTGTTTTATTGGCGCTACTGATGGGTCAAATGGGCTATGGGTATTACAGTGATCAACGTTTTGCAGATAAATTCGCCCGGTACTGGCACGTTCTTGAGCAAATAAGGTAAATAACTCAATCGCTTTGATACATTTTTTACGAATTGAATCATCGGCTTCATATTGTAAGTATAAAGATTCAAATTTTTCTTGATCGGCAAAAAACGCATCGTATAAGCCAGGGACATCGCTTGGACTAAATAAGGTAATTGACTGACCTTTGATCAAACGTTGATACATTAATTTGTTAAATTGCACGCCATAATCTAAATGGCGAACACGGTTTTCTTCAACACCACGGTTATTTTTCAGTACTAATAAGCTTTCAACTTCTAAATGCCAAAGTGGGTAGAAAAGGGTTGCTGCACCGCCGCGAACGCCACCTTGAGAGCAACTTTTTACCGCGGTTTGAAAATGTTTAAAAAATGGGATACAGCCAGTATGGAAGGCTTCACCATTACGAATAGAACTACCTAACGCACGAATGTTACCGGCATTAATACCAATACCTGCACGTTGTGACACATATTTAACAATCGAGCTAGAAGCTGCGTTAATAGAATCTAAGCTGTCACCACATTCAATTAATACACAAGAAGAAAATTGACGAGTTGGTGTTCTCACGCCCGACATAATAGGGGTCGGTAGTGAAAGCTTAAAGGTTGATATGGCGTGATAAAAGCCTTCAATATAAGTTAACCGTGTCTCTTTAGGGTATTTAGCAAATAAACAGGCCGCGACTAAAACATAGAGAAATTGTGCACTTTCATATATTTCACCACTGACACGGTTTTGAACTAAATACTTTCCTTCTAATTGTTTAACCGCCGCATAGCTAAAATTTAAATCACGACGATGATCTAGAAAGCTTTCCATTTGTTCAAACTCAGCTTCACTAAAGTCAGCCAATAGATGCTGATCGTATTTACCTGCTTCTACTAAACCAACAACATGAGGGTAAAGTTTAGGTGGCTCAAATTGACCATAGGCCTTTTTTCTAAGGTGAAAAATGGCGAGTCGTGCTGATAAAAATTGATAATCAGGCGTTTCTTCTGAAATTAAATCAGCAGCAGCTTTGATAATGGTTTCATGAATATCTTCGGTTTTTATACCGTCGTAAAATTGAATATGTGACTTTAATTCAACTTGTGAAACAGAAACGTTGTCTAAGCCTTCTGCAGCCCAAGCGATTACTTGGTGAATTTTCTCTAAATCGATGGGTTCTTTTTTGCCATTGCGCTTGCTTACAAAAAGATTGTTATTCATGAAAAGCCTGTTTGTATTTTATTTTTATAATGAAATGTTTGCACCAAATAGGCAAATTTACTAATGCACTATATGTTGGGGCTAAACATAAAACAGATCACAAGATAATGAGGTTTACCTGTTAATGCAAGCAATAAAAACACCTTCATTTTTATCTGGATATGACGTGGAATTATTTAGTTAGTAACAACTAACTTAGTAAGGTCTTTTTAATTTGATTTTTGCGAAATACAATAATTATTTGAAGTTTTTTTTTGTCACTATATTTATTTTAGTTATTATTTTGCCTTCTATATTACAAATGGTAATATAGAATTATAAAGTGAATAAATTCAAATGGTTATGTTTTTTGATTCATAAATGTACAGTTGCTGCTTATGTGAACAAAAGCAAATCTTGTGGATTTCTATGAATGAGATCCGCCTGCCATTCATTAATATTATCGCTCTTTTTAATGTAGCCCCATTGTGCAACAATCGTTGTCATGCCAGCACTATTTCCTGCTTCAATATCGCGCAAGGCATCACCGACATAAATGCACTGCTGGTGTTTAACATTAAGGTGCTTGCAAGCAAAGAATAACGGTTCGGGATCTGGCTTTCTGCTCGGTAAGGTATCACCGCCGACCATTACTCCACACAAGTCGAACTCTTTAAAATAAGGGAGCAATTGTTTAGTTAACCCCTCAGGCTTATTGGTTACTATGCCCCAAGGGATCTTACGACTGTTTAGCCCTTCTAGTAAGGTTGAAACGCCTTGATAGAGTTGGGTATGAACAGCGATATTTTGCTGGTAATAATCGAGAAACTCTTGCCTAAGTTGCTCGTAATCAAAATGCTTTAGTTGCTCTTTAAAACCAAGCTCAAGTAAACCTTTGGCACCATCAGATGCAATGGGTCGATAAATATCACGTTCAATGTTGGCTAAACCATGTTTAGTTAATACAAAGTTTAGCGCTTCACCTAAATCGTTGGCGGTATCTAATAGTGTACCATCGAGATCAAAAAGAACGGCTTTAGTGTTTTGAAGTGAAGTGACAGTCATGATTAAACCTTTTGGCAACACAAAATATAATTTACATCGAGGGACTCGATTAGTTTATGGTTCTCAGTAACAGGATTGTAGTGAATGCCTGCAGCATCGATGCATTTAAGGTCGCTCGCTGCTGCCCAACCAATAAGTGTAGAAGGTCGAATAAAGTGTTGATGGTCATGTGTACCGTCGGGCACTAATTTCAAAACCTTTTCTGCCGCAATAATAGCGAGCAGGTACGATTTTAAGGTTTTATTTAAGGTTGAGAAAAATACATAACCACCAGGTTTTACCATTGCGCTACAAGCGTTAACAATGGAGGCAGGGTCTGGTACATGTTCTAACATCTCCATGCACGTTACCGCATCAAAATATTGCGGTTTTTCTTGTGCCATTTGCTCAGCAGTGATTTTTTTATAATTCACTTTTATGCCTGACTCTAATGCATGTAGCTTGGCAACGTTAAGTGGTTCATTGCCCATATCGATGCCGGTTACATCAGCACCCAATTGCGCCAAACTTTCTGCAAGAATGCCACCACCACAGCCTACATCAATAATTTTTTTATCAAACACATCTTGTAGATGTTGAATGATAAATTGTCTGCGAATCGGGTTGATTTGATGTAAAGGCTTAAAGTTACCGTCCAGTTCCCACCACTGACTGGCTATTTTTTCAAATTTAGCAATTTCTTCTTCATTAACATTAAGCGGATCAGACATAAGCAATTTCATTCATTTTAAAGAGGGCTGTATTCTAACTTCGTTCGACGAGAGATAGCAATTTGATTAATCATTAGATCAAATTGCTTTGAAAAAGAAAAATAGATAAAACTTTAGCCAATATATATCTAAAGTTGGGGATTGACGGAAGTCATAAAGAAAGCTATTTTAATATAAGTATATAATAAGGCTGTAAATATATGAAATCAATTGAGCAACAACTCTCCTCATATAAAAGTGTACATTTAAATAAACATAATATAACAACACACTTTTTTGGTATTCCGCTAATCATTTGGTCAGTTGCCTTATTACTTACTTATGTCGAGTTTCCTGTTGAAATAATGGCAATCAATGTCAACATAACATTAACGGTATTACTGTGTGGGCTAGTTTTACTTTATTATTTTATTTTATCTCCGGGTATCGCGGTATGTGCGGTTTTATTATTTGGGCCAATTATATATTCTGCAATTTACTTAGCTCACATTGATAATAAAATGGTTATTGCACTTAGCGCATTTGTTATCGGTTGGATATTGCAAGGCATAGGTCACCATTTTGAAAAAGCTAAACCTGCCTTTATTGATGATTTAAACCAACTTCTCATTGGTCCGTTATTTCTTGTTTCTAAAGCGTATTTCCTCCTTGGTTTCGATAAGCAACTTGCTAAAAATATTGATAAAAATGCGCTCGAACAACGTAAGGCATTTGAAGAGGCATGAGTTAGTAAGGAGATGGTTTTACAGGTGTATTCGCCCTTAATATGTGGAAGTGCTTCCATATAGTACCTCAGGTATTCCATTGCTCTAGATTCACCATGTGCTTAAATACTGAACAGTTTGTCATTTGCACTATTACCTTGCTGATTATTCAAACTAATATTTTCGTAATAACAACAATTTAACGATATTTTCTCTCCCTCGAAATAATCACTTGAAATACTTCGCTATCCAAAGCAAAATGTCTTGATAGATACTCAAAATACCCTTCAAGTGTTTTAAAACATACCTCTTGAAGTGGAGTGGGTATAAAGCTGTATAGTCTCACCGTTTCTGTGATAATATGCGCTGCTTATTTATAATAATAATTTCCAAAATCACATTTAGGGATACCGTCGTTTTATGACCGATCTAGCAAAGAATATTTCTCAAATAAATATTGAGGATGAGCTAAAAAGCTCCTATTTAGATTATGCAATGAGTGTAATCGTAGGGCGGGCGTTACCTGACGTTCGAGATGGTTTAAAACCAGTACATCGCCGCGTTTTATTTGCGATGAATGTTTTGGGCAATGATTACAATAAACCTTATAAAAAATCAGCTCGTGTAGTTGGTGATGTTATTGGTAAATATCACCCGCATGGTGATACGGCCGTTTACGATACTATCGTTCGTATGGCACAGCCTTTCTCATTGAGATATATGCTAGTTGATGGTCAGGGTAACTTTGGTTCTGTTGATGGTGATTCAGCAGCGGCAATGCGTTATACCGAAATTCGCATGTCAAAAATTGCCCATTCAATCTTGGCTGATTTAGAAAAAGAAACCGTTGATTTTGTACCTAACTATGATGGTACTGAACATATACCTGTTGTTATGCCGACTCGTATTCCAAACCTATTAGTCAATGGTACTTCGGGTATTGCTGTAGGTATGGCAACCAATATTCCTCCTCATAATTTAACTGAGGTTATTAATGGTTGTTTAGCATTAATTGAAAATGAAGACCTATCCATTGATGAGTTGCTAGAATACATTCCTGGTCCTGATTTCCCTACTGCAGGTATTATTAGTGGCCGCGCGGGCATATTAGAAGCCTATAAAACTGGCCGCGGTAAGATAAAAATTCGTGCACTTGCTGATATTGAAGTTAATGAAAGCACAGGTAAAGAAACCATTATTGTTCACGAGCTTCCTTATCAGGTAAACAAAGCTCGTTTAATCGAAAAAATGGCAGAGCTTGTTAAAGAAAAACGTTTAGAAGGTATTTCAGCGTTACGTGATGAGTCAGATAAAGACGGCATGCGTATGGTCATTGAAATTAAACGTGGTGAAGTAGGGGAGGTTGTTTTAAATAACTTATATAAACTGACCCAAATGCAAGTGTCTTTCGGTTTAAATATGGTAGCGTTAACCAACGGCCAACCTAAACTATTTAATTTAAAAGAAATGCTTGAAGCGTTTGTACTTCATCGCCGTGAAGTAGTTACTCGTCGCACGATTTTTGAATTGAAAAAAGCACGTGAACGGGCTCACCTTTTAGAAGGTTTATCCATTGCACTAGCAAATATTGACCCTATTATTGATTTAATTAAAAACTCTCCTACGCCAAGCGATGCCAAAGAAGCACTACTTTCAAGAGGCTGGGATTTAGGAAATGTCGCTGACATGCTTAGTGCAGCGGGTAATGATGCAGCACGTCCTGAATGGGTAGAGCCAGAATTTGGTATTCGTGATAATCAATATTATTTAACGATTCAACAAGCACAAGCCATTTTAGATTTACGTCTTCATAAATTAACGGGTTTAGAACACGAAAAAATTCTAAGTGAGTACAAAGCGTTATTAGACGTTATTGCCGAATTATTGCATATTCTAGGAAGCCCTGAGCGCTTAATGGAAGTTATTCGTGAAGAATTAGAAGTTATCCGTGATGAGTTTGGTGATGAACGTCGTACTGAAATAACCAATGCTTCACATGATTTATCTTTAGAAGATTTGATCTGTGAAGAAGATGTTGTAGTGACCTTGTCTAATGAAGGTTATGTAAAATATCAAATACTATCGGATTACCAAGCGCAACGTCGTGGTGGTAAAGGTAAGGCCGCTACTAAGATGAAACAAGAAGACTTCATCGAACGTTTATTGGTCGCCAATACCCACGATACGATTTTATGTTTCTCAAATCGTGGCAAATTATACTGGTTAAAAGTTTACCAATTACCATTAGCTAGCCGTACCGCTCGTGGTCGTCCAATTGTGAATTTATTACCACTTGAAGCTGATGAGCGTATTACGGCTATTTTACCAGTGCGTGAATATGAAGATGATAAGTTCATCATCATGGCAACAGCATCAGGTACCGTTAAGAAAACACCTTTAACGGCTTATTCAAATCAACGTGCTAACGGCATCATCGCTTTGAATTTACGTGATGACGATACCTTAATCGGTGTTGATATTACCAATGGTGAAAACGACATTATGTTGTTCTCAGATGAAGGTAAAGTGGTTCGTTTTAATGAAAAAGCCCGTGATAGTGAAACAGGTGAAGTTAAACTTGATCCAGAAACAGGTGAAGAAATTCATGCCCTTCGTGCTATGGGACGTACAGCGACTGGTGTTCGTGGTATTAAACTTGAAGGCAATCAAAGAGTTGTTTCGTTAATTGTACCTAAAAATGATGGTGCGATTTTAACCATTACACAAAATGGTTATGGTAAACGTACAGACTTAGCTGAATATCCTGCGAAGAGTCGTGCAACGAAAGGTGTGGTATCGATTAAAGTCAGTGACCGTAACGGACCAGTTGTTGGTGCCGTACAGGTTGAAGATTCAGATGAGATCATGTTGATCACTGATAATGGTACTTTAGTACGTACTCGCGTCAATGAAGTAAGTGTTATTGGTCGTAATACTCAAGGTGTTCGTATTATTCGCACTTCTGAAGATGAACATGTAGTGGCATTACAGCGTATCGATGAAATTGAAGAAGATGAGTCGATCATTGAAGGTGAAACTGAAGGTGAAGGTGAAG
>Ga0209292_1004189_pt1 | contig 15396 bp, 13 predicted proteins | sample GOMGulsemesocosm_2_FD_184634 | JGI IMG/M metagenome (GOLD analysis project Ga0209292, IMG submission 184634) | Methane-oxidizing microbial communities from mesocosms in the Gulf of Mexico - GOM9C Gulf of Mexico (SPAdes) (version 2) | ecosystem: Environmental > Aquatic > Marine > Cold seeps... | reverse complement strand
TTTTGGAAGGGGAGTTTGAATACCAAATCGACAGCTGCGCCAGCTAATAAACTGAGTGGCGCATTACGTAGTAAGTTACCAATCGCCAGCGGGTAGTTGTAGGTGCGGCCTTTAAAACGGATCACACTAGTACGTTCTGCATAGAGTAGATCATCAGTCATTAAGTCATCGATAAACTGTAATAATTTCGGGTTTTTAGTAATAAAGCGATGACCACCGTAATCAAAACGGTATTCACCTTTTTCACCTTGGAAAGTTTGCGTTGCGCACATGCCACCAACAAACTCTTCACGTTCTAGAATAGTTACTTGGTAACCAGCTTGATTAAATTCCCATGCGGCCATCAGTCCGGCTGGACCTGCACCTAAAATTACAATTTGTTTTGACATTATTAACTCAGTTTCAAATTAGTGTTTTTTTAAATAGACAGTTTTATTAAGCAGCGAGTAATTCTTTGTAACTACTGGCAGCCTCCGAGCAGATAACATAAGCACGTCAACGCGCCGTAAACCCGTCCTTGGGGCTTGCGCTGGCATCCATGCCAGCAACAGTTGCCTTAGTTTATGCTATCTACTTGATATATTGTCGTTACCTTCAATGTGCTGTTATGCAGCTGTAGTTGTTTTAGTTGGAGCCTGATAGCCACGATGCCAGAACACGGTAAATACCGCTAAATAAGCAACCCAAACAACAAGTGGTAGCAAGTTTGGTGATGAATTATAACCAAATAAAGCACGTAAGAAAGTGCCAAATACACCTTGATCATCAAGGACATGGCTAATATCAAACACAGCAGTTTGGAATACAGGTAACACGTCTGCACTTTGTAGCATGTTACTTGCCGATGATAATAGGCCTGCGGCAATAATGATAATCAGTAAGCTCGTCCATTTAAAGAATGCTTGTAGTGGTACTTTACGTGTACCACGCATTAACATGATAACTAATATCAGCGATGCAACAAGACCTGCGCCAGCCCCGATTAATCCATCTTGTAGTGAGAAGTTACCTTGGCCTGAATACATTAATGCAGAGAAAAATAGAACGGTTTCAAAGCCTTCGCGCATTACCGCAAGGAAAGCTAAAAAGATTAAACCAAATACATTACCCGTGGTTAATATCTCGCGTATGTTTTCTTGCATGTTAGAGACTTGGGTTTTGGCTTGGCGTTGCATCCAAATGGCCATGTAGGTGAGAACTAAGGTCGCAAAGCCTAAAATACCGGCCATTAATAAATTGCGGTATTCATGCGAATCAAATTGATCGACAACGAATTGGAAGATGAAAGCGACAATTAATGAGGCGATTAACCCTAGTGCAACACCTAGGTAGATGAGTTTGTTGTGCTTTGATTGGCCAAGTTTGGCTAAGTAAGAAAGTATAATGCCAACAAGCAGGAAGGCTTCGAGCCCTTCACGGAAGGTAATTAAAAAACTGGCAAACATATTAAGACTTCCTAAAAAATTTGATCACTGTCCAGCGCCATGCATGACGAAGAACGAGAGGGGCAAGCAGCCACGAACTATAAAAATGAATATCTTGCATTAAAATACTGAAGTTATTACCTGTGTTACCCCAAAAAGTAAGGTAAACACCCGTAAGGGTACAGGCAACGAGTAAGTATTCTATAATTGTCCCTGTTTGGCGCAAGAATTTCTTTTTACTGTTTTGAATAAGGTTACGGTGCGACAGCCAGAAACTACCCACGAAAACAGGAAATATACTAATACCAGCAAGCATGTGCATCAGTAATACTGTGCGCTCTATTTGCCATGGAATAGTAATAAATGGCCACAGTAAAAGTCCTGACAGGAACATCAAATATAATATTGCTTCGGCTTTCTTATGATGAAAAGCGAGACGTTTAAAATGAAACTGTAAACGTGACCAGACGTTATCGTCGGCTGGAGTAGCTACTTGAACTGACATGATAAAACCCTATTCATATCGACGGAATGAAAACGCAAAAAGGGCTGAGTAAAATCTCATCCCTTTTTGCAACTTTTATTTTAATTTCGCAACACTTTCATTAATTAATACATGCTTATTAACTAAGTGTTGCGAGATGGCTATCTATTGCCAAAAGGATGAGACTAGTTTGCACTAACCGACACTTTTGCAGCCATAGTTTGTGCTGTACCGTATTTACCGCCAGCAGCTGTTACTTGTTGTACGCCATCATTATCTGAATCGGTAGTTGAACTGTTTTTCAGTAAGTTTTCACCTGAATCACCAACCCATTCTGATAACTGTTGGCCACCGTTAACAACTTTCTTGAACCAAGCTGTGTAACGCTCTGTTAAGTGTTGTAATTCTAGTGCTGGAACATGTTCGCCTTCTTCATTAGCAAGGTGAAGCATAGTTTCACGTAAACCACCCGAGATTGCCGCAGCAGTTAACGGTGTGTGAATTGTTGCTTTACCTGGTGTTTGTGCCCAAGTACCGATCTCAGTGTCAAACATGTTTTTCTCTACCGCTAGGAAGATAGAACGTGCCGCTTGCTTGTAAGAGTCGTCTTGTGTTGCTAGGTAAGCTGACACTAAACCACGGATTGCAGCAAACTGTGCGTCAAGTGATTGGTTTTTATCTACTGACTTACCAATCGTCGCGCCATCGTATACTAGACCATTTTTAGCGATTAACGTATTAACGATGTAATCTGCTTGTGCTTTGATTAGACCAAGTGCTTGTTTACCTTGAGGTGTTGCTAGGTTAACATCACCGCCGTCAGCTGCTGCATAACCTACAGGTAGTGCATCTTGTGAACGTTGGTAAATTGATAGTGCTACGATGCTGTATGCCGCGTCAAAAGTATCAACTTGTGCATTTTGCTTGCCATCGTATTTAGTAACAAAGGTACCTGCTTTCTTGTTGAAATGTAGGTTTGCTAAGTTTTGGAACGATAGGTTAGCAACGTTGCTTGCAACAGAGAATGCATCTTCAGCAATGATATTGTTGCTTGTTTTGCTATCGATGTTTTGTTTTGGTGCTGCAGCGAATGGTTTGCCATCAAATACTGCTTTAAACGCTGGGTTTTGTGCAGTGTTCGCAGTACGTTGGTCAGTGAATGCATAGAATTCACTTACTGGCCATAATAGCATCCACGTATCACGTAGTGATGATGAACCATCAGTTACAGATAGTTTACCGATGTTATTTACGTTGTTTTTCTGTGTTTCTTTAACTGCTACTTTGTGTGCAAACCAGATTGGGTTTTTAGATGCATCGTAGTCAGGACCGAATTTAACACCTAGATTTTTACCGTCAAAGCCAAGCTGCTGTTGAAGGATAAGTAGTTTATCTAGTGACATTTCAGTTAAGATCATACCGTTGAAACCATCGGCAGCAGATACACCAAGACTGTGTACGCCATCTTGATCCATAGTGCTTGATGTTGCTTCAACTTCTTCGTCTGTTGTTGTAACGTGCATGCCACCTAGGAAATCTTGTGACCACATTACTTCTTTAAGGAAGATGCTGCCGATTGCGCCTGGGTTTAAGGCTTTATCGAAACTTGCGCTGTCCCATGCTAGTGTTTTGTAGTCACGGAAGTAAGCTGGAATTACTGTGTTATGTACCGCTGCTTTACCTGTTGCAGATAATACTTCTAACTCTTCGCCATTTACTTTTGTTGTATCTACTTTACCTACAAATTCAGGGTTACCTGAAACGTACGGTACAGAGATAGGGTACATGTTTAATGGAATTTCTTCACTTGGGAAGCCAACTGCACCAGCAAGAGAAATGAAACGTTTACCTAAGTCAGCAAGAGAACCTCCGCGCGCTTGGTTAACAGGACCGTTTACTAGGTGAGGTCCCATAGTAGACTGGTAGTTTAACGCGTACATCGCTTCTTCTGAGTATTCGTAGCTTTCAATACCCGCTGCGTAATCGAATGCAGTTGGTTGATCAACTTGGTTAGGATCTAAAACATCAAGGTCTAAACCTAACGCTTCAGCAAGTGGTTCACCTGATAATTCGAACTCAGTATAAGCAAGAAAGTTAGCAGCAGGAGAAAGTGTTTTATCAATTACTTTTACGTTTGCAGCATGTGATGCAAATGAAGCAGTAAGTAGCGCCGAAGAGATGGCAAAGCAAAGGGCAGATTTTTTCACAACAAATCCTTTTTATTTTTTATAATAGACTATGTCTTAATGAGAATAATTCGCATTATCCATATAAAAATATTTAATGCAACCCTAATTGATAATTATTACTATTTATAATGATCTAGAACAATCTGTTTTAAACTCGCGTAATAGTTGAACAAATTCTGTTGGGGGGCGATCAAGATCGTCGTTGGGGAAGTAAATATCATAACCAAGGGTGTTGTGAAGATACTGCATGCGGTTGATAAACATGGCCTGTAATCCGTGATATTTGTGGGTCACTTTTATATCAGGGTAGAGCATGTTATCAGCATTGCCGTATAGGCTTGAATTTGGATCTGTGAGCATAATAAGGGCTCTTTGCTCTAATAACATATGAGATAAAGTGGGGAGCGAAGCGCTATTGATAAGGTGCTCTCGTTGATTGAGCCGGATACCGATATAAGGTAATTCTTTTAACTCAAAACCATCATTTATCTTTGGTATATCGATACGTTGTATATCCTGCCAGAGAATAGTAAAACCACCTCGGGAAGTAAAATAGTGCAGTCCTTCTTTGGTCAGTGAAAATCGATAATACATGTCATTGAGCTTAGCAATACCAATAATTAATAAGCATATACCAAGGATCAATGAGGCGGCTAACAAAGGGAAATATAGAAAATTATCTGCATCTGTTGAGGTTGTTAATAGGGCTACAATACTGCTAAAAATAAATAAGCCGGCAACAATAGTAAAAGTGACGCCATTACGTTTTGCGATAGGCCGAATTAACATTGCACACTTCCTCTGGCATTACTTGTCTATAGGTAATAATAGTTCAAATATAACGCCTTTTTCACCAGACAAATTCTTTGCGCTGATGTTACCGCGATGAAAATCGCTGATTAATTTAACGATATGTAGACCCAAGCCAAGGTGTGGTGTATCAGATTGTTGCCGACTGGAGACCATGGAGTCAAACAGTTGCGGGATATTATTACTGCTAAAGTGCGGTCCTTGGTTTTCGACCGAGAGTTGTAAATGAGTGTTTATCTTAATTAGCTTAAAGCGAATCGGTTGATCTACTGGCGCATAATCAACAGCATTACTGATGAGTTTATCGAGCAACTGGACGATGAGTTCAGGCGCTAAATTTATCGTGTGATCATCATTGTTGTTGTATTCTAATTGGAATTGATGACTGCTATAAATTTGTCGGTAAGCCTCGGTTAGCTCTTCTAACATATCGTCAAACGGGACGACTTGCCACTGCGCATATTCAAAGCTTTGTTCTAACTTATTCGCTTCACTGAGTGCGTTTAATGTTTGGCTTAGGCGATTTGTACCTTGCATTGCGCGTGTTAGGTATTTTGCTGCGTCAGGATCTAAGTTTGACAGCTCCAGGTTTTCGAGCGATGTGCGAATAACTGCAACAGGTGTTTTCAATTCGTGAGAAAGCTTATCTGCTAGTGTAGCCAGATAGTCAGTGTACTTACCTTGATTAATCGTTAACTGTTGCATCACTCGGGATAAATCACCCAATTCATCAGGTAGCTTACTGGCGGCTGGCACAGCCATTATTTTACCATCACTATCGATAGCAGCGCGGTAGTTTTTCTTCATTTGCACAATACGCCAAGACAAGGACGATGCAAAAGCAAATAGCCCAGTCACAATAACGGCAATGATAGTAAATAGTAATATTAATAATTGGTTTAACGCTTCGCTTGCTGACAGTAAACTTTGTCGTGAATCTTGTACGGCAACAAAATAGAATTGTTGGTCATTAACGTTGATAACTTTACTATGAAGTTGCTTATTAATTGGTGAGTCTTGATACCAAGTTGTTTGTTCTAGTTGCTGTGGTGAGATCCAGCGGCCTAGGCTGGTAGGCTCTCGCCAATAAGGTAATGAGTTGGAGGTAAATAACTTATTGTAGATTGCATTGGTGAACCAAGATGGGTCTGCTTGGTCATTATCGGAGTCATTCATCTGGTCGGCATTTTGTTGCCCAACCAACCAATATTGACTATTGAGTAAATACAAACTTAGTCCGGGTTGTAAATAATTAGCGAGTTGGTGGTTTAAATCCAATTTCTCACGGACTAGAGTTCGCTCGTAAGTCGTTGTCGGCTTAGATTTAAAGTGTTGGTTTATTTGGCTGTCATTAAGTATGAGATCAAAGCCAATCGCATTGCTTGCGAAGTCAATTGGTATTGCAATTTCTATATTGTAGTGGCCATCACGCCATAACCATGTGCCAGCATCTCGACTGATTGTCATTGCCTGGCTCGTGTTGTGAATTTCTACACGACCAGAGCCTTGTGGATTAATCTGCCAATGTGATACAAGACCTGTATTATTGATACTGCGGATATTAAGCTGATCTGCTGCTCGTAGCGGTTGCATTGGATTATAATAATGTGGTGTCAGCGCAGATGTCTGTATAAAGATATAGAGTAACTTATCATTTGCCGCTAACTTGAATTTGACAGTTGTGGCTGGCTTTGCTTTTGCTGATAATGTGGGCGTGTAATCATAGCTGTTAAGTTGAAACCAAGGTGTGGTTATATTTTCCCAATCACTTTCTTCACCATCAAATCCGTCTAATAACATTTTGCTGTCAGTGAGTGGGGCGTAATAGTTACCTTGGTTAGTATTAAAGATAGAATGTGGTGACTGATTTAGCGTATGTTGAAGTTGCTGTGTTGCAGCTGTCATTTGCACATCAAGTAACTGGCTGTGGCTTTGGCGTAAACTGGATTCTAAAATACTGACACTCTGACAACCAGCCCAAGGCAGTAATAACATTAGACTGGCAACAAGTAGCAGTTGCGTCTTTAAGCTGAAGTGAATTCTCACTCAATAACCCAGCGATAACCCATCCCATAAGCTGTTTTTATGGCATTGAATTCGGCATCTATGTAGCTGAATTTTTTGCGTATGCGTTTTATATGTGTGGTAATGGTGTTGTTATCTAGCACCACATGAGCGGCATCCATTAGTTGATCGCGGTTTTTAACCTGGCCTGGGTGCTTAGCAAGGGTATGTACAATCCAAAATTCGGTTAACGTGAGCATCACGGGCTGATCTTGCCAGTAAGTCTCAATACGCTCAATATTGACCCGCAACGAACCACGAGTCAGAACTTGTTCGTCTGCTGATTGTGGTTTTTTTAACGCCTGAATACGGCGAAAAAGCGCAGCAACACGTGCTAAAACTTGATGGATACTGACGTCTTTTGTTAAGTAATCATCAGCGCCAAGACGTAACGCCGAAATCTCGTCTAGTTCACTGTTTCGCGCCGTTAAAAATATAATGGGTAGAGTTTCTGAAAGTTGGCGTAGTGTACGGCATAAATCAAAGCCACCTTCATACTCATCCTGTAAACCGACATCAATAATAGCCATATCAGGCAATGCAAGGGCAAAGGCAGCTAGCGCATCCTGACGATTATGAAAAAGTGAAACCCGGTAGCCGATTCGTTGTAATGCATCACGATAATTTTCTGCGATATTGATTTCATCTTCAACGAGGGCAATATGTAATTGTTGTTTAATCATTCGGGTGACTCATCAATCGATAGCTTGGGTATATATACAGCGCTATGTTATCAAGGATGAAAATATTAATACAGCTTTTAGCAAACTTGTCGATATTATCACCCCTGTCATCCTATTTGTTAGCAGGTGGTTCGCTAATGTGGTTGAGTTGTTGTGATTGCAGCTCAGGTTTAGTTATGATTTTACGTAAGTTAAGCAGGGTATAATAAGGAGTATCAACCACAGTTGTCGCGGCTATCATACTTGGAATACTACCAGCTGGGTCTAAGAATAATTGGTAAGTAACTTCGACAATACCGTTGTCCATAGGTGTAAATTGCCATTTGCCTTGAAGATCTTTAACACGGACGTAATCGTCGTCAATAGCGACTTTATCAAACGCTGATGACAGTGCAATAGTGACCGTATAGCTGTCTTTATCTTGAGTCGTTTTACTGTAGATCACAAGGTCTCGGTCTGTCACTGGCCAAGGAGCATTATTAATGCTGTAAGAGGTTTTTCCAGTCGCTGATTTGTCATCGATAAATTTAAATTCAATGCAGTTGTGCATCCATTCACATGCTAAATCAGCACTATTGAGCAGGATGATAAATGGCGAGAGCTGGGATTTAATGTGGGTGGTTGCTTTAAATTCTTTGAAATCACTATCACTATTGGGCTTAAATCGGGTATAAACTTTAATATCATTGTCTGCATCATATTTTTCTAACTCCCACTCAGATGCAGAGACGCTTGTGGTACTGAGTAGTATAGTTATAAGTAGTAACATGTAGTCTTTCATTTTTGTCTTCCCTGTCAAATCATGAACTGAGTGACGGCCAGTATTACATATTGATCTTTAATAAAATTGGCCTGTGTGACAGGTCGTGGCGTTTTTGTGGTGGGTTTACTGTAGATAAAACAAAAGTGTAAGGCGGGTGGTGAGAGATTAAGCCAATACCGCAGTATTGGCTCATCTTAATGTACTAGGGGAGAGGTTAGGCTACATCTGCTTGTCTTATCCAGCGTAAATGGTTGTTAAGCTTTTTTTCAACGATACCAAAAGATAGAAACTCTTCAAAAGCACTGTCTATCTCATCCATGCTCAACTGCAGTATTTCAGCTATGTGCTTTTTAGAGCATTTTAAATCTTGTTCTTGCGCTGCCTGCAAGATAGCTGAAGCGCGCACGGACATTTGCTTTTCAATTAATAAAGATTGGTCTTCTAATTGAGCTGGCGCTTCAATTTCAATATAGCTTTGTGTCGCTAACAGACGTAAATGTTCAGCTTTATCGGCTTTTTCTTGGTCTTTTTTACGGCTGATTGAATGGCGGAAACGTAGTTCTTCACCGATTAAACCGACAAAGAAAGCAGCAAAAATATCAAGTAATACGGATAAGAAGATCACTAACCATGATTGTGCATTTTCTGTGGTGGTATTCAAAATCTTAGCAAGGCTGGCGATCAAACTGATAACTGAGCCTTTTTCGGCGACCGGAACACTATCACGCTCAATTCTAAGTTGTGTTTGTTTTTCTCGAAGTGTTTGATTTTCTTTTTGGATCCGTGATACACCAAGCGAAATCATTTGTAGTTCTAGGTATTTATCTGCGGCTTTATTATTAAGCGCGATTTCATCGTCGATTGCAGATATCTGCAGATTAATTGCATTTACTTTATTATCGCGTTTATCGACATATTGTTGTGCGACATTCGTTGCACTGTTAATACCACCGATACTGCCGCCTATCGAAATAACAGCAAGGATGCAGTAGAAACCTAGCGCGACAAGTGCAGCATGGAATGCTTTACGCGCAATTCGCTCACCAAATTCATACCAAGCAAAGAATTTACCCAGTTCAAAAATGACCGCTAAACTGCCGAATAAAATTTGCATGAGCAATTTATCGTGAATAGATAAAAATAATAGTAGTGAGAATATTACTGATGCGGCAATCGCTGCGCCAGTAAAGGCATACAAGCTGCACATAGCAAGGGTGCCTTTAGGGCGGCGAGTATATGTTAATGAAGAATCATGCATGTTAAACGTATCTTAAAGCAGAAAGGTGACTAATTTGCGGGCATACTAACACGGCTAATTAGTAACGGATAACTACTTTTAGCTATTTTAACAAACGGGCATATTTCAACCATTTTGTGATGGGGATCTATTAAAACTGCCAGAATAGTCCCAGACTGCCTACTATATATTCCTCGTGTGGATCTTCTTCATAGTCAGGTGACATAGCAACGACACTAAATTTTATGCCAACATTTTGATAGTAAGCAAGTAAGCCCGCAGCGGCCGTAGCTTGTACGTTATTTAATGTAATCTCCGGTACCTCATCGGGTGTATCACCATCAATGGTAATATCGTTGAAACGATAACGAATCTCTGCTGTTGCATAAAGCATAATGCCTGAGCTATTTGGCGCGAGTAACATGCCCTGTAATCGATGGGGGTGTAGGCTGAGATTATTATAGTTTTTACCTAAATTAGCGCCCCAGCGTACCGTCGAACCGAAGGCTACTTCACTTTGGAAGTTACCGGCAGCTAAGCGTTGATAAATTGATAGATCTGATTCACCAATGAGCATACGTGGGCGCCCAACAAGTTGGTCAGCCTCTACAGTGATCTGGTAAACAATTTCATCTTCGACTTGATAGTCCCAACCTTGTGGTGTGGTGGCATCAATCACTTCATGAATGAATTTTTGGGTGTCACCAGCTCTAGATTGCTCACCGACAGCGCCCAGTAATAATGACAGACGATAGGAACTTACAGGGCTGTAACCTAATACACTTGCTTCACCAAACAGCAGGCCTGCGTATGGACGTTCATCAGCTTGGGGCGTCGTGGCGGAGATATCACTCGGGGTCCACATCTGCTGACCAAATTGATAATTAACGGCATAGCGAAGTGAGTTAGGATCAAAGGCCGTTAATGCCTGCCAAAATTGGTTGTTTAAAGCTGGCGCTTCTGAAGTGTAATTAATAAAAACTGCATTGGTATAGTTGCCATCTTCATCTGAGATAACATCATTATGCATGCCAAATAGCCAGCCGCTTGCAAAACTGCTCATCGGGCTTAAACCGAGCAATATAATGCTGCATAATTTAAAACGCATGTGTATTCCTTTGTGTCATTTTTACGTCGTCACCTGTCAAATATGTAAACAAATAACCTTAAGCATTAATTATACCAAGAATAAGCCTTATGTTGTTATTTAATGCTTGGTTTAGGTTGGTCCTCATGCTTTTTGGCTATGGAGTGCTATAAATCGATACTTGTTAGGCATGGTTTTTTATAAAAAAATTGCTTCGAGTAAGCATACAAAGACATACTAATGAGGAATGTGTATTTATAAATGAGACAACAAGGATCGTTGTTTATTACTTCGCCCTAGTTACTGGTTTCTTTGATGGGGAATGAAATTGAAATCATTAATAAAATGCTGCGGGTTAATTACCTTAGGCTTTATAACGTCGAGCGTTTTGACCAGTGTCAACGCTGAAATAAAAGTAAAGGGTAGCGCAAGCTTGGAGCAGCGCATATTCTTAGACCGACCAGATCAAGTAATGCAGCCCGTGGATAACAGTTACCCTTATCCCGTTTACCATCAAGTATCGATAGCGTTATCACCACACGTGGAAGCGTCATCTGAACGAAATAATATGGTGTATACAGTGCATCCATTTCTGCGCTTTGATGAGCGTGATGATGAACGCACAAATATTGATTTTAGAGAGTTTAAAGCAGCGGTAGTAACTAAAAAATGGCAAGCTTCACTCGGTTTTGATCAAGTTCATTGGGGAGTAATGGAGAATCACCATTTAGTCGATATTGTTAATCAAACTGATTATAACGAATCACCGAACGGAGAAGATAAGCTCGGACAACCCATGTTTAGGTTGGGCATTAATTTAAAAGACGCGTTATTGGAAGCTATGATATTGATTGGATACCGTGAAGCGGCTATGCCAACACCTGGAGCTCGTTTTAGTTTTGAGAATGATTATAGCTATGAGTACGAAGGTTGGGGAGGAGAATACCACCCTGATGTTGCATTGCGTTATAGCAAGAGTGTCAAAAATATTGATGTTGGCGTGAGTTATTTTGGCGGTCATTCTCGCACTCCTGAATTAGTTACTCCTGATGTCGGAGATCCTGTTTGGCATGTTAATTTAGTTGATCAAGTGTCGGTGGATATCAAAGCTGATTTGAACAGGATCGAATTAAAAGCGGAAGTGCTTTACAAGATTGTTGAAGACAAATCGACGCGAGCTATGGTGCTTGGCTCGGAATTTAAGTTGATACAAAATCAAAATATTGGTGTTAATTTGCTAGCAGAATACAGCTGGGATCAACATGGTGAAGATGCCTTTGATAATAGCTTTCAAAATGACATATTTGCTGGTGTAAGAGTAACCTTGGATGGTTTAAATGATAGCGAAATACTTATCGGCCATAACTATGATTTTGATTTTGGTTCTCAACATGGTTTTGTTCAGGCCAAAGTAAATGTCACAAAAGCACTTACTGTTGGCCTTGAAGGCTGGTGGTTTAATGTGAGTGATGACGATTACGCTAATAAATCCTTCAATGATGATAATATGATTCAGTTGACAGGTTATTATAATTTCTAATCAAGATGAATTATTCGTTCATTAGTTAGGGTACTGTTAATCTAATTTCTTTTCGGTTATTCTGATGTCTTAGTTGTAGATTAAGTTAACGTATAAAAGGATTTTAGATGTTTAAGGTAAATCAGTATTTTGATGGTCAGGTTGCTTCTATTGGGTTTCAAGACACGGATAAAGCAGCAAGTGTAGGTGTTATGGCTGTAGGCGAATATGAATTTGGTACAGCCTTAGCCGAAGTGATGATTGTTGTTACTGGTGCATTAACCGTTTTATTGCCTGGCCAGTCAGAGTGGCAGACATTCAGTGCAGGCGAACAATTTAATGTGCCTGGTGATAGTAAGTTTCAAGTTAAAGTAGCGCAAGATACAGCTTATCTTTGCCAATATGGCTAATCATTTAGGTTAATACACAATATAGAAAAGGGAGAGTAAACGTTAAGTTTGCTCTCCCTTTTTAGTATTCACAGTTAACCATTCAATGATTATTTTTTAGGTTTAGCATTAAACGCAGCAAGCTGTTCTTCTGTTGCTGGCAACTGGTGGTTTGCTTTCCATTCGGCATAAGTCATACCGTAAATACGCTCTCGCGCTTGCTCGTCTGTTACGTCTAATTCAAGTTCATTGGCCGCTGACTTGTACCATTTACCCAAGCAGTTTCGGCAAAAATCTGCAAGGATCATTAAATCAATATTTTGAACTTGCTTGTTATCATCTAAATGCGCTAATAAACGTTGTAATACTTTAGCGTCGAGTTGATCTTGCTGAGCTTGTGTTAAATCAGATTTACTCATTATTTTCCCTTGTTATTTGGCTGGCTTAATAAGACCAATAATATGACAACTAAATACAATAGCTGCAACAGCTAAGTAAATTGAAGAGGTTACAATCAGCCATTGTGGCATTGTATACGATAAGAACTGCCAGCTAATTTCATCACAAAAACCAGTTGGATTAAACAACCAAGGTGCCCATTCATGCAGTGGTGCCCAGGTTGGGAAATTAGGGAAGAAATCACACGTCGAGAATGGCGAAGGATTCAGTTGAATATCCACGTGCTCAATAGCTAGGCTTAAACTGTAACCGGCACTGACGAACCATAATGCAAAACCACTAAAACGCATGACTGGATTAGCAGGCGCAATCGCACCAACTAAACCAGCAATGATGATCCCCATCATCGCCACACGTTCATAAACGCATAATACGCAAGGGCTCAGTTCCATAACATATTGAAAGAAGAGGGCTGATGCTTCTAATCCCATACCTGTTAGGGCGAGTAAAACCCAAGGGAGACGTTGTTTTGGTAGGTTAGAAATAAACTGGTACATATATTATCTCAAATGAATTTAATGACTGTCTGCTGTTATAACATATTGTGGGGCTAGATATACGGTGCAGAGTGTAAAAGTGTGTAAGAATAAAAACTTATGTGGGGTTATTACTTGTATAAACGATGACTCATATAAGAAACGCCGCAAATAGCGGCGTTTCTTTGAATTAAGTGGTTAAGGCTGTTTAATGAGCTGCAGATTTAACAGCTTCAATTGCACCATCGGCATGTGCACTAATTAAGCCCATATCCAGCATCATTGTTGTTGCAGGCTCTAAGAAGTACATCAGCGAACCAAGACCAACTAAGGTCATCACAATCGTATATGGTAATGCCATGATAACCATACGGCCATAAGATAAGCGTAGTAATGGTGCTACTGCAGACGTTAGCAAGAATAAGAATGCAGCTTGTCCGTTTGGTGTTGCTACAGAAGGTAAGTTAGTTCCGGTGTTAATCGCAACAGCAAGTAAGTCGAATTGATCTCGTGTTATCGTGCCGTTTACCAGCGCCGCTTTAACTTCAGTAATATAAACAGTACCAACGAATACATTATCACTTACCATCGATAAGATACCATTAGCTAAATAGAATAGCGGTAACTGTTGATGTGGTTCCGCAGCAAGTACTGCAGTGATAAGTGGAATGAATAACTGTTGATCAATAATAACGGCAACAATGGTAAAGAATACTGCAAGTAGGGCCGTGAAAGGTAATGCTTCTTCAAATGCTTTACCTAATGCATGTTCTTCAGTTATGCCGTTAAATGCTGTTGCTAGAATAATGACAGATAAACCAATCAGACCAACCGCTGCTAAGTGCAGTGCTAAACCTATAATTAACCAAACACCAATTGCCGCTTGAGTGTAAAGTTTTACACGTTCACGTTGACTACGGTTGGCATCTTCGTGTTTATCAAAATCGACTAGAATAGTACGTACAGCTTGTGGTAATTCAGAGCCATAACCAAATACTTTAAATTTCTCAACAAGAAAACAAGTTAGCAGACCAAAGAAAAATACTGGAACTGTGATTGGCGACATGCGCAGTGCAAACTCAACAAATTCCCAGCCCGCTTGTTCTGCAATGATTAAGTTCTGCGGCTCACCCACCATAGTACATACACCACCAAGTGCTGTACCAACACCGGCATGCATCATAAGGCTACGTAAGAAAGCGCGATAATCATCAAGATCTTGACGTTTCAATTCATTAACACTTGCATCATCCGTGTGATCATGATCATGTTTAAAGTCACGGCCAGATGCTACTTTGTGATAAATACTATAGAAACCAATAGCAACACTGATCACAACTGCAATCACAGTTAGTGCATCTAAAAATGCAGATAGGAATGCTGATACAACCGAAAAAGATAATGCGAGTAATGCTTTCGATTTAATATTAATTAATAGCTTTGTAAAAACATAAAGCAATAATGACTTCATGAAATAAATACCAGCAACCATGAAGATTAATAATAATAATACTTCGATATTACTGACTAGCTCGTGCTGGACTTGTTCGGCTGATGTCATACCAATGGCCACCGCCTCGATAGCAAGTAACCCACCTGGCTGGAGAGGATAGCACTTCAGCGCCATTGCTAGGGTGAAGATAAACTCGATAACTAATAACCAACCAGCAATAAATGGGTCAATTGCAAAGATAATCGGGTTTATAATAAGGAAGGCAATGATTGCAATTTTGTACCACTGAGGTGAGTTTCCTAAGAAGTTTAGCTTTGCAGCCGTGCTAAGACTAATGTCCATGAGAGGTGTCCAATAAA
>Ga0209292_1004187_pt1 | contig 15397 bp, 12 predicted proteins | sample GOMGulsemesocosm_2_FD_184634 | JGI IMG/M metagenome (GOLD analysis project Ga0209292, IMG submission 184634) | Methane-oxidizing microbial communities from mesocosms in the Gulf of Mexico - GOM9C Gulf of Mexico (SPAdes) (version 2) | ecosystem: Environmental > Aquatic > Marine > Cold seeps... | reverse complement strand
AATAATAATTTAGAGGGATATCTGTTAAAACCAGTGCAACCCACGGTGCTGCTGCATACCATACAAAAAGCCTTGGGGCTGAAAGTAGCCGATCACTTAAAGGCTCAGCGCCTGCCAAAAAGAGATGATCAAGCACTCTCCCAAATCCTTGGCGCAAAAGTCTTACTGGTCGAAGACATTGAAACTAATCAGCAAATTGCCCGTGAATTTTTAGAAGGGCACGGGCTGCATGTCGATATTGCCAATAATGGCTTAGAAGCCGTGCAAGCAGTGCAAAACAATCAATATGATATTGTATTGATGGATATTCAAATGCCAGAAATGGATGGGCATACGGCAACCCTAGAAATCCGAAAATTGAATCTAGGCTATGATCTGCCGATTATTGCAATGACGGCTAATGCGATGAAAGAAGACCATACCAAAAGCCTACAAGTCGGCATGAATGGACATATTAACAAGCCAATTTCTCCAAATGAATTATTTGACACGTTAGTGCTGTGGATTAAGCCCGCATTACGAGAAATATATCATCGCCATGCAACGGATTCTGCCCCGACTATTCATAGCTCCCTACCTAAAAAAATGGCTGGGTTTGATCTCCAAAGTGCTTTACTACGCGTCAATGGAAACCAAGATCTATTACTTAGATTACTGCGCGATTGTTACCTTGAGAAAAAAGACATGCTCGCCACACTCGTGCAGATGATTGCGACAAAGTCCTATGGTGAGGCGGCTAACCTGATCCACGGACTGATTGGATCAATTGGTAACCTTGGAGCAAACCAATTGGTGATACCTGCGAGAGAATTAGAAATTATTTTCAAAAAACATCAATATGATGCAGCCTTATTTGATCGTTTTGTGATCGAGTTTAACATCGTCATCGCTAGCCTTGAGTTACTATCGATACCTGAAGAAGCAGCTAGCAATTCAGATGCCCGCATGATTGAGGGCCCTATAGATTGGGATAAAGCGAAGTCACTGAGCAATCGCCTGTTAAATAAGCTGCACAGCGGAGATGGAAATTCTATGAACAGCCTCATTGAGCTTGAAAATATACTCGGGGAATCATTTCCAACCAACCTTACGACCATAAGAGAACTCGTGGATGATTTTGAATTCGACCACGCCGCAGTTGAATTACAAAAACTCATGGAAAATCTACCCTAGTAAACAGGACAGCTAATTGATAGGGAAAAAAAGCCAGAATATTAATCGTTGATGACCAGAAAGTTAATTGTGCCTTGCTCATTTCTCTTCTTGAAGATTATACAAACATTATCCTATTAAATCGGGAACAGGCCATACAAGGTGCACTGTTAGCTCAACCACTGGATTTGATCTTACTTGATGTAAACAAGCCAGGCCTGGATGGATATGAAGTTTGGCGACATCTAAAAGAGCATGAAAAACCTAAAATATTGAGAAAATACAAACTGTCTAGAGAACTGGGGACATATCAAGAGTAACTCAGACAATATTAGCGCAAGCCTTAGCGAAAGTGTCGGGAGAGAAGGTACTAATGAAAGCTCTACAAACCAATCAGAGCAAAAAGAATACAACCTACGGTTTTGGCGGCAGTTTCTGAATAACCTTAAACTGGACAATCCCATCCAACCTTTCGGCAATCCAAGAAAAAGTAGTGTATTGAGCTTTTCATTGCCCCCTTCCGGTGGAATTTCCTGAATTACCATCTACAAAGAAAACAAGACAAGCATCATCGGTATGTTTATCAGATTGAGAAATAATGAAACCGGTTCTCAACTATTTTCAAAACTGCATGAATTAGATTCAGAGCGTGACCAGTAAACATTGGCATTGCTTTCTTGGGATGATGATTTAATGCGAATTTCAGTTCAACCTCAAAACATAGATTTTGATGACAAGGAAAACTGGCCTGATATCTTTGATATATTATTCCTCAAACCTTAATTTACTGATTAATGAGTTCAGACCTATTTTACAGTGTTTGTCGAGGGAATAAATGGATCCAATTGTTTATTTGGGGGCTGCACCAAACTAAGGGGCTAAACTGTATTGGTCCTATTAAAAGGATACTGTCGAACCCATTAGTATTTATTGAGACTTTACCCCAAGCCGATGGCTGGCATCACTGAGCAGTTTTTCTGCTAATTCTTCAGCGAGTTTTCCGTCGTGTGCCGCAATTGCCTCATAGACATCACGGTGGAACGGAACAGACTCCTTATTTTCATCCGGTTCTCTGTTAGTCAGTCGAAGACTTACCAACAGAGCTGTATAAATGATACCTTCCATCGCCGTCAAAAATTCATTATGGGCTGCCCTAAGGACAGATCTGTGAAACATGGCATCCGCGATGATGAAATCCTCGCCTGCTGCTTGTTCATCTTCCATTCTAGAGCAAGCGGCTTCAATTTCTTTAATATCATCGCTGGTCGCTCGTTCTGCCGCCCAACGTGCCGCCTTAGGCTCGAATGCCAGACGTATATCCATCAGCTGACATAAAAAATCCATATTGGGGGGGGCCGAGAGGTGCCACGCCAGAACATCATCATCCAATAGTTTCCAGTTGTTACGCGGTTGCACCCTTGTGCCTATGCCCCGGCGTACTTCCAGAAGACCTTTACCTACAAGTATTTTTACCGCATCGCGCACTACCACTTTACTGACCTGATAGCGCTTAGTCAGGGCATTTTCATCATCAAGCAGAGTGCCGGATTCAAAAGCTCCCGCAACAATCCTTCGTCCCAATTCACGTGCCACCTGGGTTGACAGACTGGGCGCCATACCTACTGCATTTTTTAAATCGTAATATACTATTTCACTCATAACCTACAATATAAACATATGATGTTTGATAGTCAAGAAGCTTCATATTTTGGAGGGCAACTGGACGTAGACCACAAAAAAGAGAACGTGTCCCCTAGCAAATTTTACCATTTTCAATCCATGAAGATAGAGGAGCTGTGCGCTTGGACATCCCTCCAGGGGAGGACATTCTTTGCCTCGTCATTTAATCTTCTTCGTTTATAATTAGTCCAATTTGCTTAGCAATCGCGATCATGCCCATATAAGCGGCTTGATCGCCGCTGATACTGCGTACATTTACCCCTGCTTTTTCCAGTGCATGGCGATAATGTACATTGAGTGTTTCATTGCCAACCAGGTAGACACTTTGTGTCGCCGGTAACACCTCCAACATCGTCTTGACTTCGGTACCAACCAGAAGTCCCGACAAATAGCTGCCTACCTCTGTACTACTCAGAGTGCCGGCCAACACATTAGAGCGAGCGCTAAAGAGTTGGTGTAGTAATCCCCCGCTGCTCTGAACGTTGGAGACTCCCTGCTCGAATACTTCAGCATTTACGGTTTTTTTAGCCTCTCCAGCATGACTCATGCACCCGAGAATGCTGTATTTATCTAGCAGGCTATAAAGCTCTCCAGTCATTTGCGTTGAGAAGTCCAGAACTTGAGCATGCTTGTGCTGAGCTTTTCCTACCCTAGCCCATTTAGAATGTGTGCCAGGCAGACAGAACAGAACCTGCTCTTCAAAGAGTCCATCATGCAGCGCAGATTCCGTCTGTTGCAGAAGGGCCAGTGCGCCAAAGATCTGAACTTCTTCTCCACGCATCACATCCGCCTGTCCAGAAATGGACTCCCCTTTCATACCAGGAACAATCATAATTTTCAAATCCGCTTCGTTTGGTACCCAGCACAGATGTTCCGTCAGACTGTCCATACTAGCAGGGCAATCAACATAGGCGGCTTCATGCCAGCCCCGTTGGCTGCCTACCATCCCGGACATTAACACCGGCAAAGGGCCAGATTCCAACCATGGTGCAATCTGTTGCATCAAGGTGGGTTCAAACTGGTCCTGCCGAAGCTTGAGCATACCCGCGTCTGAGTTGATACGGTCCAGCAATTCACCTCCTGCATCCAGCAGAAAAGCACGGAAGTTAGTGCTCCCCCAATCAACGCAAATAACGGCCGCGCTGTGTTTATTCTTGCAAATCATTTGATACTGCTCCTATATCATATTTCTACCGTTTTCCGCGATCAACCTGATACCATCTCTGGAACAAGTAGTTGCGGTAGGGATAAAGTGATGGCTGGCCAAATGATGATTGCCAACAACAATAAACAGAATGCGACGAAAAATACTACCGTCCATCCTAAGGCGCGGGACAGTGGAACCTCTGCAATGGTACAAGCCAGTAAAAGACTGATGCCGTAAGGGGGGGTAATTTTACCAATCGCCAGAGCCATAATAACGAGTATGCCCAATTGCAACGGATCTACTCCGACACTGGGTGCGATCGCAGCCAACACCGGAACAAATATCAACATTGCCGGAGCCGGATCCATGAAAGTTCCAAGCAATAGAAAAACCCCTGTGGCAAACAACAGGAAGGTTGTCGGATCAGATGCGAAGGACTGAAAGAGTACGCCCGCCACCTCAAGGATATTGTAGAAAGACATGAGCCATCCAAAAAGCGTTGCAGTGCCGACACAAAACATGACGACGGCAGTTAACAAGGCCGTATCAGTTGCGACGTCCATTAATGCCCGCCATGTCACCTTGCGATAGACAAAAACACCCACTAAAATGACGTAGATAGACGCAATGGCGGCTGATTCAGTGGCAGTCATTACGCCAGTGAGGATGCCTCCGATGATGATGATCATGACGCTTAGGGGCACCAAACCTCTGGCCAGAATAATGTTTTTCTCTGCTCTGGTCTGGCTACTGGTAACTGGCCCGTCTATATCGTATTTTTTCGCGTAGAAATAGGCGATTCCAAGTTGCTGAAGGCCTACCAGGACTCCCGGGATATACCCGGCAATAAACAACGCTCCGATAGACACATTGGCGGTGGCGCCGTAGATAACCATCAGAATACTGGGAGGGATAACACTACCAATAGCTGAAGAGGCAGCGGTCAGCGATGCGCTGAACTCCTTGGAATAACCTTTTTTAGTCATCGTGGGGATAAGAATTGCACCTACCCCGGCAACATCTGCAGTTGATGACCCGGAAACACCACCCATCAACATGCTGGAGACAACATTGATGTGAGCCAGGCCACCGCGTATACGACCGACAAGAAGATCAGACAATTTTACAATGTCATCCGTAATCCCCACCCGATTCATCATCAGAGCAGCGAACATAAATCCTGGGATAGCAAGTAACAGAAAGTTGTCGACACCGGAAAATATTCGTAAAGGCACGATTATGAGATCCAGTTCCGGATCAAGAAAAATGACCGTGAGCGATGAAAAAAGCAGTGCAAAAGCAAGCGGTACACCCAAGGAAAACAGCACAATGAAACTGCCCATGAGTATTGAAAGGGTGATTTCAGGAGTCATACTCCAGCTCCCTGTTCGTCATCTTTACCAATAAAGATTTGCATGAATAGTTTTTCCAGTGCCAGCAGGCAAATGAGAACCCCACCTACCAGCAACGATGCATAAATGTAGACCATTTTGATACCCGTAGCAGGGTCCTTTTTGAGAAGGCCTAGGTTGACAAATTCTATTGCTGTCCAAGCAATGACTCCCCCGCCCACAAAAACCAGCAGTGACATCACAGCTCTCTGGACGATGCGGCCCTTAGATCCAAGATAATTCGCTAACAAGTCGACTTCAAAGTGCTGATTACGCCGAACTGCAAGTGCTGCACCGATCATGCACATCCAGAGAAAACACAGTGGTATGATAAATTGAATCGCGGGGAGTGATACGCTAAAAACGTAACGATTGACAACTTGCGTGAATAAAGCCGCAAGGAGGATTAGGCAAAGAATGGCCACTGAACAACTGAGTATCTTATCGATACTTTCGAAGAAGCTTCGCAAAAATTTCATTTTATTCTACCCGTATATGTAAAAGAGGAGGTATGTTTTCTCCTCTTTTACACGTTATGTTATTCAGCAGAATTGATAATTTTGGCAGCCAGCGTTTCTATATTTTTTTGCTTTGCAAAATCATTAATCACCTTTACAGAGGCCTCAATAAACGGCTTCTTATTGGGATTAGAGAAAACGACGCCGTAATCAGCTTTCAGCTTAGCCATATTTTCTTCGTCGAGCTGACCTTCGAGTTTAACATCGAAGTCTGCCGCTTCCTTGGCTGCATCGCGAATAGCCTGCTGTAGTTCAACAGGAAGTTTTGCCAGCTTTTTCGCGTTGACGATCAAGGGGCGTACCGTAATGTTGTGCTGGGTCATGGCAACATATTTACCAACTTCGGCCCATCGAGCTGTGGTGAAAGTTGTGAATTCATTTTCTGCACCGTCGACGACACCGGTTTGTAGCGCAGTATAGACTTCAGGAAAAGCAACAACTGCTCCCAGAGCACCGAGAGAGTCCCACCAATTTAACATTACGTCCCACTCCCAGGTACGCATCTTCATTCCTTTGAGATCATCAAAAGACTCGATTTTTTTGCTTTTGGTGATCATGTTTCGCTGGGCACCACCGAAATATCCAAGAATCTCGATCCCGGTATCATCCAAGTAAGTCTTCGAAATTTCAGCACCAATCGGTCCACGAGTGACTTTCATCATGTGCTCTTTACTGGAAAACAGATAGGGAAGCTCTAGTATGCCGGTCACGGAAGAATAAGTGGCTAATACCCCCGGGGTGTTAACAGACATGTCAATAATGCCAGTTTGAACGCCATCAAGAAGCTCCGGATTAGAGCCGAGGCTGCCGTTATCATAGATCTTCACCTCGACTTTGCCTTGAGTCTTTTCATCTACCAGTTTGGCGAACTCTCGAGCCGACAAGCTGTGAGGGTGCTGTGTTGGTGTGACAACACCAAGCTTCAGGGAATACTCAGCGCCCTGGACAGCAAACGCCGCAGATAATCCTATAGTGGCGGTCAAGAGCAATGATGCAACTGTTTTATTCTTCATAAATAACCTCAATTTTATTTTTGTTAATGAGTAACGAGTTTGAATTTATCTGTAATTTTGGCCTAAGCTTCGACCCTGTAATATTTTATAAAGTCGAGATCAGGGTCGACGCCAAGACCCGGTCCCTGCGGCAGGGAAACTGTCCCGTCACTTTCTTTAACCTGCTCTAAAATCCTTAAAGGATTCTCCAATAGTTCCTCGCGGAACTTGTTTGGTGTGGTGTCGTATTCCAACATTGGCTGAACAGGGTACGCTGCCCCCGGCAGGTCAGGTAGTGCTGCAAGCAAGTGCAAATTGATGCCTACAGCTACCGCAGATCCCCAAACATGATTCACAACCGGCACGAAGTGTGCGTGTGCCATAGCCAGTACTTTTTGATATTCGGTAATGCCACCCAGACCGCAAACCTCAGGCTGTAAGACATCCACACAACGTCCCTTTATCAGATCCCGGAATCCCCAACGGGTGAATTCGCCTTCGCCACCTGCGATGTTCATATCCAGTGCCTCGCACAGGTCTCTGTATCCTTGATGGTCTTCTGGTGCAACCGGCTCCTCAAACCACGAGACACCAAGACGCTCCAATTCTCTTCCCAGCGGTATTGCCTCGCGTGCTGTGTAGGCGTGGTTGGCATCGACCATCAATTTCACGTCTGGGCCGATTGACTTACGAACCGCTTCTACCAGTTTGATATCTTTCTCAGGGCTGAGACCAATTTTCATCTTCACAGCTTTGAATCCAAGTTCAAGTATCGTAGCGCTTTCAAGCGCGAATCGCTCCTCAAGGTCTGGAACCCGTTGTAACATCATCCCATACCCGTAGGCCGGAATCCTATCACGAAAAGCACCACCGAGAAGCTTATAAACGGGAAGGTCATGGATTTTTCCGGCTATATCCCAAAGTGCGATGTCGACACCAGAGAGTGATTGAATCGGCATACCCTTTTGCCCATGATCGCGCAGCAGATTGTAGACTTTGTGCCAAATTACTTCTCGATCTAATGGGTCCATACCCAGTACCATCGGCTGGATGACTTTTTCTACGATAGTCTTGTTAGCAAACGCCACACCTCCCCCACCAAAACACTCGCCCCAACCGGTGACACCAATATCAGTTTGCACTTCTACCAAGTGCGCAGTACGTTTTAGGTAATATTGCTGGGAGTAACCCAGCTCCTCTTCCAAATCATATTGCAACACATGACTAATAATTTTGGTGATTTTCATTGGCAGTCCTCTAATTCAATAAGTGCACGTGATACACGTTTAGGTGCAAGGTAGTCGTGTAGTGCCAGATGAGAGCAATCGACACCAATCCCGGACTGCTTGAGTCCGCAGTGAGGAAGATCAATCCCGTACTTCACCCCGTTGATCTGTACTTCGCCAAAGCGGAGTTTGTCTGCGCAGCGCTCAGCCTGTTGTAAATCGCGACTAAAGACATAAGCGGTCAAGCCTGCCTCTGTGTCATTGGCAGCCTTCAGCACTTGCGCGTCATCAGTGAACTCAATCAAGCTAATCACAGGACCGAAGATCTCCTCCCGGTAGATCCGCATCGTATCATCGACCTTGTTCAGCACTGTAGGGGCATAAAAATAGCCACTTTCCAGCGCTGCTGGTCGATCTCCGCCTGTCATAAGCTGTGCTCCATTTTTCACCGCCTCTTTGACCAAACCGTCAATTCGCTGCCAGGCGAAGCCATCAATGACGGGCCCCATATCGATAGCTGCATTTTTATTAAATCCGATTTTTACAGCCTTGGCCCGCGCCACTACTTTTTTCGCAAAAGTATCGGCCACTTCTGTCGCAACAAAAACCCGGTTGGGGGTCACACAGATCTGCCCCGCGTTGCCAAATTTGAGCGCACAGACAATATCAGCCGCTAGATCAAGATCCGCATCCCCAAACACCAGCACTGGCGCATTGCCCCCAAGTTCCATAGAATAACGCTTAATCGAAGTGGCACCATTTTTCATGATGTGGATACCAGTCTTGGTCGATCCTATCAAGGTCAGCAGCGCAGGAATGGTAGACGCAGACAGTGTATCGCCTACTTCTTTGTCATCTCCGCTGATGATATTTACCACTCCTGCAGGTAGCCCAATTTGTTTGCAAAGTTCACCAATGGCATAAGCTGACAAGGGAGCCTTCAGGGAAGGTTTAATGACAATGGGACAGCCTGCGGCCATGGCAGGACCAATCTTAAAGGCCAGATTAAGCAGAGGAAAATTCCAGGCTAGAAAGGCTACTACGACCCCTACCGGTTCATATACTAACCGGTGATTATGGGTACCCTCACGGTCTACTAGCGCCTCCGGTCGCATCCGCGATATTTCTTGCGCATAAAAATTGAGGCTGTTGACCAGTGCGTCAAAATCCTCCTGTGTGCCGGCCCAATTTTTACCCATTTCCAGATGGATACACTCGCGCAGATGCTGCTCATTGGCAATGACTGCATCCCGAAGTTTGTGCATCCATTCGGCGCGTTCGGCGATACTGGTTGCCGCCCAAGTAGGGAATGCTGCTTCAGCAGCTTTCAGTGCCGTCTCGGCCTCGCTAGCGCCAGCTATGGCAACTGTGCCAACGAGATCTTCCGTCGCAGGATTAATCACCTTGAAGGTCGATGCCCCTGCAACAGTTTCACCCCCAACATAGAGTTGTTTGTTAAATATCATAATGGCCTCTAAAATGGTCTTAGATTAGATGTCAGATCAAGCCAGTCTCGCTCTTCAGCACTTAGCTGTAACGCACCAGCCTTCGCCGAAGAAACCACCTGTTCAGGCGTTTCAGCCCCATTCAGAGCGATCACCGGGAATGTTTGACTGGTCACGTAGGACAGCGCAATTTCAAACATCGACATCCTCTTCGCTTCAGCAAACAACTCGGCGCGTTTTTTTCGCTCGAAGTTACCGTTGGAATAAAAAACCCGAACCAGGTCTGCATCACTCATATCCTTAGGATCAGCCTTAGCGAAAAAACCGCGCCCCAATGCTGACCAAGCAACCATAAGAAAATTGTTCGCTGCATGCCATTGGCGGTCTTTCTCATCGGTCGAGACCGTTCCAGGCCAGAAGGGTTCATTGGCCTGGGCCAGAGAAAAATTCGGGCTTGATCCTATCATCTCCGTCTTGGCGTTTGTAGCTGCATAATCAATAGCTTTCTGAATGCGTTCGGTTGTCCAATTAGAGGCCCCATAAGCCTTGATACGACCGGCCTTTACCTCTTTATCAAGCGCATCAACTAACGGGCCAACCGAGTGGCTCGGATCGTCACGATGAAACATCCAGATATCCAAATGATCAGTTTTCAAGCGCGCCAAAGACCCTTCAATGGCACGATGGATAGATGCGGGGCTGATTTTTGCTCCACCTGGATGGAGAGCCGGACAGTAACCGGTAACCAGTCCCTTTGCGACCAACACAATTTTTTCACGCATGCCTGGTCGCGCAGTCAGCCATGCACCAATCACCATTTCTGAGTAGCCGTGTTCCTCAACCGCACCATAGACTTCGGCAGTATCTATATAGGTGCCACCATTTTCAACAAAAGTATCGAGCAGCTTGAAGTCTCGCTCTTGTGTATCTGGGTGAAAGATCATTGTCCCCATTCCAATAACGGAGATAGGTTTATTCAACGCAGGTATATTAAATGTACGCATAGTTTTTCCTTATTTCCGATCTCTGGCGTTACGTGATAAAGCATCAATGGCGACGGCTAATAACAAAATTGCACCTGAAAACATAAGCTTGTCCGCGGCACTAGCTCCGGATAAGTCAAGCCCGTTACCGAGAGATCCGATAACTAGCGCCCCCAAGATAGCGTTCCAGACGCTGCCCCGCCCACCAAATAGTGAAGTTCCACCTATGACTGCAGCCCCAATGGCTTCTAATAATAATGGCCCTCCTGCAAATGCGTTGAAAGAGACTGAAGCGTAGCGGGAGGCACCCACAATACCGCCAACCGCAGCTATTAATCCGACAATAGAGAACGCAGCGATGCGGATATTGGTTACGGAGATACCTACACGACGGGCCGATTCCTGATTACCTCCGACGGCAAACAGTGCCCGCCCGAAGGGCGTTGATGTAGTGAGCCAAGCCAAGATCGTTGTCACTATCAGTAATAGAATGACAATCAGCGGTACGCCACGATAGGCATTGAGAGTAGCCACTGTCCCCGCAGCAATAAGGGCAAAAAGAACGACCTTAGAAATGGACGCCATTGTTGGGTCTAGTTCTAACCCCATCTGCACACGTTTTTGATGTCCCCGATAGACCAACCAGGCAAACAAAGTAATGCAGGCTAGCGCGACCCCCCAACCGACCATAGGGGGTAAGCTTATCGTTGTAATGCCTCGAATAAAGGGATCGCGAACATTGATGGCGCCGTGAATCCCTAGAATTTTCAGCATTAGGCCCTGAAATCCGAGCAAACCGGCCAGTGTAACCACAAAGGAAGGAATGCCCACATAAGCCGTTAACGCCCCTTGTATCGCGCCAAGAAATAGTCCCCCGGCAAGAGCAATAAGACAAGCGATGGGTGCTGGGACTCCCATATTCGTGGACATCACTGCAAGAAGTGAGGCGCACACACCAGCGACGGCCGCAGCCGACAGGTCAATATCACCAATCAGCAGAACAACCGTTATCCCAACGGCCAAGGTGCCGACGACGGCACTTTGCATAAATAAGAAATAGAAGTTTCTTGGGCTGAAAAACGCGGGCTCGGTCACCCCGAAATAGACCCATATTGCAACCAGAGCCAAAAGTACGGGCACAAAGGTTCCCATAGAGAGCTGCCCCATCGACCCTAGGCGCGCCCCGATACGCTTTAAAAATCCTGTTGTTGCACCACTCACCCCTGCCCCCTGTTGGATAGCATCAGACATCTTCATCGCTCCTCTTATCAATGCCACGTGTCATGGCGACTACAATTTCATCAGGATTGGTTGCTGCTGTGACAAAAGTCGCCTCATTCATGCCATGTCTTATCACGGTAATACGATCACAGATTTCAAAAATATCGCGAAGGTTGTGGGATATATAAATCACCGCGTGATTTGTCGCGCGCAATTGCTTCACAACCTCCAAAACCTGTCGAGTCTGCACCACTCCCAATGCTGCTGTGGGTTCGTCCAACAACACAACACTCGAATTGGCTCCGACAGCACGGGCAATAGCTATTGCTTGCCGCTGTCCTCCGGACAGTACTCCCACCGTACTTCTAACTGATTTTAGGGTTTTAATTTTCATCTTATCAATGGCTTGTTGGGCACGCTGCTCCATCAGTAATTTATCTAAAGGTCTGATACAACGCGGTAATATACTGGCAAGGCCTCCAAGCACAGGCTCATTACCAAGAAATAAATTATCTGAAACACTTAAGTTTTCGCACAGTGCCAGATCCTGATAGACGATTTGAATACCCAAGTCTGTGGCATCCTGTGGTGAATCAATAGAGACCACCTGGCCATCTAGTAAAAACACACCCTCATCACACTCCTGCGCACCGGCAAGTATTTTCATTAGGGTGGATTTTCCAGCGCCGTTATCACCCACCAAAGCCATCACCTCACCACGACGCACTTCAATATCGACTCCGCGTAGGGCCTCGACACCGCCGAAGCTTTTATTAATACCTGTCACACGTAAGTGCGGAACAGCGGAAACGGACTCCGTATTTTGTTTTTTCATTTTCAGCGCTTGCATGCATAAACTCCTTACTGAAAAATGCTAACTAACATTTCTCCTGAATTCAGTAGCTAGCGAGATTGCCTCGCTAGCTGACTCTTACCTATAGACAGAATACCGTTTCTGCCGCTTTGCCTTGGCAAACATCAGATTTTGCAATGGAGAGGTCATTTTCAATGACATAAGAAACACCCGTCACACCTTCAACTACATAGTGCCCAACGGGGATAAATGGGATATCAGCACCTGCTGTATTCTTCACAGTGCCTAAAGTGAGCGCCGAAACATCCTCATTGCTCAGTAATTTAGTTACTACTTGTGCAGTCACCGTCGCCATTTCCTTAAATGGACGCCATACTGATTGTGTTTGCTCGCCAATAAGCATTAATTGCAGCGCCTGTACAGTGGCATCAAGGCCGGTGACCGGAACCTTTCCATTCATGCCTTGCTCAGCCAGTGAAGCGATTGCCGCAGCCCCGTTACCGTCATTTGAAGAGACAACGCCTTGAACATTGTTGTTCAACTTTGTCAGCGCCTGATCCATGGAGCGACGGGCAATGGTTGGGTCCCAGCCTTGAGTCCAATTTTCATAACCTAGTTTACGTTCACCAGAGTCAAACAAAGGTTGCAACACTTTCATTTGCCCACCAAAGATAACGGCCGCATTTGGATCTGTCGGTGAACCTTTCAACATGACAAGGGTATCGCCATATTTGGTGTTATCAACCACATGCTGAGCCTGTGATGCTCCAGTCGCAGTCATGTCTGCCTGCACCCAGAAATCGGTATTAGATGACTGAACCATACGGTCATAAGCAATTGTTGGAACACCCGCCTCTTCAGCAGAATCTGCAATAATGGCAGCCGCTTCGCCATCGATTGGAACAACAATAAGAACTTTAGCTCCACGGGTCAGCGCTTGTTCTGCCTGACGCTGTTGAGTGGCAGTATCGTTATTGGCGTTAAATACCTCAACCTCTACTCCTGGCGCTAGATCTTTCATCGCTTCCAGAAAAAATCTTGCATCCTGACTCTCCCATCGAGCATTGACGTTCTCTGGCAGCAACATTGCAACAAAATCAGCAGCATAGGCTGTACTTGTCATTGAAGTTGCACTTATCAGTGCCACAGCCGCTACTTTCTTAAAACCAATAGTTGGAAATTTGCTAAACATAATTCACCTTTTTTTATCGTTAATGGTACTTAACACAGCCAATTCAAAAAACCCAAGAACTTGCATCATCACTCGATGCCAGGCCCCTTACTATCGCTGCAAACAAAGAAAGCCACTGACTTTCTAATCTCGTTATGAAGAGCTACTCCCTAGCCGCTTTTTAGCATCATCAAGTAACTCCTCGATTAAAGTCTCCGCTCGATTGCCATCACCTGCGGCAATCGCTTCATAAACCCTTCGATGAAAGGGGATGGAATCTGCGTTATTGCGCGGATCCTCATTGGTCAGTCGAATACTGACTAATAAGGCTGAATAAACCACCCCCTCCATTGCCGTTAAAAATTCATTACGCGCGGCCCTGAGGATAGATCGATGAAACATCGCATCAGCGATGATAAAATCCTCCACCGAACCTTTTTCTCTCTCCATCCGTAAACAGGATGCTTCAATTTCCGCGATGTCTTCGTTAAGCCCACGTTCTGCAGCCCAGCGCGCCGCTTTTGGCTCAAACGCCAGCCGAATATCCATCAACTGGCTCACTATATTGGTAGTGGGTGGTGCGGATAGATGCCAAGCGAGCACATCGTCGTCTAATAAATTCCATTGGTTTCGCGGCCGAATCTTAGTGCCTTTCCCACGACAAACTTCCACCAATCTTTTGCTTACGAGTATTTTTACCGCATCCCGCACAGTCACCCGGCTCACCTGATAGCGCTCTGCTATCACTGTTTCTTCGTCTAGGAGGCTAATGTGCTCAAAAGCTCCCGCTACAATTCTGCGACCCAATTCACGCGCCACTTGGGTTGACAGGCCTGCCGCCATGCCTGCTACACATCTCAAATTATAAAAAGTCATTTCGTTCATGCGTTCTATATAAACATATGATGTTTACATAAGCAATATGTTTATATGGAAGCAGAGGTATTATGTTTAAAAAAGAAGCAAGGGGCACTCAAAATAAGTGGCTACTTTTCGGGCATAATTTATGCGGCCAAATAAATATGCCGACAACAGAAAAATACGCAGCTAACGCATGTATAGTCTGAGAAAAAGATAGCTTTCAAATCAATCCAGGATGGCGCTATTGATACAACAACAGCCTCTGGCGAATGAATGCTCAAGGTATTTTCAACTCTTGCTCAATTCGAAAGTCGGCTAATCCAGGAAAGGACCAAAGCAGGTTTAGATGCGGCCCGCGCCAGAGGAAAATTTGGACGACGACCTGCAAAATCGATTGATCACTCAAAAGTAAAGATGACGAAACAGATGCAATTAAACCAATCGATACAGATACAAAATCTGCACTTCTCTTGATATTTCTAGAACTACTCTTTACCGTTACCTTCCTCTGTTACGCCGGTATGAACTGAGTTTAGTTTTAACTAGGATGCAATATAAATAGGTGTGTACTATGAGATCCGTATCAACCAAAGGCGGCCCTTAACAAGGCATATAAGAGGACCGACTGCTGGCGGACGATTCGCTTTATGAAAGAAAAGAAATGGCGGTGAGGGTGGGATTGTTCAGCACTGCGCTCTTCACCCCGGTATTTAAACTAAACAGGGGTCATCGTCGCGAGTTCCTATATTGACTCGCAGCGCTTAGGCTCGAACCCGCGAGGGATCTTGCCTGCAGG
>Ga0209292_1004186_pt1 | contig 15408 bp, 13 predicted proteins | sample GOMGulsemesocosm_2_FD_184634 | JGI IMG/M metagenome (GOLD analysis project Ga0209292, IMG submission 184634) | Methane-oxidizing microbial communities from mesocosms in the Gulf of Mexico - GOM9C Gulf of Mexico (SPAdes) (version 2) | ecosystem: Environmental > Aquatic > Marine > Cold seeps... | reverse complement strand
GGTATTGACTGCCTCAAGATTCATCACATGGCGGATGACGCCAAACTCATCGCTGATGCCATTGCCGCCGTGCATGTCGCGGGCGATGCGGGCAATGTCTAAGGACTTGCCACAGTTGTTGCGTTTAAGTAGTGAGATAAGCTCTACTGGGCATTGCTGCTGATCCATCAAACGGCCCATCTGCAAGCAGCTTTGCAGGCCTAAGCTAATTTCGGTTTGCATATCGGCCAGTTTCTTTTGAATCAGTTGGTTGGCCGCCAGTGGGCGGTTAAATTGGATGCGATCTAGCGTGTAAGTGCGCGCGGCTTCAAAGCAGAACTGTGCCGCGCCTAAACTGCCCCAAGCGATGCCATAACGGGCTTTGTTTAAACAGCCAAAAGGTCCGGCAAGGCCTTTTATTTCGGGGAATATATTGGCTTCTGGGACAAATACATTATCCATCACTATCTCGCCGGTAATGGAGGCACGCAGTGAAAATTTACCTTCTATTTTGGGCGCTGTTAACCCCTGCATAGCTTTTTCCAGCACAAAGCCGCGGATTACCCCGTCAAGCTTTGCCCATACCACAAAGACATCGGCAATCGGTGAATTGGTAATCCACATCTTGGCACCGCTTATGCGATAGCCGCCTTCGACAGCAGTGGCCCGAGTGATCATGGAGGCCGGATCACTGCCAGAGCCTGGCTCGGTTAAACCAAAGCAACCGACCCATTCGCCACTGGCCAGCTTTGGTAAATATTTTTGTCGCTGATCTTCACTGCCGAACGTGTAAATGGGGTGTATAACGAGGGATGCCTGCACACTCATGGCGCTGCGATAGCCGCTATCGACACGTTCGACTTCGCGGGCGATTAGCCCATAGCTCACATAGTTAACACCGCTACCGCCGTACTCTTCAGGAAGAGTGGCAGCCAGTAGCCCGAGCTCACCCAGTTCAGTGAAGATCTCGCGATCGAATGTTTCATTGCGGTTTGCCAATAGGATCCTAGGTGCCAGCTTGTCTTGGCAGTAGGCATGGGCTGTGTCGCGGATCATGCGCTCGTCTTGGGTCAATTGGCTGTCGAGCAGCATCGGGTCTTGCCAGTTGAAAGGAATACGTTTGTTCATAGCAATCTCATTGTTATTAATGTAGTCCTGAATCAGTGACTTCACAGCACCACATAGCGCAAACTCTTGATTTTACAGCGGTTAGGAAAATGGCCACTGAACCTAAGGGTGCAGCTAAGATTTTCCTATTCCACTGTAAAACCAATATCTTACACTCTGTTCTCACTTTGAAGTCACGGATTCAGGATAGTGATTACTTTACGTTTAATTTTATAATAAATATAATATATTGAAGTTATATTTTTGATAAATAAATTATATGAATTTACAGCAGCTAGGTTATTTTAAGCAATTGGCGGATACCGGTAATTTTACGCGGGCTGCCAAGAAAATCGGCATCGCGCAACCGGCCCTCAGTATAGCGATTAAAAAGCTCGAAGCAGGCTTGGGGTTAAACTTGATCAATCGCAGTGATAAACACGATATATTGACGGCCGAAGGCAAGGTGCTTTATCAATCAGCGGTGCAGTTGTTAGCCAATGCCGAGCAAGTCGCACTGCAGATGCAAGAACTTAAAGACCTCAATAGCGGCGTGGTACGCTTTGGGGTATCGGCGATGCTGGGCTCTTATTATTTTCCGCAAGTGCTAGTGGCTTTTAAGCAGCACTACCCCAATATCAACGTGCAATTGTACGAGCAGGGCACCGCGACATTGGAAACCATGTTGCTCAATGGCGAAGTGGATATTGCATTAATTCGCGATGACCAACAATCATCACAGTTACGCTATGTCGATTTTATCGAAGAGCCGATAATGGCTGGCATGCCTGCTGATCATCCACTGGCGAAGTGCCCATCAATGACACTGGATGCTTTCTGCCAACAACCGCTAGTATTGTATCGTGAAGGTTACTACCTGCGTGAAATTATTAGTCGCCACGCCAAGCACCATAATTTACCTTTGGAGATCAAGTTGGAAACTAACTTGATTGAACTGCAAAAAACCTTAGTCAAAAACAATTTAGGGATCACCAACTGTTTAAGCGGCGTTATGAAAAATGAAGCTGATTTAATCTGCCTGCCTTTTTCGCCGCCGATAATGCTAAAACTTGGGCTGGCGTGGAAGAACAACCACTATTTATCTAACGCCAGCAAGACTTTCAAGGAATTTATTCAACAGTATTTCCATGGTCTGTGAGGGGCTTGTCTCAGGTTTTATCCAGCATGATAAAAAATAGATAAATGAGACAAATAGGCATGAGATAGCGATGATGTGGCGCTCATTAGTCATCTGCTAGATGTAAAATATTGATCAATATCTAATACATCAGCAGAGGAATTAAAGGCGTGGAAATATTAAAGTTGGCAACACAGTGGGCAAAAACAGAGGTCTTTTCATCCTCGTTTTTCATTCTTTTTGGCATTATGTTGCTATTGGCAAGTATAGGGTTTTGGCAGTTAGGGAAAACAGAGCTAGCCAAAGCATACGTCATTGCGACGTCGGTTGCTGGCGCTTTGGTATTGATCATCGGGCTTGGATTGGTGTATGCCAACAAAACCAGAACGACAGAATTTGCAAAAGCCTATCATAGCGATGCCGCGGCTTTTGTAGATTCTGAAATTGCACGTACAGAGGGTACTTTAAAGGAATATAAAACGATTGTATTTAAGGCCATTCCGCTAATTATAGCGCTGTGTGCCTTGGTGATTGTATTCATAGATACGCCTATTTGGCGGGCAAGTATGATCACTACTATCGCAATGATGATCGTGATTTTATGGGTCGATGGCACTGCCCACGCTAGGATAAGTGATTATCATAAATCATTAGTATCATACAAAATACCGCATTCAGGGATGTCTCATAAACAGTAAGCCAACAAGAACAATATATAAAATTAAACAACGAGAGTGCTCTGGGGGTGAATAACTATCGGTCACTCAGGCATATACTTTTTAGCGTCATTCCACTGCCTAGGTGACTGCCCATATAAGCGCTTAAACTCACGACTAAATTGAGAGGAACTCAGGTAGCCCACATCCATCGCAGCTTCACTCACATTCATGCCTGTGGCTATTTTCATGGCTGCTGTATTCAAGCGCATAGATTTCACAAATTGGATTGGGGACATCGTTGTCGCCTGCTTGATATGCGGTGCAATACCGCTCGGCTCATGCTCACTTGTGCGGCCAACTCATCGATAGTGACTGGCTTATCTAAACGCGTAGACAAATACTCAATGGATCTGGCGATTTCATTACCCACCCCAAAAGCGCGTCTGGCGCAAGCACCTGCTTCACCCTTTAATATGGCGTAGTAAACTTCTCTGAGCCGACTGTTGCCAAGAATTGCAGTATCAGCGGGATTGTCTCCCAATTGTAGTAGGCGTAATAATGATTCCGTAAAGGTCTCATCCCAACGGGCTAGTGCCAACCCCTGTGGCAGAGGGCCTTTCTTAGGATGTCGAATAGCACTGGCGGCACTTGCCATCTCAATAGATAACTCGGTCATCACCTTGGTATCTAAAGAGATATACACCCCTAGCAAAGGCGTCTCTGGTGAGGCTGTCGGTGTGCCCGCCTCAACGGGCATCGACATGGCGCAGCACAGGTATAAATTGCTGTCATATATATATCTTTTACCATCTAAAATTGCTTCTTTAGCGCCGCTGACAATGGCGACGACGGTAGGTTCGTACACCGCGGGGGCACAGCGCAAGGGGTTGGTTACCTTGAAAAGTTGCACCCCTTTTACGCCAGTTTCAGCCATTCCATCTTCACTGAGTCTGTTTTCAATCAATTGCTGTAGCTGTTGTTTACTCATGCAATTAACTTATCACTGCAAAAAATACGATTCAACATAGTTGATACAAATAGGCATGAATTCGCGATTATGTCGCCTAGTTAGCTCTGTTGGTGAGAGTTATAGTTATTTTCAAGATAAGTGCTGAACTGAATAATTACTATTTTCAAGCAATAGTCTAAACAAGCAAATAAATCAAGAGTTTAAACAATGACCACAGAAAATGAATTTGTCCCTAGTGGCTGGACACCGCAGCAACTAGGCTCACTTGTTGGTAAAACCTACGTTATCACCGGTGCAAATAGCGGAGCGGGTTTTGAGGCAACGCGGACCTTGCTGTCCAAGGGCGCTAAAGTGGTGATGCTGAACCGCAACGCCAAAAAGTCAACGGCCGCTATCGCTAGCTTGCAGCAAGAGTTTGGTGCTGATACACAAGTGACTTATCTGTGTATGGACTTAGCTGTATTAGGTTCAGTACGCGAAGCGGCGCAGCAGTTACTTGAGCAAGCTCCCCGTATCGATGCGCTGATCTGTAATGCTGCTATTGCACAAGTAGCAAAACAGCAAATCACAGTGGATGGCTTTGAAAGCCAGTTGGGGGTGAATCACTTCGGGCATTTTCTGCTGAGTGGGTTGCTGTTCGAGCGGGTGGACGCGTCGAGAGGACGTATTGTGGTTGTCGGTAGCAACGCGTATAAAATGGGATTGAAGAAGATTCAGTTCGAAGATCTCAACTTTGACAAACAGTATACCGCTTGGAATGCCTACGCCCAGAGCAAATTGGCGCAGATGTTATTTGCCTACGAGTTACAGCGCAGGATTCAAATGGCAGGAAGGCAGGTGCAAGTTCATGTTTGCCACCCGGGTGCGTCGCGCACGAATTTGTTGCAAGACACGGCTAGCTGCTTTAACAAGGTTCTTTGGTCAGTGCTCTCTGGTGTTATCGCACAATCCGCAGAAAAGGGGGCTTGGCCTGAAGTAATGTGCGCAACGCAACCAGGGCTGCAGTCAGCAAGGTATTATGGGCCAACCAAAAGAGCACAGACAGTAGGCGCTATCGGTGAGTGTTCACTAGATCAAGTGGCTCTGGACCAGCAGATGGCCAGCAAGCTCTGGACGCTCTCTGAGCAGAAAACATCCTTGAGTTGGTCACAGGCGTTTGATTAAAAAGAAAGAAGATTTCAATGCTGGTGTGATTTAATTTAATAGCGCTAGTTGCATGGCGCTTGATAGGGAGTTGCGCACAGTTGCTACTTGCGACAATACAACTGAACATAGTTGAAATGGTTATTTATCACGGGCTATATGGGCGTTCAACAGTAGCTGTTGGATCTTAAAATAGCTTTTGTCCGCCATCATCTCTTTCAAGGTCGTCGTAATTGGCGCTACCAAGTGCGAGTGTTTATGGTTGAGAAAGCTATAGAGTTTGATTGTTTGTAACACAGTGCCAATTTTAATTTCCTTAAAGGCGGGGGTTGCGTTGATCAACTGGGTTGCTGAAAAGACGTCTGCCAGTACGATATCAGTGCGACCAGAGGTGAGTATTCTCATCGCTTGCGCTAAATCATTGGTGGTATTGATATCAGAGGAGGAGGCGACGGATGATAACTTTTTTTCAAACGCTTTCCGTCCTCTTAAGTAGTGTACCCTATAGCCTCTTAAGGAACTCCAGTCACTTAACGTAATGTTTTTATTAGTGAAAGCGGCAAGCTGGATTTCAATGATTGGCTGTTCAATACGCACTAGATTTTGCGTGTTTGCAGGACTAAGCTGGGCGATATTTTTAACCCGCATTAACTCTCCATCTACCTTGCCTGAGTTTGACCAGCTAAGTGATCGTTTAGAGGGGACATAGATACTCTGGTAGTGGATATTATTGCGCCGTAAAGCTTCTTGTAAAATAGCGTTGGCAAATGCGGTTTTAAAAGTTTGCTGCTGGGTTGTGCGCGCTATTTTCAGTATTAATTGTTCACTGCTGTATGAGTGACTGCTCATGAATAAATAAACAGGCAGTGCTATCCACGCGATTTTGATAGGAAATTCCAGCCGTTAAATAGAGATGAGTTAATTTAGCTTAGTGGCAAATGCCTTAAAAGACTAGAGTGAGACCTCAGCATAACTACTGCATTTGATAATACGGCGTTAAAAACAAGCTCAAAATGCTCATTTATAAACATAAACTCCGCTATTTCACTTGTTTTTGCCTTGTCTTATCTGCATTCGCTACGTTATGCAGAGGTCTCAGAGTAAATGTTCTGTCTTTATAAAGTAGCACGTCATATCAATTTTGCACTTAACAGCGGTGGATAAGCAAGGGCATTTAAGAGCATTTGTTTCATTGCACGTTTTCACTCGGTGATAAATACTGAAGTTTCAATAAAAGAACAGTTTATCAGCGTGCTTCAAGGTCTCTAATCTTTTCTCTAAAACTCTGATTACCGGCGATAAGGTCATCAATGACAGCATCAATGGCCCAGAATTTTTCCTTGAGAACAAATTTGTTCACTCGAGTGTGAATAGATTTAAAGTGGCCTAAACGCTGATGGTAAAGTTTGGCAAAACTTGGGTAACCATAAGCTTCGGTCAGTGCCGCTAGCGATAAAAAAACCGCTAATTCATCAGCGAGCTGTTGTCGCTCAGCGCTGGCGGTTGGGTATTGAGCGGCGTTTTTCAGTAACCAAGCGTAGAGATCCGGATGGTAGTTATTTGATATACCGCAAAAACCGGGAGCGCCTGCGCACATCGCCGGCCATGCCCAAGCGGCATTAGCGTTAAGCACAGCTAGTGGCGAGCCTTGAGCGAGTGAGAGTCGTCTTTTGATCTGCTTGAGATCACAGCTGACATCTTTGATCGTGACAAAGCGGTTGCTATCGATGCAGCGCTTAAATTCGTCGTCCGATAACAAACGCCGAAAGGGCGCTGGGCACTCGTAAAAACCTAAGGGGATATCAGCGTTTAACTGTGGCAAAATTTTATCAAAATTGTGACGAAACGCCGCTTCACCAGTGTTGTCTTTATCCAAGCGGTTAGAGACCATAATCAGTGCATCTATGCCTGTGTCGGACATGGCATTGAGTTCATCTATTTGATCATCCAGATCATCTGAAATATGACCAGAGGCCACCACAGGGATTCGGCCATTGACGGTTTTAACGGTAAATTTTGCCAGTGCGACTCGCTCAGTTAAGCTTAAATACTGCATCTCGCTGGATTGGCAAACCGCAAAAAGAGCATCAGCGCCATTGGCAATGTACCACTCAATCAGCTTTTCATTACTGTGCCAATCAATGTGATTATTATCGTCAAAAGCGGTCAGGTTGGTGGGCACTATGCCCTTTATCGCATTTATCATAGTCACTTTTCAGTTGAGTATAGATAGCTAGGAAATTAACCCAGCCATTCGTGGCAGCCACAACACAAGTTCCGGCACGTAGGTGATTAACATTAACAATGCGATTAGCACTGCGACAAATAGCCATATCTCGCTGATCATTTCACCCAGTGGAATACCATTTAATGCTTTGATAATAAAAAGTAATATTCCATAGGGTGGAGTGATCAGGCCAATCATCATATTGAAAACCACGACAATTCCAAAGTGGTGTAAATCAATGCCCATGGCGGCGGCCGCTGGAATAAACAGCGGCGTGATCACCAGCATGATGGTGGATACGTCTAAAAAACAGCCCATGACTAAATACAATACGTTGATCGCAAGGAAGAAGGTGACCACAGTCAGCTCAAATTGATTAATAAAATCAAAGGTCGCCTGCGGAATTTGCTCTACCGTGACGACATAGTTAAATATGAAGGCACCGCAGAGCACTAGCGTGACCACGGCGGTCGTTTTGACGGTGGCGATAACCACTTTAAGGAAATCGGCAAAGCCAATGGCCCGGTAGGCAAAAACCGATAGCATTAGCGCATAAAAAGCGGAGACGGCAGCCGCTTCAGTGGGAGTAAAAGCTCCAGAGTAAATGCCGCCCAACAATAAAATAGGCATCATCAGCGGTGGAATAGCGCGCAGTAAAATCATTGGGAAGGCTTTTAAAGGAATAGCGTCTTCCACAGGAAAACCGCGCAGTTTAGCGCTGATCATGACCACTATCGACAATACCGTGACGATTAATAGTGCAGGTACAATACCGCCTAAAAAAAGTGCACCGACAGAAGTAGAAGAGATCAGCGCATAAAAGACCATCGGGATAGAAGGTGGAAATATAGGGCCAACCACAGAGGATGTCGCTGTGATAGCACCGGCAAAACCGCGCGGATAGCGATCATTCGTGATCATCATATTGGTGAGAATTTTACCGACCCCGGCCACGTCAGAGACTGCGCTACCACTCATTCCTGAGAAAATAAGGCTGGTCAAGATATTCACTTGTCCGAGACCGCCGGGCAATCTGCCGACAAGTGCCAGGGAAAATTTAAGTAATCTATCGGAAATTTGTCCGGCATTCATTATATTGGCGGCAAAAATAAACAGCGGAACAGCTAAGGCAACAAAGTTGCCAAACACTCCATTTAATACCATTTCTGAAGCAAGGCCAACGTCGCGCCCTGCCATCAACAAATAGAAAATGCTGGAGACTATCATCGCTATGCCCATCGGCAGGCCGGCAATAGTGGTACTAATAAGTATCACCAGCATGATCACAAAAGCGTAATTTTCAATCATTGTTGATAAATCCTAACTACAAGTGGGAGCGCCATTTAGCGCCAAACAGATGATACAGACGCCACATAGCTTGTAACGTAAAAGCGCCTATAAATAGTGCATAGCAACAGTAAATCCAGACCATTTGGATACGCATCACCGGCGTTTTCTTACGAAATAGAAAGTCCAAATAATCAAAGGTATACGGCAGTAATATGACAAAAGCGACAATCAGCAACGACATAGTAAAGATCGACATCGCTCTTTGAACACGCTCAGGCACTACATCGTAAACAACATCAAAAGTAACATGTTCTTTAATCGGTACCATAAAAGCAGCAGCCCAAAATACGGTCCAAATAAAAGCGATCATCGTCGCCTCTTCAGACCAGGCCAGTGGTTGATCTAAAACGTATCTAAAAAATATTTGCACAATAAAACCAACAAACGCACTGAGAAAAAGCAAGGTGCCAATAATATCAGCACCTCGTTTCGCAACCTTTAGTGGGCTGTGCAAGACTTTAGGTGTATCAACAGACATAAAGCCTTTAACCTTTTATTTCTGAGCTAAATCATTAATGCGCTTAATCCAACCTTGTGGCCATAACTTGGCGCGATCAGAATTTAAGTATGCGCTTTGTACGTGGCTGCGAAATGCATCAGTATCTGGGGAGGAGACTTTTAAACCTTTAGAGGTAAAGAAATCAGCTAGACGCTTTTCATCGGCAATGCGGCGCTCGTTATTCCAGTTACAGGCAGTGACTGCCGCATCTGTCATAGAGGCTTGTGATTTAGCATCTAGTTTTTCCCATGTCTGGTTATTGACCGTCACTAAAATTCCGTCAACCAGATGATTGGTCAGTACAATCTGTTTAGTGACCTCGTAGAACTTAGCGGCATCAACCGTTGGCAGTGGATTGTCTTGTGCATCAACAGTGCCTGTTTGCAGGCCTAGATAAACTTCAGAAAAAGGCAGCGGCGTTGGATTAGCACCCAGCGCTTTACCGAGGAACAACCAAGCATCAGATCCTGGCATGCGTAATTTCAAGCCTTTTAAATCCGCGGGCGTTTTGACCTCTCTATCGTCACGTAAATTGAGCTGGCGGGTGCCTAAATAACAGACATCTAATAGCTGTACTCCCATTTCATCTGAGACTGTCTTTTTAAACTCAGAGCCTAAGTCACTCTGCATGACTTTGCGATGATGCTCTGGGTTTTGGAATAAATAACCCGCGGTAAAGAGACCAAATTTTGGAATGGCGTCGGCAATCAATTGAAACGACAGGTAGGTCATTTCAGCATTGCCGCGCTGTAGTGCATCTAAATCACTGTTTTGACCAAACAGCGAGCCTGAATCGTAAAGCTGAATGTCAAACAGACCCGGCTCTAAGGTATTAAGTTTATCTGAAAAAACCTTCATTGCTTTAGTGTGTAGATCACTGGGGACAGAAACACTGGTAAATTTTAATTCAATGGGGTCTTGTGCCATCACAGTGGTGCTGGTGGCTGCCAGTAAAGCGATAGTTGAGAGTGCTGTAATAGCGCAACTCTTGATGATTTTCATCGATCCTTCTCCTTGTTTCATTGTTATTTTATCAAGCAAAATACGGTTCATATTTTTTTTGATCGATTCATTGAGTTATCAAAAAATAGATCAAAAAACGTTCAAACTTGAGAATCTAATTAACCATAAAACATCTTTTAGGGATTGTAAATATTGATAAGGTAAAAGATCGTATAACTTATACTATAAGTTTGTAAGTACTTGATATTTAATAAAATAAATAACTGTATTCCATTTGAGACAATTATATTTAAAATTTTTTTATTGATTTCGGCTAATTTTTTACACACAATGATTTAACAATACTGGCTAAAAAACAAGCGGCCTTTAACGCTCTTTCCTGTCGCTGAATGTGCCTAAGAGCAGCGGTTTTTTAGAGACGTTAAGGTGATCGATAACCGTATCAGATAGCGTTTGTTCTCAGAGTGTTTACCGGTTATTTTGAGCTTGAGTACGCACTCAAGAATTGCACATAGTGTGTGCGCCTAAGCGTTTTGATGGGTGAGTAGTTTCCTTAGATAATGATGGCAGAGTTTATTAAAAAGAGATGATAGAAAAACTTAAAAGCAGTCGTCACAAAAGCAGTAGACGAAACATAAATACTGTGCAAAAAACGGCGTATGACTTGTTTCAACAAGCGCTGTTAAAAGGGCATATTCGGCCGGGCCAAGTGGTGTCTCAGCGAGATTTAATTGATTTGTTGGGGCTTTCCATTAGTGCACTGCGCGAACTGTTACCAAGATTACAAGCGGAGGGGTTGTTGACCGTTATGCCTCAGCGCGGCATTCAAATCACAGCGATCGATTTACCGATGATCCGAGATGCTTTTCAAATGCGCTTATCGCTTGAGCGTGAAGCGGTGATTGTGGCGGTTAATACCTTACCCGATGAGGTAATAGCCGAACAAAAAAAATTGCATCTGAGAATATTGCAGCAACTGGATGAACAACCCACCGATAAATTGTTAGACGAAGGGCAAAGTATTGATAGCCTGTTTCATCAACTGCTCATTAACAACACTAATAATGAACTAATGATTCAAGCTTATAACGTAAATTCGATCAGAATAAGGTTGATAAAGTTAGATAAAATACGCCTTTCAGAAAGCGTATTGCCCGCCGCATTTGCTGACCACTTGGCTATTATTGATGCGCTGGCAAAGCGAGATTTAAAGGCGGCAATCAATGCCATGCAAGCGCATATTAAAAATGCCCGCGATCGAGCGATAGAGTTTTAACCATGACAGCATTAGTGCCGATAAATCTCAAATGTGAAAATCTAACCAATCCCGCCGGGCTCAATGGTTTGTCTCCGAGGTTTAGCTGGGCGCTAGGGTGTCCAACAAGAGAGAACAACAAACAACAAACCGCCTATCAAATATTGGTAGGCGAGAGTCGCGAGCTTATCCCAGGCAGCGCTGCAATCTACTGGGAGAGCACAAAAGTGACCTCAGCGCAAAGTTTGTATATCCCCTACGCGGGCAAAGCTCTTCGATCCAACCAGCATTTGTTTTGGACGGTACGGGTATGGGATGAACAAGGTGTCGTTTCAATAGCGGCAGAAGTACAGAGTTTTGTCACCGGTTTGTTATTCGCCGAGGATTTTTCCGCTCATTGGATTGCCAGGTATTTTGTGTTGCCTGCCGGTCGAGAAATTCCTGCCGATAATCAATACGACAACCCGTGGCAAGCGCGGCCCGCTGATTATTTGCGCACAGAAGTCTGTGTGCCCAAATCGATTTATCGCGCAACGGCCTACCTCACCGCGTTGGGGTTGTATGAATTTTATATCAACGGTCACAGAGTGGGTGAAGATGTGATGGCGCCGGGGTGGACTGATTACCATCAGCGGGTTGAGTATCAAACGCATGATGTGACCTCGTTATTGAACAGTGGCGACAACGCGCTAGGGGCGATTATCGCGGAGGGCTGGTACAGTGGTAGAATTGGCCATAATCAGCGCAGAGCCGGTAATCACTACGGTGGTCGACCGGCTTTTTGGTGCAAAATTGTACTTGAATACACTGATGGTTCAACCCAGCAGTTTATTAGTGACCGACATTGGAGAACCAAACAGGGGGCGATTTGCTACAGTGATTTTCTTATGGGCGAGCTCTACGATGCCCGCTTAGAAATGCCTGCGTGGCACTGCGTTGGTTTTGCGCAAAGCACTTGGCAACCAGTTGAAGTGTTTAGCCCAGAGCCAAATCCGCCCAAGATAGAAGCTGCTAGGTGTGAGCCTAGTAGAGAAATCTCAGAGCACTGCACACAATATCTACACCAAACCACTAACGGCGGTTATATTTTTGATGCGGGACAAAATTTATCGGGTTATGTGCGACTTGAAATGCAACTGGCGCGCGGTACAAAAGTGACTTTGAGACACGGTGAGATATTAGATGAAAAAGGAGAATTGTATACCCAAAACCTGCGTCACGCAGTCAGTACTGATCACTATATTGGTAAAGGTGAAGGGGTGGAAGTGTTTAAACCGCATTTTACTTTCCACGGTTTTCGCTATGTCGAATTGAGTTCGAGCGCTGCTGTCACTTTGGCTAAGGTTAAGCTCACTGCGATTGCCATTGGCACTGCAATGCAGCAGACGGGATCAATTAAAACGGGCCAGACAATGGTTAACCAGTTGCTCTCAAATATTTTATGGAGTCAAAAAGGTAATTTTTTATCAGTACCCACTGATTGTCCACAGCGCGATGAGCGTTTAGGTTGGAGTGCTGATGCGCAAGTGTTTTGGCGCACAGCGGGCTACAATATGGATATATCGGCATTTTTGGATAAGTGGTTTGAAGATATTGTGGACGCGCAATTAGCCGATGGTGCCTTTACTGATATAGTGCCATCGCGGCCGCTTAACCCTTATCGACAATCAGCCCAACCAGGTGCTCCCGGCTGGGGTGATGCACCGGTTATTTTGGCGTGGCAGCACTATCTGCGCTATGGCGATCGTGATTTAGTCGCCAAGCACTATGGCGCGTTACTGCGTTGGATGGCGCACATCGCAAAGGACAACCCAGATTACATCCGTAACCACCATGTCTATAATAACTATGGGGATTGGCTAAGTGTTGGGCCCAGCTCCGATAGATGCATGGTCGCTACCGCCTACTGGGTGTACATCGCAGATATAATGGCGAAAATTTCGAAAGTACTGGGTTTTCCCACGGATCAACAACGCTTTGAAACACTGGCGAAAAATATTCGCCGCGCCTTTATCAAACGTTTTGTCGATGACGCAGGGGTGATCTCTGGTGATACACAATCGGGTTATCTACTGGCGATTGATTTTAAAATACTGACCACTGATTTAGCAGCTCAAGCGGCTAAACACTTAGTGCGTACGCTAAAGAGCGCCGACAATCACTTACAAACCGGTTTTTTAGGCGTTAAGCATTTGTGCCCGGTGCTGTCTGATATCGCGCAGGAGAAAACTGCCTATCAGTTACTTTTAAACGATAGCTACCCCAGTTGGGGGTTTTCTATCAAGCAAGGCGCGACTACCATCTGGGAGCGATGGGACGGTTGGACAGCCGAAAAAGGATTTCAAAGCGTCGCGATGAACTCCTTTAACCACTACGCCTACGGTGCTGTGGGTGAATGGTTGTACGCGCGCATGGCCGGTATCGATTGGGATGAAGAAGATGCCGGTTTTAAGAGTATTATATTTAGGCCCATTTTTAATCGGGATATCGGTTGGGTTAAAGCTGAATATCAAGCGAGGCGGGGATTGATCAAAAGCCACTGGCGCTATCACAAAGAAAACATAGAATGGCGTATCTCAATCCCGCCTAATTGTCAGGGTAAAGTCGTTTTATCCCGTCGCTGGCGCCAATTTGATGCCGCTACGGCGCCGCTAAAAATTGTCGAAGATGATAATACAACAATTTATCTATACGGCTCTGGTGATTATTGTTTCACGCTGACAGCTAAAAACTAAGGTGAGTAAGCAGGGACCCTAGCGAGTGTCTCAAGATAGGGACGACGGTTTAATGCCCTGCTAAAATATTGCCAGGGCTATTATCAGAGCATCCCTGGATTTGGCACATCTTGAGAGGCGATAGCCAGTGCATCAGATAGCGTCATTTCACCTTCAAAGAATGCTCTGCCGACCACTGCGCCGGCGATATTTGGCAGTAATTGCAATCTTGAAATATCGTCTAAGTTTTTGACTGTACCACTGGCAATCACCGGAATGCGCAATTCACTTGCCATCTTGGTAGTAGTGGCCAAAGTAGCTTCTGGGTGGTTGTTATCGAAGTTAATGTCAGTGTAAATTAATGCGCAGATACCTGATTCTTGCAGGTTTCGGCCGACTTCTAACGGTGTAAATGCGGTTGATTCTCGCCAGCCATTGACCATGACTTGGCCATCTTTTTCATCGATACTGGCGACCACTTTTCCGGGGTAGTGGGCGCACACTTCCTGTAAAAAATGCCGATCCATAACCGCAGCAGTCCCTAGCACGATACGATGCGCGCCTTTATCTATCCACCACTTAGCTGCGGCCATCGTGCGAATGCCACCGGCTACTTGTACCGGGACATCCACTTCATTAATGATCTCACATATAATATCTGCGTTGTATTTACCGCCTTGCAACACCCCATCTAAATCGACAATATTAAGATAAGTAGCCCCTTGTTCAATAAATTTCAAAGCCGCTTGCATCGGGGAAATGTCATAGCGTATTGGTTGTTCAAATTCACCGTGGCGTAAATTGACGCACTGGCCATCCATTATTTCTATATCGGGAAAAATAATCATTTCTAATTCTCCATGTGTTAAACACTAAAAGTAACGATCAAAGGACCTCTGCATAATATTGCTAACGCGTAGAATACTGGGCAAAAATTGGCTAAGTAGCGTAGTCAATGTGTCTTTATGTTGGCGCGTTATAAGGGTCAATACGTACCTTGCACCCATTGATATCGCCAAATTTTAGAGTACAGTGATTATGCTGAAGTCTTATTAAATCTAGCACGGCTGAGATGAACAGTACATTTTTGCAACCTAATCTGTGGAAATAAACCGCTGGCGATATAGCTATCAGCCGATGAGTTTAGCCTTGTAATAATCATGTATGTTCATCTATTAATGTTAAATATTTAAGCTCATTGATACTTGTTAATTGATGAGACCTCAGCATAACTACTGCATTTGATAAAACGGCGTTAAAAACAAGCTCAATATGCTCATTTACACCAGTAATACCCAATAACAGGGGCACACTGACTCCGCTATTTCGCTTGTTTTTATTAAAACCCTTCGGGCCAGCTAAAGCTGTTGTCTACGCTTCGCTCCGGCTGCCTTGTCTTATCTT
>Ga0209292_1004182_pt1 | contig 15428 bp, 15 predicted proteins | sample GOMGulsemesocosm_2_FD_184634 | JGI IMG/M metagenome (GOLD analysis project Ga0209292, IMG submission 184634) | Methane-oxidizing microbial communities from mesocosms in the Gulf of Mexico - GOM9C Gulf of Mexico (SPAdes) (version 2) | ecosystem: Environmental > Aquatic > Marine > Cold seeps... | reverse complement strand
CTAAGATACTTGCTTCCGAAGAAGTAGTTATCTTTCGTGTCGACATATTCAGTAAGAACCTCGGTACTTACTTCAAATGCCCACACAGTTTATTTGAATACTAATTGTTAAAGAACGTTTTAGCTCAAACATCGTGTGATGTGAGCAGCGCTTCGAGCCATGTGGTCCGTTGCGTTGGGATGCGTATAATACGTTATCCCGTTTCGAAGTCAACAACTAATTAAAAAGTTTTTAATTTTTGTTTCTCTTCTCTAACCCGTATCAGTGTTACCTTCTAGCGTCTCTTTCGAAGCACTTAAGTAACTCATTCCCCGTGTCAGTGGATGCGCATTATAGAGGACAATAGTTACTTGGCAAGTGCTTTTTTAAAAAACTTGTCATAAAGATGCTAACTGAGCAATTATCAATCTATATCAGCTAAACCTCCTATTAATTGCATAGTAAACACACTACCAAACGACTAAATAAAAAAATAGACTCTTTGATACGCCTATTCAAGAGCCTTCTAACGAACGAGTATTGTATTGAAGTAGTACCCAGTACACCATTTCCTATGGCGAGGCACTGTGTGGGACTTAAATTCTTACTGGGCAATGCACGCACAGCAATTTTTTGCATTATCATGGGAATTTATTCAGTAGAAATAGTTGGTGTTCTATTAACACGCTGTTATATTTAGGCTTATACCGAATTGATAAATAATAAAGGACTGATTATGTACCGCTTCCCTGTAGTAACGTTTACCACATTTCTCCTATTCCTAGCATTTAACGTTGCTGCTTCTGATGCTTTGAACCAATTGAGCAGCAGCAAAATAATGTATCGGTGGGTTGACGCTGACGGCCTCACCCATTTCAGTCAACTAAAACCAACAGATAGCAGCATAGGTAATATAGAAGAGATAGCGCTACCTAATAGCAAATCTTATAAGCAAAATAAAGAATTACAACAAGAGAAGCTGGCGCGAGGCGACCTCTTAACCCAATTTGCCGATGTTGCCAAAGAAAATTGTCAGATTGCCACGCAAAACCTTAAAATTCTAACCGCCTTTAAGAATATCACTCAAGAAAATGCACAAGGTGAAGCCGTAAAGCTAAGTCACAATGATCGTGATGAACAGCTCGCACTAACGAATAAACAGATAGAGCTGTTCTGCACTAAATAATATTAGGTCACTAAGAAAACAAATTCATTGCCTTCAACGGTGACACTAATGGTAGCTTTAGGTTTTGCTTCACCCGATAATATAAGTTGAGCGAGAGGGTTTTCAAGCTGTTGGATTGCACGTTTCAACGGTCTAGCACCATAAACAGGATCAAAACCAATATCCGATAATAACTCTAAGGCATCATCGTCAATGCTAAACTGTAACTCTTGTGCTTCTAATCGTTGCTTTAACATACCAAGTTGCATTAAGGCGATATGCTTAATATGCTCTCGACTCAGCGCGTGAAATACGACATTCTCATCGAGCCTATTTAAAAATTCTGGCTTAAAGCTCTTTTTCACGATTTCCATTACCATCGATTTCATATCAATTGTTTGTAATAGACCACTGTGCTCTTGGATCATATCCGAACCAAGGTTAGAAGTAAGTACAATGAGGGTATTTCTAAAATCGACAGTACGTCCTTGACCATCCGTTAAACGCCCATCATCTAACACTTGTAATAGAATATTAAATACATCTGGATGCGCCTTTTCTATTTCATCGAGCAATAGCACTGAATATGGTTTTCTTCTGACCGCCTCAGTTAAGTATCCACCCTCCTCATAGCCGACGTATCCCGGCGGTGCGCCGATTAGACGAGCAACAGAGTGTTTTTCCATAAACTCTGACATATCGATACGTACCATCGCGTCATCATCGTCAAATAAATAATTTGCTAATGCTTTACACAACTCAGTTTTACCTACGCCGGTTGGTCCAAGAAAAAGAAAAGAACCAATTGGTTTCTTCGGATCTGAAAGCCCTGCACGAGAGCGGCGAATAGCATTTGATACAGCAGTAACAGCTTCTTTTTGTCCCACAACTTGTTTATGGAGATATTGTTCCATTCGAAGTAGCTTGTCTTTTTCACCTTCGAGCATTTTACTGACCGGAATACCGGTCGCGCGCGACACGACATCAGCGATCTCATCTTCTGTTACTTTATGTTTAAGCAACGTCATTTCAAGCATATCTGCTTGCAGTGCGAGATCAAGCTGACGCTCTAGATCAGGAATACGGCCATACTGTAATTCAGACATTCTGTTCAGATCACTGGCACGGCGTGCAATATCTAAATCTTGTCGTGCCTGCTCTAAATCTGATTTTATATTTTGAGCCCCGGATAATGACGCTTTCTCCGCACGCCAAATTTCATCTAGCTCGTTAAACTCAACTTCATACCCCGCTAGATCACTTTGCAACTTAGCTAAGCGTTTCTTCGATGCTTCATCCTCTTCATCTACTAGCGCTTGCTGTTCGAGCTTAAGCTGGATAATTTTACGTTCGAGCCGATCAAGTACTTCTGGTTTTGAGTCGATTGCCATTCTAATGGCGGCGGCGGCTTCATCAATCAAGTCAATCGCTTTGTCTGGTAATTGACGTTCTGTAATGTAACGATGGGATAAAACAGCGGCGGCGACGATACCTGGATCCGTTATTTCAACCGCGTGGTGCAATTCGTAACGTTCTTTAAGGCCACGTAAGATGGCAATCGTGTCTTCGACACTTGGTTGATCGACTTGGACCTTTTGAAAACGACGTTCAAGTGCGGGATCTTTTTCAACATATTGACGATATTCATCAAGCGTAGTTGCGCCTACACAATGCAGCTCGCCACGTGCTAAGGCGGGTTTTAACATATTACCTGCATCCATCGCACCTTCTGACTTTCCAGCGCCAACCATGGTATGTACTTCATCGATGAACAGAATGACTTTGCCTTCTTCTTTTGCCAGCTCATTAAGCACGCTTTTTAGACGTTCTTCGAACTCGCCGCGCATTTTAGCCCCCGCAACCAAAGCGCCCATATCTAAAGAAAGTACCCGTTTACTCTTCATACCTTCAGGTACTTCGCCATTAATAATTCGCTGTGCTAGCCCCTCTACGATTGCAGTTTTTCCGACGCCTGGCTCCCCAATTAATACCGGGTTATTTTTTGTTCTACGTTGTAAAACCTGAATAGTGCGCCTAATTTCATCATCACGACCAATCACAGGGTCCAACCGCCCTTGCTCAGCGCGCTCGGTTAGATCGACCGTGTACTTGTCGAGTGCTTGACGCTGATCTTCAGCATTTTTATCATCAACTTTTTGACCGCCACGAATTTTTTCAATAGCAACATCGATAGTTTCAAGGCAAAGCTTCTCTTGACGAAGAATTTCGCCAAGCGCACCTTTGTCATTTAGTGCAGCGAGCACAAATAATTCACTAGAGATATAACGGTCTTTACGTTTTTGCGCCAATTTGTCACAAATATTGAGTAAAGAAATCATATTACTCGATAATTGGATGTCACCATTGATGCCTTCAATCTTGGCTAGGCGATCTAAAGATTGGCCGATGCGACTACGAATGGTACTGATATCGGCGTGACACTCAATTAACAAACTACGTGTACTTCCACCATCCTGATTTAATAAGGCAGAGAAAAGGTGAATCGGCTCTATAAATTGGTGATCTCGCCCTAACGCTATTGACTGAGCATCAGATATTGCTATTTGAAATTTACTGGTAAGTCTATCGAGTCGCATAATTCATCCTAAAAAACTTGTCTTACTAACTGAGATGGGAACAAAATTAATTATTTCAAGCCACTAGGTCATTATTTTTCAATCCAAATCATACTCGCCATGCGGCCCGTTTGCCCGTCACGACGGTAAGAGAAAAACAACTCAGATTGCTGATAAGTGCAGTACTCGCCGCCACTAACCTCAATGACCCCAGCTCTCTCTAATCGCTTTGTCGCCAATTGATAAATATCAGCGAGGTAGCGATTATTGTTTGGCGTAAAACAACAAACATCAGATGGGTTGTGCAGTAAAAATCTGTCGACGACTTCCTGACCGACTTCAAATGAACTAGGCCCGATAGCAGGGCCAAGCCAAGCAATGATGTCACGATTTTCACATCTGAACGCTGCAATCGCATTCTCTACAATGCCATCACACAGCCCACGCCAACCAGCATGAACCGCAGCAACTTGCGAACCTTGTTTATCAGTTAACAATATAGGAAGACAATCAGCTGTCATGACACAACATACAACGTTTTTAATATCGGTAATACTTGCATCGGCAATGTGAGTACCAGTATTAGTATTAATATCGATTATCGTTGTTGTATGTCGTTGGTCTAACCAAATAGGAGTTGAAGGTAAATAGCTATTAAGAAGGGTTCGATTGGCCGCAACAGTTTCAGGGGAATCCCCAACGTGTTGGCCTAAATTGTTACTAGCGAAAGGCGCCTGACTCAATCCACCAACACGTGTGGTAGATAAAGCTTTTATATGGGCAGGCGCGTTCCAACTAGGGGTGATCATTTAACCATTATCAAGAGTATCTTGACGTAATAGCTCTGCCATATCGATCATATCTTGTGGTACCGGTGCTTGCCAGCGCATCAATTCACCCGTTATAGGATGCTCTAACTGCAATTTTACCGCGTGAAGTGCCTGGCGCTTAAATCCACGCATAGCATCGACAAGTTCAGGACTAGAGCCTTTGATTGGTTTTGGACGACCGCCGTAAACTGGGTCTCCTAGTAACGCATGACGCATGTAAGACATATGAACACGAATTTGGTGAGTACGACCCGTTTCTAGACGCAGGCGCAAACGGGTGTGAGCTCTGAACTTTTCGGCGATACGATAACGCGTCGTTGCTTCTTTACCTTCAGGATCTACCGCCATGTGGGTGCGTTTGGTTGGGTGACGTGCCATTGGCGCCTCAATTTTACCACCAGCGGTCATTTGACCGATAGCGATTGCTTCGTACTCACGCGTGATACGGCGCTTTTGAATCATGCCAACGAGTTTAGTCTGTGCCTTGATCGTTTTTGCAATAACCATTAATCCCGTAGTATCTTTATCAAGACGATGCACAATACCAGCACGAGGCACAGTGTCGATAGAAGGACAATGATGCAACAGGCCATTTAGGACGGTTCCATTAGGGTTACCGGCGCCAGGATGGACAACTAAACCGGCAGGTTTGTTAATAACCAAAATGTGTTCATCTTCAAACACAATATCTAGCGCGATGTCTTCTGCCTTATGACGTTCTTCAACTTCAATAAATGCATCTATCTCAATAAGTTCTTCACCCAAGACCTTGACTCTTGCTTTAGTCACTACAACACCATCAACTTTGACATAGCCAGCCAAAATCCATTCTTTAAGACGGCTGCGTGAATACTCATTAAAAAGCTCGGCAATAGTTTGGTCGAGGCGTTGATCACAATGCTCAATGTCAACGATTGCTGATAATTGTATAGCTTGATTCATTAAAATATCTACTTTAAAGGAACTTATGGGCAATGAATTACTCAAAAACCCGCGAATTGTGCTTATTGTATCTTTTATTTTGCCTCAGCTTAATAGATACTTGTCGATTATGTGAGGATTAATGAAAAAAATGATGTCTAAAAAAATAACTTTACTACCAATCTCTATGATTTTTGCCCTGGTATTGTCAGGATGTTCACAAACCATTGACGAGCCAGAGATTCAAATAACCGCCCCAGAGCAAATGTATCAACAAGCGCAAGCGGCGCTTGATACCGGAAATATGCTCAAGGCTACTCGTATTTTGGAAGCGTTAGAATCACGTTATCCATTTGGTCCCCAAGCGACACAGGTCCAATTGGATTTGATTTATGCCTACTATCGTCAAGCAAATAGCGAACAGGCGCTAGCAAGCATCGATAGATTTTTACGTTTAAATCCAACGCACAATGACATTGACTATGTTTATTACATGCGTGGACTCGCGAATATGCAATCTGATGAAAATATGTTTCATGAAATGTTAGATATTGATCGTAGCGACCGTGACCCACAGTTTGCTAAGCAAGCGTTTAAAGATTTTAAGCAGCTAATTGTGGCGCAACCTAACAGTCTATATGCTGCTGATGCACAGCTAAGGATGCAAGCGCTTAAGAACCGTCTAGCGAAACATCATATTGCAATCGCCCAATATTATCTTGAACGTGAGATTTACGTCGGTGCAATTAATCGTGCCAAAGAAGTATTAGTCAGCTTTAACGATACCTCATCGACTACACAGGCGTTACAAATTATGCAGTCGGCTTATCTTGCTTTAAAGCAAGATGATTTAGCGCAAAAAATAACAACAATTATCGAGCAAAATCAATAATCGATTATTCAATATTTGTTTATTAACTAAGCGGCCTATTTATTTGGTGCCGCTTTTTTTTCAGCTCCAATACCAATATCCAGCGCTTAGGCTCTGATTTTTATGCTGGTGCCATTTGCATGGATTAGCTGGCTAATACCAATTAGATTAATCAATCGAACATTTTTTACGCTCTAATCAAATGATAGCACCGTTATTTACTTTCCATATAGAACAACTACATACCATGAGAGACACCTTGCTCTAATCAGCTTATCCTCGTTACAAAACTGGTTATTAATTTAATGTAATTGGTATAAAATCAATGATCGTTTCGTTGCCTCCATGGATGGAGGTACTTAGCGATAGCACGGCGTGGTAGCGGCGTTTTCAATCCTCATAGCCAGTGATTGGAATTAAGAGCACCGATGTAATCGTAGATTTTAGCCAGCAAAAGTGATCAGCTAATTGTCTGAATTGGTATAAATATCGCGATGGGGATAGCGGTTGAATAAATTTAACTGACGAATGGAATGGAGGGAAGCCAATAACAAAAAAGGGAAGCTACTCAGTAGCTTCCCTTTCAACAGGCAATAATTTTTAGATTAGCTAAACGATTGACTAAGCTGCTGCTTCAGTTTCTGGTTCTGCATCCGCTTTAGGGTTTGGACCAAAATCATTTGCGTCATGGCTATCTGATGCATAAAACACGATCAGGACAATAGCGCCAATTAGCGGAATTAAATACAGTAATTGCCACCAACCTGAACGGCCAGTATCATGTAAACGTCGAGCGCCAATACTAAGACTTGGCACAAGCAGCGCTAATGAAAATATTACAGTAAGAATGCCACCTGTAGCCACAGAATCAACGATTGATAATACAATGTAAATCGCTAAATAAACTAAAATAAACATCCAGTATTCTTTACGTCGTGCTCTGCCTGAGAAATCTGCGTATTTTTTTAACGCGCCAACAAAATATTCCATTTTTTTTCCTTGTTAAATATAATTAGTAATAATTTAACGTCTTCACTGCGCATGTTTAGAAGGGTATCTAAATATTAATGAGTCAATTTAATCTAAAATCGACAATTACTTCATGCGGCCAGACGTAATATAAATATGAACCTAGCTATCGGTTTACACCTTTAACGACCCATTTAAAATCGCTTTTGTAATCATCAAAACGCTATAAGCAAAATTGAAGCAGCAAAATGCGGGTTAAATTTAGCCCAACTGGTCGAAATACGCAAATAAATACTTCTTCCAACTACAATTTAAATGCTTTCGCTTTAAACGGCATCTTCATTTTCTTCACCGGTACGGATCCTGATCACACGCTCGACATTACTAACAAAAATTTTACCGTCACCTATTTTACCGGTCCGTGCAGAGGTCTCAATAGCCTCAATGCAGCGTTCAAGCAGATCATCATCAAGCACAATCTCCAGTTTAACTTTTGGTAAGAAGTCCACCATGTATTCAGCACCGCGATAGAGTTCGGTATGACCTTTCTGACGTCCAAAGCCTTTCACTTCTGACACGGTCATTCCGGTAATGTCCAATTGAGCAAGCGCTTCACGAACATCATCAAGTTTGAACGGCTTAATAATTGCTTCGACTTTCTTCATTTCCATATCCCATTATGTTTTATACGGTTAGTATTGTAACAGTAAAAAAAATTAACACATTACTTATTCCTTTCCGCTATAAGTTTAAAATGCCGGATCAATCCTTTACACTAATCACGACCACACAATAATGGAATAATTTATGCGCTTTATAAAAGCAATTACACTTAGTGCCTTGGCTTTGATATCTACCATGAGCATGGCCGAGAAAAAAGATCACTTAACCTACGCTAACTATGATCAAGTCAACGTGTCTCATGTCTATCTAGATTTGGATGCAGACTTTGAAAATAAAGCCTTATCAGGCTTTGCTGATTTAAGCTTAAATTGGCTAACAACAACGACAAACACCGTGATATTAGATACACGTGACCTAATTATTAAACGAGTATTAGCCAAAAACGCACAAGGCCAATGGTCTGCTGCACCCTATACGATGGCTCAGCGTGATGATGTGATGGGTTCAAAGCTCACTATCACCCCCCACTTCCAAGCGACAACGATTCGAGTGTATTACCAGTCAACGGATAAAGCGTCTGGACTACAGTGGTTAACACCGGCACAAACTGCAGGCAAAAAACTGCCATATATGTTTAGCCAAAATCAAGCGATTCATGCCCGTAGCTGGATCCCAATTCAAGATACGCCAAGTGTTCGCATGACTTATAGTGCGCGGATCCATACCGATAAGTCATTATTAGCGGTAATGAGTGCCAACAACACCCCGCAGACCGAACGTGACGGTGATTACTATTTTGAAATGCCGCAGGCGATACCACCTTATTTAATCGCGATTGCAATTGGCGATCTAGAGTTTAAGGCGATGAGTGATATCACCGGGGTTTATGCTGAGCCAAGTGTTCTCGCTAGCGCTGCTGCTGAATTTATTGATACTCAAGCGATGATCGATGCCACAGAAAAGCTGTTTGGTCCTTACCGTTGGGGCCGTTATGACTTGCTCATCTTACCGCCAAGCTTTCCATTTGGTGGCATGGAGAACCCAAGACTATCATTCATCACACCAACAATTATTGCCGGCGATAAAAGTTTAGTTAACTTAATAGCTCACGAATTAGCACATTCTTGGTCAGGTAATTTAGTGACAAATGAAAGCTGGCGTGACTTATGGCTTAACGAAGGATTCACTTCGTATGTTGAAAACCGGATTATGGAAGAAGTCTTTGGTCGCAAACGTGCGTTAATGGAACAAGCGTTGGATGCGCAAAGCCTTTCTGCAGCGATTAAAACAATGCCAGCGAATGACACGGTATTATATGTCGACTTGCAAGGTCGAGATCCTGATGCCGCGTTTTCGAGTGTGCCATACACCAAAGGGCAGCTATTTCTTATCTATCTTGAACAAAAGCTCGGTAGAGAGACGTTCGACACGTTCATTAAAGCTTACTTCAGTGAATTTTCATTCCAGAGTATTGGCACCAGCGACTTCTATCAGTACCTCGAACACAACTTACTTAATAAATACCCGGATGTAGTCAGTAAACAGGAAATTAAGCAATGGATCTTTGAACCTGGGTTACCAAGCTTTACGCCAAAGCCTACTTCACCCGTTTTTACCATTATTGATGGTCAAATAAAACAACTGGTCGCCGGCTCACTCAATGCTTCTAAACTACCGACGGCTAATTGGACAGTTCACCAATGGTTACATTTTATCAATAATCTGCCACATGATTTAACGCTCGATAAAATGACACAATTGGATCAGGCATTTTTGTTGACTCGCAGTAGTAATAAAGAGATTGCACACGCTTGGTATCTGCTCGCGTTGCGCAGTGGATACGATGCGATTTATGAACAACTTGACGATTACTTAATTGAAATAGGTCGTCGTAAATTAATCGTGCCTCTTTACAAAAAACTTGCAGAGACCGCAAAAGGAAAATCATGGGCAAAGCGTGTTTATCAAACTGCTCGTCCCGGTTATCATCCGTTAGCGCAAGGAAGTGTTGACGAAATTTTGAAATAAGAGTCATCTACTGGCGATTTGTTGGAATTATTCCCAACAAATCGCCGGTAATTTGTCACCACTTTGATTAACAGTCATGATTCGACAACTAGCATCATCATGTTGCGAACTCGTTGGCACCGTCCTAGCGCGTAATGTATAGACGCTACTGGTAGCTCCTTCAATCACAAACGTATAATATTCACTACTACCGCTCTTCACATCATTAAGCGCCACACCAAAATCAATTGCATAGCTGCTATTAATCATTCTGAAATATTCTTGCTCCAATTGCATTTTAATTAGCGCCGAAATAGCTTCACTACGGCGACTTTTTCTAATTAAATCTTGATAAGATGGCATGACAACGATCATTAATATCCCAACAATAATAATAACAATTAAAAGCTCAATAAGACTAAACCCTTTATATTTATACGCTTGGTAAATAATCATGTCATCCTCCCATTTTCTGCTAACCTTTATGCCTAAATTTTGAAGACCTAAGCGAAGGTTTAACCGTGTTTATCGCTTTGTAGTTGGCACGCAAAAATGATTTTAGACTATGACAGTATAGTCAAGAATTTTTGTGTCAAACCCGAAGGTGTTATTATTATGGATAAGCGCTTAATTAATCACTCTGGACTCACGCTCATTGAGCTCTTAATTGCCTTGACCGTCGTGTTTCTGTTACTAACCATCGCCCTTCCCTCATTTGTAGATAGCTTCAACCGTCAAAAAGTTACTGGTATTGGCGACAACCTCAACTCCTTATTGCTTTTTGCCAAAGCTGAATCGGCCAAACAAGGACAGCGACTGTGGTTAAGGCTGCAAGTCGATAGTAGAAACCCTACACAGTGGCGTGTAGCTCTGACCGATCAAGCGAGTTGTAATTTTACCAGTGACTCTCCGTGCCTTATCGGCAACATCAAGCGAGAATTTCATAGCGCACAGTACCCTGGGGTTAGTATGAGCACTAATATGACCTCAATCAGTATCGATTCGCTTCGCGGTAGAGGGACGGCAGGCAGCACTACATTTTCAATTAGTAATAGCGATGTCCAGTTTCGCCGCACTCAATTTGGCAGCCACAAAATATGCACTAGTTTTCAAAGTATGCTTTCAAGGTATCCGCTATGCAACTAACGAATCGGCAGAATAACTTAGGCTTTAGCCTGATCGAATTTATGATAGCGATGACTATTAGCTTGGTCGCGATTGGAATGATCACCTCTATTTATCTCAGCGGACTAATAATCGATGGGAAAAATATAAAATTAGCCCGCTTACACCAAGAGGTATCCTCGCTAACCCTGTTGATGATCAACGATATCAAACGTGCTGGCTATATCAACGATGCACACTTTAATACGACAGGTACGATTAGCGGTTGCGTTTCGCCAGCCTTATGTAGTCCAGTTCAATTTAGAACGATAATAACTGACGCTAAAGATAGTGATGAGCCAACCGACTCATGCATCTCCTACGCATATGATGAAGACGGTAGTGGTGGCAATAACAACAGTAATGCGATGGGATACCGATTACATAACGGTGCTATCGAAGTGCGGGTTGCTCAACGATCGTGTGATACCGGTGGTTGGACAGATATCACCGACAGTCAATTTGTTCATATAAGCGCACTCCAGTTTTTAGTCCAAGAGCCTGCGCTTAGCAATATTTGTAGTCGTGTCGGCACACACTTGATTTGTCGACCGTCTATCGAAACTCGTAGTAACTTATCTTTACTCTTAAGGTTTAAAGCAACACTCATTGAAGATAGGTGCGAAGTCGAACAAGTTCCACCTGATCGTGACTGTACCAGTATCATCGTTAATGAACACGTGAGGATAGGAAATGTCATTTACAACTAAAAACTATCGATATCACTGTGGAGGCATCACGATTACGATGTCTTTACTGTTACTGATACTATCTCTGGGCGCCACCGTCTATACCGCAAATTCAAACTTGTTAGAGGCAAAAATTGCGCAAGCCCACTACCGAAAAAGTCAGGCATATTTAGCGGCAGAATCAGGAATACAATATGCGCTAATCCATTTAAACTTAAATCCTGAACATTTAGGCCTAATCGACCGTACTAGCAGCGACAGATTTAGCGTAGAAGTCACCGCAATCACGGACCCCCTTGATGCCGAGTTTTCAATCATTGAAAATCCAAACATTAGATTTCGTCGCATCACTAGCACAGGTTTTAGCGACGACATTGCAAGTCGAACTAGTCGGCATAGCACACAGTCGATAACCCTTTCAGTTATAAGGCGCCCCATTATCAAATTACCATTAGCAGCCATAACAATGGCAGGGACGTTAACCGTTGATGCTGACTTAAAAGTGGGGGCAAATCCTGACGGCGGTGGTGTCGATATTCCACTTTCCATTTGGAGTAATTCAACGGTGGGAATTAATGGGACTGGTGCAACATGCGATTTAGTTAAATTTGATGACCCAACCCCACAAAGTTGTCATGATTATTTCTATTCAAATAGATATTCTCTTGGTCCAGATATTATGGCCAATGACCCAACAATGCCAACAGACCTAATGTTATATCTGTTTGGCTACGAATCGACTCACGCCAATCACCTCAAAACAACAAGCAAGCAGGTCCTGACAAACTGTAATGACTTAAGTGAAACCTCAAGCGGTTTTTTTTGGGTCTCTGGTAATTGTCATGCTAATGCTTCAATAGGCTCTGAGTCTAATCCTGTGATACTCCTTATCGAAGATGGCGCACTTAGACTCGATGGCAACTTCCGAGTTCATGGCATCGTCTATTTACACCATAGCGATAGTAGCCTTCCAGCCCCCACTATCAGCATGTTTGGTGCGGCGTCTATTCACGGCGCACTCATCTCAAACGGTAATATTGATGTTAGCATCGGACGATTAGAAGTGCGTTATCAACCTAATATTCTAACGATTATTAGCAATGGTGCGCATCCCCTCTTCTCTTCGATTCACACTATCCCGGGAAGTTGGAAAGACTTTTAACGACCACAGTTATCATAAGAGGCTTTTATGCAATGGCTTACATTATCTAAAAAATCAGGACTCACGGCGGGCTTTAGCTTAATCGAAGTGTTAATCGGTATCGCTATCGCGGCCATAGGCATGGTTGGAATTGTTGAATTGCAAAGCGTTTATATGCAAGCGACCAATCATACGCAAAACAGACTTATTGCGATGACGCTGGCAACCGAAAAATTCGACCAATTATCACGCGTAGAATTTTATGAGTTGGTAACACCTAACTCAGGTTCAAGTGAAACAATTAATTCCCCAACCACAGACTTTATCCGTCATTGGCTTATCACCAACCGGACACTAATCAGCGGCGTATGGGTAAACACTCCAACAGCAGCATTACCACCAATCCAACCAGATATGAAAATTATCAGCATCACGATAACCTGGACCGATGCACAAGGTCAGCAACAGCTGATGAGCCAGCAACGATATGTATCTAAAAATACGGGACCGGCGATTCCCCGCCCAAGACTTTAGCCACATTAATTCGAAAAACATACGACATCGACTTAGTGAACTAACCTAAAGTCCTTATTATACTTATTAATTCAGTACTTTTGCTTTGTAGGTTGTTTTTAGTTAGAATGCATTTAAATGGACGCCATTGTTAATTCTATTAATAACTTAATAATGAAGCAGAGTGAAATTTAACACTTAATTGAGCAGGATCGCATAATAGATGAAACAGCATAATGGCCTTACGTTGATAGAGTTACTTTTTACTGTTGCTATAGTGGGAGTCCTGTTGACTGTCGCGATTCCAAGTTTTAGTTCTATCGTCAAAGAAAACAAACAAATCAGTGCCATAAATCATGTTATATCATTATCTAGACTGGCTCGAACAGAAGCAGTAAAACGCGGTTTGCCGGTCGATTTGTGCCGTTCAATAAACACAACCTCATGCTCCAATTCAGGCTCATTACTTAATGTTATTATCGATAATAACAACGATGGCGATTATAGCGACACATCAGACATATTGCTCAAATCCATTTCTATGAGCGACGAATATCACGGGGTCACATTCTACTTTCAAAATATTGATAATGATAAAATATCTTACGACGCTGTAGGAACCTCAAATACTTCGGGGTCTATTGAAGTATGCTTAAACGATATGACAGCAAAGGATTCTGCAAAAGTTGTTTATTTTAACCGCGGAGGTCAACTCCGTAGCAACATTAGCGCAGCGGAGCGAGCGGGGGTTAAATGCACTTAAACAAAGGTTATTCATTAATTGAAGTGTTAATTGCAATGTTTATTCTATCAATGGGATTACTGGGTATTGCGTCTTTACACGCTGTTTCTTTACAAGACAGCACCACAGCATATAAGCGCTCACAAGCGGTGTTGATTTCCGAAGAATTGACCGAGTTATTGCGAAACAACCCTGCGTTACTACATTATGCGCGAACCAATAATATCAGAAGCAATGAGGATTTTCGGAGCTATGACGGAGATGGTAATATTCTCGCTGGCTCGTGTGATAGCGATGAAGGTTGTAGCCCAGAGCAACTAGCACAAGAAGAATTGGTGAAATGGAAAAAAAGTCTTTCTAGACTAGGAAGAAAGTACGCTGTAGGCGCACAAACACACTACATAGCGACAGTCGAATTAATTTACTTACCCTCAATAGAACAATTCAGGCTAGAGGTTCAGTGGTTGTCAAGAAAATGGAAAGCGGCAAATAGTCGGAAATTAGCAAGTTCAAGTTACGAATTTTACGTCTCAATTGATTAGTGGATTAAACGAATGAAAACCAATAAAAATCACCAGACAAAACAATTTGGCTTCACGTTGATTGAAGTCATGGTGTCTTTGTTGATAGGGACAATTATCATTGGTGGTATTCTATCGGTTTTTATCAACACTAAATCAACACAACGTTATGTTTCAGCTCTTGCACAGTTACAAGAATCTGGTTATTTTTCACTGTCCTTTCTTAAACGTGACATTAGAATGATCGACTACAAAGGCTGCATTAATTATGACGATAATGATGTAAATATCATGGCAATAGATTTAGCCGCATTGGCGATACCGGCAAACGAATTTAAAGGATTTAAAGTCACCACAAATAACTCTTGGATGGCTGGTGAACCTTTTGCCGCTACTATAAGCGCCAAACCAAATACTGACGCTTTTCATATCGGCCGCATGACAGACCACGCAAATACATTGACAGAAGACACAGTGGCAAGTAGCACATTAATCAAGATCAATAACTCCCCCTCATTAGATATAGAGAACGACAGCGCAATGTTGATTTCAAATTGCCTATCCGCAGACGCATTTACTGTTGACAGCACCACTAATGGCACCATGTCATTAACCGTAACTCATTCTGGTGGCGGAAACTTCAGTGATAGCTTAAGCGCTATTTATCAAGTAGCAGACACCACTATTTCTAGCTATCAAAACACTATTTATTTTAT
>Ga0209292_1004181_pt1 | contig 15428 bp, 2 predicted proteins | sample GOMGulsemesocosm_2_FD_184634 | JGI IMG/M metagenome (GOLD analysis project Ga0209292, IMG submission 184634) | Methane-oxidizing microbial communities from mesocosms in the Gulf of Mexico - GOM9C Gulf of Mexico (SPAdes) (version 2) | ecosystem: Environmental > Aquatic > Marine > Cold seeps... | reverse complement strand
CAACTTGATTAATTGGATATCCAGCCCCATCTAAAGCAGTATAATAGCTAACACTAACATTTCCTAATCCATTTGCAATTGCATTGGTATTTGATGATAAATCAAATATTACTAAGCCATCTAAATCTGACTCTCCATTTACATCCACATCACATTCTTCCATGTCTGCTACTGCATTTGGAAGTGGGTTTGGATTTACAATTACTGTGCTTGTATTTGTTAAAGTAGTATTACATCCTGTTATTGGATTTGCAATATCACTTAAGATTAATACTACATTCACTATAGTTGTATTGTTATCTACTGTTGCTACAGTTACTGTTCCATTTCCTACTGCATCTAAAGTTACCGTTTGAACAGCCCCTCCATCTACACTATATGTTACTACTGCATCAGCCGTTCCTACTATTGTAAAAACCGCATCTGACATAGCACAGATATCACTGTTGTTAGTTACACTAGCAATAGCTGGATTTGGATTAACAACTATTGTACTCGTATTTGTTAACGCTGTACTACATAATGTTACTGGGGTAGTAATATCACTTAAGGTTAATACTACATTCACAGACGTTGTTGTATTCTGTACTGTTGGTACAGTTACCGTTCCATTTCCTGTTGCATCTAAAGTTACCGTCTGAACAGCTCCACCGTCTACACTATACGTTACTACTGCATCAGCTGTTCCTACTAAAGTAAAAATCGCATCAGCCATAGCACAGATATCTGTGTTGTTGGTTAAACTTGTTACATCCGGGTTTGGATTAACAACTATTGTACTTGTATTTGTTAACGCTGTACTACATAATGTTACTGGATTAGTAATATCACTTAATGTTAATACTACATTCACAGACGTTGTTGTATTCTGTACTGTTGGTACAGTTACTGTTCCATTTCCTGTTGCATCTAAAGTTACCGTCTGAACAGCTCCACCGTCTACACTATACGTTACTACTGCATCAGCTGTTCCTACTAAAGTAAAAATCGCATCAGCCATAGCACAGATATCCGTGTTGTTCGTTAAACTAGTAACATCAGGTTGTGGATTGATATTAATAGTAGCTAAACTACTATCATCAACACAAGGTGCTGTTCCTGTTAAGGTATAAGTAAAGGTGCTTGTTGTTGCGCCTACTGCTGAAGTAAATGTTCCTGCTATCGCATTAAACGTTCCACCTGTACCACTCGTTTGAATCCAAGTACCACCTGCTTGCTCGCCAGTAATTAAACCGAATAAGTCAATTACTGCTGTATCGTTATCACAAATTATTGTGCTACCATCAGTTCCTGCCACTGGTTGTGGATTGATATTTATAGTCGCTAAACTAAAATCCTCAACACAAGGTGATGTACCATTCAAAAAATAAGTAAAAGTACTTGTTGTTGCTCCGGTTGCTGGAGTAAATGTTCCTGCTATCGCATTAAACGTTCCACCTGTACCACTCGTTTGAGTCCAAGTACCACCTGCTTGCTCGCCATTAATTAAACCGAATAAGTCAATAACAGCTGTACTACTATCACAAATTAAAGTATTACCATCTGTTCCTGCTACTGGTTGCGGATTAACTGTAATTGTTCCGACACTTGAAACATCAAAACATTCAGCTAGTCCTAATATTGTATATGTAAATGTACTTGTTGTTGCACCTATTTCTGGAGTAAATGTCCCGGCTCCTGCATTAAATGTTCCACCTGTACCACTCGTTTGAGTCCAAGTACCACCTAAATCCTCACCGGTAATTAAACCGAATAAATCAATTATTGCCACACTAGTTTCACAAATGGTAGTATTTCCATCTAATCCTGCGTCTGGTTGCGGATTAACAATAATTGTAACCGTAGCCGAATCATCAATACATGGTGCCGTTCCAGTTACTGTATAAGTAAATACAGAGGTAGTTACAACTGATCCTGCTGGAGGTGTGAAAATTGCTGACATAGGATTAAAATTACCTAATGGACCAGAAGTTTGCACCCAAGTTCCTCCTGAATCACTATCTGTAAGTAAAGTTCCAACATGTATTGCTGATGCTGTTTGAGGACAAACTACTAAAGTAACATCTGTTCCTGCATTTGCATGAGCGTTAACTGTTACAGTAGTTATATTGGTCAAAGCTGCATTACATGCCGTAACACTATCCTGAATATCATTTAAGTCAATTGTCACACTTGTAGTTGTTAAAATTGTACCTACAATAACGGTTCCATTTCCTGAGGCATCTAAGTTTATTATCTGATTTCCTCCTCCATCAATAGTATATGTCACAATCGCATTTGGTGTTCCTACAATATAGAATTCAGCATTACTTTCTGCACAAATGTCTGTATTATTAGTTAATGATGTAATTTCTGGTAATGTTGTAACATAGATAAGATGTGTTACATTAATTGAGTTTCCACAATCATCTGTTACACTATAAATTCGAGTAATTGTTTCTGGACAAGCCCCTCCATCTGTTGATTCGCTAACAAATGCTACAACTGGATTCACTGTACAATTATCTGCTTCATCAATAACAACATTGATATCCACTGCTGGTACCGATCCTCCTAAAGGAACGTTTGTATCATTAGGGTTACTTGCTGTTGGGTCAGTTGTATCATTTATAGTAAACACTTGCGTTACAGTATCTGTGTTTCCACAAGTATCTGTAATTGTCCATGTTCTAGTAATTGTTCCTCCACATGTATTTCCTACTAATGCAGAATCTGAACCAGTTACTGTCCCAGCTGCATCACAGTTATCTGTATAGCCTAAATCTACCATTGCGGGTACATCACCAATACATTGTAATGGCATAGATGCAGGTGCTGCTGCTAATACTGGTGCTGTGGTGTCATTTATAGTAAACACTTGTGTTACAGTATCTGTGTTTCCACAAGTATCTGTAATTGTCCATGTTCTAGTAATTGTTCCTCCACATGTATTTCCTACTAATGCAGAATCTGAACCAGTTACTGTTCCAGCTGCATCACAGTTATCCGTATACCCTAAATCTACCATTGCTGGCACATCACCGATACATTGTAATGGCATTGCTGCAGGTGCTGCTGCTAATACCGGATCAGTCGTATCATTTATAGTAAACACTTGTGTTACAGTATCTGTGTTTCCACAAGTATCTGTAATTGTCCATGTTCTAGTAATTGTTCCGCCACATGTATTTCCTACTAATGCAGAATCCGAACCAGTTACTGTTCCAGCTGCATCACAGTTATCTGTATAGCCTAAATCAACCATTGCTGGCACATCACCAATACATTGTAATGGCATAGCTGCAGGTGCTGCTGCTAATACCGGATCAGTAGTATCATTTATAGTAAACACTTGTGTTACAGTATCTGTGTTTCCACAAGTATCTGTAATTGTCCATGTTCTGGTAATTGTTCCTCCACAAGTTCCGCCTACTAATGCAGAATCCGAACCCGTTACAGTTCCAGCTGCATCACAGTTATCTGTATAGCCTAAATCTACCATTGCTGGTACATCGCCAATACATTGCAATGGCATAGCTGCAGGTGCTGCTGCTAATACTGGTGCAGTTGTATCATTTATAGTAAACACTTGTGTTACAGTATCTGTGTTTCCACAAGTATCTGTAATTGTCCATGTTCTAGTAATTGTTCCTCCACATGTATTTCCTACTAATGCAGAATCCGAACCAGTTACTGTTCCAGCTGCATCACAGTTATCTGTATAGCCTAAATCTACCATTGCTGGCACATCACCAATACATTGTAATGGCATAGCTGCAGGTGCTGCTGCTAATACTGGTGCGATAGTATCATGTACAGTAATTGTTTGACTTACAAATATGAAGTTTCCACAATCATCAGTTACTCTATAACGTCTTATAATTGTTGTTGGACAAGTAAGACCATCTGATGTGTCATCTTCCCATGTTACCGTTGGTGTAGCTCCGTTGTCAGCTTCATCTATAACAACTGTTACATCTGGTGCTAAAACATCTGTAGCACATTGATATGCAAATGGTGCTGGATTACTAGCCGTTGGCACTATTGGATCCGTAATATAGATTAAATGCGTTACGTTAATTGTGTTACCACAGTCATCTGTTACACTATATATTCTTGTAACAATTACTGGACAAACTCCTGTTGTAGATTCGCTTACAAATGCAACAACTGGACTAACTGTACAGTTATCAGCCTCATCTATAACTACTGTAATATCAACTGCTGGCACTACACCTCCTGGCAAAATAGTATCTGCAGGATTACTTGCTGTTGGATCAGTCGTATCATCTATTGTAATGGTTTGAGTTGCTGTATCTACATTTCCACAGGTATCTGTAAACGTCCATGTTCTGGTAATTGTTCCTCCACAAGTAGTCCCTACTAAAGCAGCATCTGTTCCGGTTACAACTCCGGCAGCATCACAATTATCTGTGTACGCTAAATCTACCATTGCTGGTACATCGCCAATACATTCTACTGTTACATCTCCAGGTTCTGCAGCCAATACTGGTGCAATAGTATCACTAATCGTTATTACTTGTGTTACTGTATCTACATTTCCACAAGTATCTGTAAAAGTCCATGTTCTTGTGATTGTTCCGCCACAAGTAGTTCCTACTAAAGCAGCATCTGTTCCGGTTACAACTCCGGCAGCATCACAGTTATCTGTGTATCCTAAATCTACCATTGCTGGTACATCTCCAATACATTCTACTGTTACATCTCCAGGTTCTGCAGCCAATACCGGTGCAATAGTATCACTAATCGTTATTACTTGTGTTGCTGTACCTGTATTTCCACATGTATCTGTTATAGTCCAGGTTCTTGTGATTGTTCCACCACAGTTACCACCTACTATTGCAGTATCAGTTCCGGTTACAACTCCGGCAGCATCACAATTATCTGTGTACCCTAAATCTACCATTGCTGGTACATCGCCAATACATTCTACTGTTATATCTCCAGGTTCTGCAGCCAATACTGGTGCAATAGTATCACTAATCGTTATTACTTGTGTTACTGTATCTACATTTCCACAAGTATCTGTAAAAGTCCATGTTCTTGTGATTGTTCCGCCACAAGTAGTTCCTACTAAAGCAGCATCTGTTCCGGTTACAACTCCGGCAGCATCACAGTTATCTGTGTATCCTAAATCTACCATTGCTGGTACATCTCCAATACATTCTACTGTTACATCTCCAGGTTCTGCAGCCAATACTGGTGCAATCGTATCATTAATCGTTATTGTTTGTGTTACAGTATCTGTATTTCCACAGGTATCTGTTATAGTCCATGTTCTTGTGATTGTTCCTCCACATGTAGTTCCTACTAAAGCAGCATCTGTTCCAGTTACAACTCCGGCAGCATCACAGTTATCAGTATATCCTAAATCTACCATTGCTGGTACATCGCCAATACATTCTACTGTTATATCTCCAGGTTCTGCAGCCAATACTGGTGCAATTGTATCACTAATCGTTATTACTTGTGTTGCAGTATCTACATTTCCACAGGTATCTGTAAAAGTCCATGTTCTTGTAATTGTTCCTCCACATGTTGTCCCAACTAATGCAGCATCTGTTCCAGTTACAACTCCTGCAGCATCACAATTATCTGTGTACCCTAAATCTACCATTGCGGGTACATCTCCGATACATTCTACTGTAACATCTCCAGGTTCTGCAGCCAATACTGGTGCAATAGTATCACTAATCGTTATTACTTGTGTTACTGTATCTACATTTCCACAAGTATCTGTTATAGTCCATGTTCTGGTAATTGTTCCTCCACAAGTAGTTCCTACTAAAGCAGCATCTGTTCCGGTTACAACCCCTGCAGCATCACAGTTATCAGTATATCCTAAATTCACCATTGCTGGTACATCTCCGATACATTCTACTGTAACATCTCCAGGTTCTGCAGCTAAAACTGGTGCTATTGTATCATCAATAGTTATTGTTTGCGTTGCAGTATCTACATTTCCACAGGTATCCGTAAAAATCCATGTTCGTGTAATTGTTCCGCCACAAGTAGTTCCTACTAAAGCAGCATCTGTTCCGGTTACAACTCCGGCAGCATCACAGTTATCCGTATACCCTAAATCTACCATTGCTGGCACATCACCGATACATTCTACTGTTACATCTCCAGGTTCTGAAGCCAATACGGGCGCAATAGTATCATCAATCGTTATTGTTTGCGTTGCAGTATCTGTGTTTCCACAAGTATCTGTAAAAGTCCATGTTCGTGTAATTGTTCCTCCACATGTTGTCCCAACTAATGCAGCATCAGATCCAGCTACTGTTCCAGCTGCATCACAATTATCTGTATATGCTAAATTTACCATTGCGGGTACATCACCGATACATTCTACTGTTACATCTCCAGGCTCTGCAGCTAAAACTGGTGCAATTGTATCATGTACTGTAATTGTTTGACTCACAAATATGAAGTTTCCACAATCATCTGTTACTCTGTAACGTCTTATTATTGTCATTGGACAAGTCAGACCATTTGGTGTATCATCTTCCCAAGCTACCGTCGGTGTAGCTCCATTATCAGCCTCATCTGTAACTAGTGTTGCATCTGGCCCTAAGACATCTGCTGCACATTGATAGCTCGCTGGTAATGGATTACTCGCTGTTGGCGGAGTAGCATCACCTATTGTTATTATTTGAACCAGATCAGTTGTGTTTCCACAATCATCTGTGATCCTATATGTTCTAGTAACTATTTCTGGACAAGTCCCATTATCAGACACATCACCAACAAATGTTACTGTAGGTGTTACTGTACAATTATCAGCCTCATCTGTAATCAACGTTACATCATCAGCTGGTAAAGACGACACAGAAATTGGTCCTGGTGCAGTACCTGTTGGATTAGTTGTATCACCAATAGTTATTGTTTGTGTAGCAGTATCTACATTTCCACAAGTATCTGTAAACGTCCATGTTCTGGTAATTGTTCCGCTACAAGTAGTTCCTACTAAAGCAGCATCTGTTCCGGCTACAACTCCGGAAGCATCACAGTTGTCTGTGTATGCTAAATCTACCATTGCGGGTACATCGCCGATACATTCTACTGTTACATCGCCAGGTTCTGAAGCCAATACCGGTGCAATTGTATCACTAATCGTTATTACTTGTGTAGCAGTATCTACATTTCCACAAGTATCTGTAAACGTCCATGTTCTGGTAATTGTTCCTCCACAAGTAGTTCCTACTAAAGCAGCATCTGTTCCGGCTACAACCCCTGCAGCATCACAGTTATCAGTATATCCTAAATTCACCATTGCTGGTACATCTCCGATACATTCTACTGTAACATCTCCAGGTTCTGCAGCTAAAACTGGTGCTATTGTATCATCAATAGTTATTGTTTGCGTTGCAGTATCTACATTTCCACAGGTATCCGTAAAAATCCATGTTCGTGTAATTGTTCCGCCACAAGTAGTTCCTACTAAAGCAGCATCTGTTCCGGTTACAACTCCGGCAGCATCACAGTTATCCGTATACCCTAAATCTACCATTGCTGGCACATCACCGATACATTCTACTGTTACATCTCCAGGTTCTGAAGCCAATACGGGCGCAATAGTATCATCAATCGTTATTGTTTGCGTTGCAGTATCTGTGTTTCCACAAGTATCTGTAAAAGTCCATGTTCGTGTAATTGTTCCTCCACATGTTGTCCCAACTAATGCAGCATCAGATCCAGCTACTGTTCCAGCTGCATCACAATTATCTGTATATGCTAAATTTACCATTGCGGGTACATCACCGATACATTCTACTGTTACATCTCCAGGCTCTGCAGCTAAAACTGGTGCAATTGTATCATGTACTGTAATTGTTTGTGTTGCAGTATCTGTATTTCCACAAGTATCTGTAAAAGTCCATGTTCGTGTAATTGTTCCTCCACATGTAGTCCCAACTAATGCAGCATCAGATCCAGCTACTGTTCCAGCTGCATCACAATTATCTGTATATGCTAAATTTACCATTGCTGGTACATCTCCAATACATTCTACTGTTACATCTCCAGGCTCTGCAGCCAATACTGGTGCAATCGTATCACTAATCGTAATTACTTGTGTTGCTATTACATTATTTCCACAAGGGTTTGTATAGCTCCATGTTCTTGTAATAGTTCCACCACAAGTAGTCCCTACTAATGCAGCATCAGATCCCGCAACCGCTGCTGTTCCATAACATGTGTCATTCCACGTTAAGTTAGTCATAGCTGGCACGTCTGTGATACATTGTACTGAAACATCTACTGGTTCAGGAACAAATGTTGGTGTTGAACATGGTGGCACAGGAATTACTACATCAAGAAAAGATATACAACCATTATTATCAGTTACAGTAACTGTATAGGTGTCAGCAGTTAATCCTGTAAGCGTATCTGTTCCAGCTACATTATTGTTTGTTTGTAATGTATTTCCTAAAGAATCTGTCCAAACATAATCCCAAGGTGAATCTCCTAATCCTGTTGCCGTTATTTGTCCATCACTTGCTGAAGGACATGTTTCATTTATTTGAACAATTGTTGGTACTTCACAACATGCCATTATTGAAGCAAAATTAGTTGTTGGATCTTGAGTACAGGCAACACTATCCCATCCTCCTGATTCTCCATCACCACTGGTGTTTACCTGCACGCCTAAATCAGCACCAGCGACACATGATGCATCAACTGTTAAATCCCAACAAAATGTCCATGTACAACTTCCATTAGTTGCATCTCCAAAACTATTAACCACACCAGGGTCACTACCTGCAGGTGAATCTGAATTAAAATAAAAACCTGCTCCAAAAACATCTCCAGTTACTGCACTTGTTACTGAAGTATAATAATCCCAAGACCCTGATGGTGCTCCAGGTCCTGGAGGGTTATACCCACATTCTGCTGGAGCTACATAATTAGTAATATTTCCATCCCAACCGGCACCCATAGTAACTTGAACTCCGTGAAACCAATTTTGGTTTGTTTCAACCCAGTTAGATACGGTATAACAAAAAGTTACTACTTGTCCAGGTAAATAAGTACCATTAACTGGTAATGGTGAAGCTGTAATTGAACTTGTTATTAAACAGTCATTACAGTCAATATCATTATCCAAGGTTATAGAAAAGTCACTATCCGTTGCGGTAGCATTTCCTCCACTGATTTGAATATAATAGGTACTACCAATAGTTAAAGAAGTAAATGTAAAGGAGTCATTACCACTACCTCCTACATTTGCACATCCTTGACCTACTGGTACAGCACATGTACCTCCCCATAGACCAATACTGGCATTTGAAAAACCAGAAATATCCATATTTAGAGTACTCCCTGATGCAGTAAAACTATACCAAGTATCTAATGCTGGAGCTTGCATATCTCCACCTCCTGAACAACCTGTTAAATATACATAAGGACTTGCCCCTGTAGCATTATCTGTTGTTTGACTATTCATGGTAACTGCAGCTCCATCCTGTATTGAACCATCACAGGCTCCAGGTGCTGGTAAAGTACCAAAATCTATAGCTCCAGAACAATCGTCATTTGATGGCGCTTGTGCCCACACAAGTGAACTAAAGGCCAATAAGCTTAAAAAAGCTAATTTTCTTAAAATATTATACATAATGATTCGGGTTATTTATAAGATTTATTTGGTCCTAACTCATATCCTTTACTAATATTTCCATTAGCATGAACAGCCCAAATTATTTTTTGGAATTTATAGCTGTCAGAAACAAAACATCCATTAGAAAGGTTAGCATCATTTATTTGATTTTTCGAAAACAATCTGACAACTGCTCCATCATCAAACACAATATCATTTGATTTAGATTCAAAAAAGTTTCCACATAAATTTGCTTTACTTAAAGCTGAAGCAATAATCTCTTTAGAGTATTTACTTCCAGTTTTGATAATTTGGAATTTACCTGTGTTATTATTTTGGCTTTTTGTTTCTTGACCATAAGTGAGTATTGAGCACAAAACTAATAACAATGTAAAAAGGGTAAAGTGTTTCTTCATAGTATTAAGTATTTAATCGGGTAATTATTATATTAAAGGTTAGTTAATTATTTTTTGTTTTATTTTTTTGATGACTGGGTATTCTTTAAAACACAAACAAGCGTTTCATGAATGAAACGCTTGACGTTATTTTTACCCTACCCCTTTTTTATTCTTTTTATTTAAGTTTATTGTTTGGGTGTAAATCACTATTATTTTTTGGCTTAAAAATATTTGCGCTAATATTAACATTTGTTTAACGGTTACAAAATTTTATCGTTTAACTGTTTATTTACTCGATAAATGACTTATTATGTTGTGTTTAACACAAATCCCCCCTAGTTTTTTTAAATATTTTACTTTTAATTAATGTTTTTAGGCTAGTAACAAAAAAAGAGGCTGTCTTTTCAGACAGCCTCTTTAAGCATCATACTTAATTTATCTACTTATCTCTTTAAGGAGAAATGTGATTGAAATTCTTTTTGAGCATTATCTTTACCTTCAACATATGTGATTTTAAACCAGTAATCAGTTGCTGGCATTTGACTACCATTATAGTTTCCTGTCCAACCTTTACTATCAGGATCCAGTTGTTTTAATAACTTTCCGAATCGATCAAAAATATATATTTGAGATATTGGTATTCCTTCCTGACCAATAATTGCCCATGTATCATTTACCCCATCACCGTTTGGTGTAAAGAAATGTGGGTAGTCAATTAAGATTACTGTATCAGTATATGTCCAACATCCATGTCCATCTGAAATGGTAATATGATGAATTCCTGGAGTGACATTATCAAATGTTCCATTCGTTGTTGGTTCTCCCCCATCTAAACTATACCAGAATACTATTCCAGGTGTACTTGATGTTGCTAGAGCAACTATTTGATGTGAATCAGCAAATGCATTTGTCGTTACACTTACATTATAATTATCAGGCACTCCAGATACCCATATAGTTATTGGCAACGATACATTAATACAATCAAAATCTGTAGGGCCAGAAACAGTAACTGTATAATCTCCTGGTTCTGAAACTTCTAATATTTGGTTAGTTGCACCAGCTATAGCTACTCCATTCAATGACCATTGATAATCATATACTGCTGGATTTTCCGGACCTGCCGTTGCAGTTAACTTTGGTAATGAAATATTTGTTAATGGCACTCCATTAGTATCCACACATATAACTTCTTTATCTGCTTCTACCGAAATCTCTGGGACCGGTACATAAATTTCAAACTCAACTATAGTGTAACATCCTGTTCCTTGTGTTACTGGAGTTAATCCTGTCCCGTCGTTAATAACACTTACATATATGGTTTGCGGATTTGAAATATTACTATATGCCGTTGGAATTGCTATTGCATTAATTCCTGCTGCAGCATCATCAATACTTGTATAATAATTTGCAGAAACCCCAAGTTCAACAGCAGGTCCTGTACCTGTTAAAATTTGAGTTTCCCACTGAGTTAAATTAAATTCTGCTACTTGCTCAGAAATAGCTCCTGAACCATCAACATTTCCATCACACTCCATCATCACACCTAAATTAGTAACGATATCAGCTGTACTCAACGGAGTAGGATTTGGATTTACATGTAATTTTACAATAGATACTGCTCTACAACCTGATGTTGGGTTATACACACTTGCAAAAATTGCTTGTGGATTTATCGTATTTTCAAAGGCTTCATAATTTGAAACTAAATTCATTCCAGAGCCTACTTCTGCATCTTCGAAGGTCAAATAATAATCAACCTCTACACCTGTTGACCCTCCTGTTATACCAGTTTCATAGTCAAGTAAATTGAAAATTAAAAAACCATCATCAATATCATCATCACATTCAAAAACTGGCCAGTAATTTGCAATTGGTAATAAATCTACATGTAATGTAATTGCTACTATACTTTCACAACCTGTACCCATATGAATCACACTTGCATAAATAATTTGATCTGGCACACTTGTATTTAGATATCCATTTGGATTAACTATTATCATTGTCGGATCAGGACTTCCTGATGCCAACAACCCAGTGTAAAAATTTATTGTATAATCTGTAGGAACAGTATTAGCGTCAATATTCGATAATAAAACAGTAGTTCCGTAATTTGTTAAATCAAATGCTACTATTCCATCTGTACTTCCTTTATCCTCACACATGGCATAATTCAATGAACCATCTGGTAATTCAGGACTTCTAATTACGATTAACATAAGTGTTTCAGATGTATTACTACATCCAGTTGTAGTGTCTTTAATATTAAGATATAATCTTTGAGAACTTCCTACACCGTCACCATCTACATCTATATTTTGATATAATTCATTAGTTGATATTGCTGCCGACAGTATTCCAGCTTCGGCCTCAACTAATGTTTCATAATATGTAATCCCTAAATTAGTAGCTCCACCAATGATTTGAGCGGTAGCCAAATTTAAATCGAAATAACTAAAGGTATCATTATCATCATCACACGCATATAAATCTATTGCTGGTGTAAATGTTACAACATTCACATTTAAAGTCAATGTTGTAGTTGTAAAACAACCCGTAATTCCATTTTCCAATCTTACATAAATTATTTGTGGATTTGAAATATTTTGATAAGCAGTTTCATTTGTAATTGGATTGGTATCAGCTGTTGCCTCTCCTACAGTTAAGTGATAAGTAACATCTACTCCTGTTTGACCATTTAATAAATTAGCGTTATCACTAGTTAAATCAAACGTAACGTTAATTCCATCCAAATCATCATCACATAATGCTTGTAAACTAAATGGATTTACTGTTGGTACGGGGTTTATTGTAATGGTTGCAATACTGGAATCATCTATACATGGTGATGCTCCTAACAAAGTATACTGAAAAGTACTGGTTGTTGCTCCTATAACTGATGTATATGTTCCTGCTATCGCGTTGAAGATACCACCCGAACCTATTGTTTGTGTCCAAGTTCCACCTGATTGTTCCCCTGTAATTAAACTGAATAAATCAACTACTGTAGTATCATCATCACAGATTACAATTGCTCCATCAGTTCCTGCAACAGGTTGAGAATTAATCGTAATAGTCGCTACACTACTGTCGTCAATACATGGTGCAGTTCCTAATAAAGTATAGGTAAATGTACTCGTTGTTGCTCCCGTTGCTGGAATATAAGTTCCTGCTACGGCGCTAAAAGTTCCACCAGACCCTGAGGTTTGTGTCCATTCTCCTCCTGATTGTTCTCCAGTTATTAAACTGAATAAATCAATCACAGCCGTACTGCTATCACATATAAGTGTTCCTCCATCAGTACCTGCTACTGGCTGTGGATTGATAGTAATTGTCGCTAAACTACTATCATCAACACAAGGTGCTGTTCCTACTAAAGTATAGGTAAAAGTACTGGTTGTTGATCCGGTTGCAGGAGTATAAGTTCCTGATCCAGCATTAAAAACCCCTCCAGACCCTGTTGTTTGTGCCCATACTCCGCCTGATTGTTCACCTGTGATTAAACTGAACAAATCAATAATTGCTACACTGCTATCACAAATTGTAGTGTTACCATCAGATCCTGCTACTGGTTGTGGATTAATAGTAATAGTAGCTATACTTTCATCATCAACACAAGGTGATGTTCCCAATAAGGAATACGAAAATGTACTCGTTATTGCTCCATTTGCTGGAGTATAAGTTCCCGCAACAGCATTAAAGCTTCCACCAGATCCTGAAGTTTGAATCCAAGTCCCACCTGCTTGCTCATCAGTAATTAAACCAAATAAATTAATTACAGTTGTGCTACTATCACAGATTGTAGTTCCTCCATCTATTCCAGCTATATGTTGTGGATTAATGGTAATAGTAGCAAAACTACTATCATCGATACAAGGTGCAGTTCCCACTAAAGTATATGCAAAAATACTGGTTGTTGCCCCTGTTGCTGGAGTATAAGTTCCGGCCGCTGCATTAAAAGCACCACCAGACCCCGTTGTTTGTGTCCATATTCCTCCTGATTGTTCACCCGTAATTAAACTGAATAAATCAATCACAGCCGTATTACTATCACAAATTAAAGTTCCACCATCAGTTCCACAAACTGGCTGTGGATTCATTGTAATAGTCGCTACACTACTATCATCTATACATGGTGATGTTCCTAACAAAGTATATGTAAAAGTACTGGTAGTTCCTCCCGTTGCTGGAATATAAGTTCCTGCTATGGCATTAAAGGTTCCACCAGATCCTGAAGTCTGTGTCCATGTTCCGCCCGATTGCTCTCCAGTTATTAAACTGAATAAATCAATAATAGTACTATTACTATCACAAATAAGCATTTCACCATCAGTTCCAGCAACTGGTTGTGGATTGATGGTAATTGTAGCTATACTTGAATCATCAATACATGGTGCGGTTCCTAATAAAGTATACATAAAAGTACTGGTTGTTGCTCCGGTTGCTGGAGTATAAGTTCCTGCCCCAGCATTAAAAATTCCTCCAGAACCTGTTGTTTGTGCCCATGTTCCTCCTGTTTGCTCTCCAGTAATTAAACTGAATAAATCGATTATTGCAGTATTACTATCACAAATAAGGGTACCTCCATCAGTTCCCGCAACGGGTTGCGGATTGATGTTAATGGTTACTAAACTACTATCATCAATACAAGGTGCAGTTCCAACTAAAGTATATGTAAAAGTACTGGTTGTTGCTCCAGTGGCTGGAGTATAAGTTCCTGATCCAGCATTAAAAATCCCTCCTGACCCTGTTGTTTGTGTCCATATTCCTCCAGAATCTTCTCCGGTAATTAAACTGAATAAATCAATCACAGCCGTACTACTATCACAAATTGTTGTACTACCATCAGTTCCCGCTACTGGCTGCGGATTAACAGTAATAGTCGCTATACTTTCATCATCAACACAAGGCGCTACTCCATTTAAAAAATAGCTAAAAGTACTCGTTGTTGCTCCAGTTGTTGGAGTATAGGTTCCTGCTCCCGCATTAAAGGTTCCACCAGATCCAGAGGTTTGAGACCATACACCACCAGTTTGCTCACTAGTAATTAAACTAAATAAATCAATTACTGCAGTATTATCATCACAGATTGTAATTCCACCATCAAACCCTGCTATATGTTGTGGATTAATGCTAATAGTTACTAAACTAGTATCATCAACACAAGGTGCGGTTCCTACTAAAGTATATGTAAAAGTACTGGTAGTTGCTCCTACTGCAGGGGTATACATTCCTGCTCCCGCATTAAAAGTACCACCAGACCCAGATGCTTGTGTCCATATTCCTCCTGAGTCTTCCCCAGTAATTAAACTGAATAAATCGATTACAGCTGTATTACTATCACAAATGGTTGTACTACCATCGGTTCCAGCAATAGGTTGCGGATTGATACTAATGGTTGCTATACTGCTAACATTTATACATGGTGC
>Ga0209292_1004180_pt1 | contig 15429 bp, 8 predicted proteins | sample GOMGulsemesocosm_2_FD_184634 | JGI IMG/M metagenome (GOLD analysis project Ga0209292, IMG submission 184634) | Methane-oxidizing microbial communities from mesocosms in the Gulf of Mexico - GOM9C Gulf of Mexico (SPAdes) (version 2) | ecosystem: Environmental > Aquatic > Marine > Cold seeps... | reverse complement strand
AATAAGTGGCATCCCTAAGGGGATTCGAACCCCTGTTACCGCCGTGAAAGGGCGGTGTCCTAGGCCTCTAGACGATAGGGACACAAAATCTATCGTGAAAAGTAAACTTTTCTATTTCAAAGTAAAAACTTTAAAACCAAATCTGCTTGAACAATAAGTTTAATTCAAACAAAATAAATTTTTTGGTGGAGCTATGCGGGATCGAACCGCAGACCTCTTCGCTGCCAGCGAAGCGCTCTCCCAGCTGAGCTATAGCCCCGCTTATAAATTTATAACGTGGCCTAATACGTAATAAATTTACTGCTAAACAAATGATTAATCACTTGTTGAAAGCGAGGCGCATTCTAAGCACCCCCCCCTAAAGTGTCAACACTTTTTTTAGATAAAAACCTTTTTTTTAAAACTTTTCATTTAAATGTTTATTTATACGACAGGTTGACTATTTTTTGTTTAATCAGATATTTATCTCAGCCATATTCGCAATAAAAATACTAGGTGTGAAACACAAATATCAGATGCAACTAATGTTAAGGATTATTTCTTTTGATCTATTTAAAATACGCCTTATTTTTATAATCTGAAGCAAACACCGCTAAATCAACGTTTATAGTTTATTTTTAACAAAATTGGAGTTAAAGTTGTACTAAGATCTGATAAAAAGAATTTTTCATGAAAATAGAAGAGCTAAATGTTGTAGCTATTGGTGGTGGACACGGTTTAGGCCGAGTATTATCTACACTTTCTTTTTTAGAAAAACAATTAACGGGTATAGTAACCACAACCGATAACGGTGGTTCTACAGGTAGGTTAAGAAAACGCAGTAGTTCTATTGCGTGGGGAGACTTACGTAATTGTTTGACATTGCTAGTAGACAAAGACTCTGTTGGCAGTCAATTATTTAACTTTAGGTTTGACGGTCAAGACGAACTGGGCGGCCATAACCTAGGTAATCTTATTCTTTATGCTCTCGGACAACTTCAATCGCGCCCATTAGACTCTATTAAACTCGTTAGTCGTTTATTAGGTGTTAAAACTGCTTTGTACCCAATGTCAGAAACCCCTACCGATCTAATGGCCTTTTACCCCAAAGGACGATGTAAGGTAGGCGAGCTTTCTGTCGATAAAATGCCAATAATGCCTGATAGCCTTTTATTGGCTCCCTTAGTTAAAACCTTGCCTCTTTGTATCGATGCTATAACTTCTGCGGATTTAATTATTTTAGGCCCTGGTAGCTTCCTTACTAGTGTTATACCGCCTTTATTAGTTCGTGATATAAGTAAAGCAATCGATGCAAGCTCTGCTCATTGTGTGTTCATAGAAAATTTATGTGCTGAAGAAAGCCCAGCTGCGACCTTATCTCTAGATGAAAAACTGAATTGGATAAAGAGTAATATTGGCTGTTTGCCTATTGATAGTGTTATTTGCCACGATAAAGAAGTTAGTTCGGCACTAGTACCTGTTATACATTGCGATTTGTCTGATGGTTCAGGTAGTCATTATCACGATAGAAAAAAATTACTAGCAGCCCTTGATATATGCATTGATCAATTTAAAGAGCAAACACTCTCCGCATAAAAACTTTTATAAACTATACAAGATAAAGTTAGACCCGCCCTAATACAGGTCAGTTAATTATCAAAAAACCCGTAAATTTACGGGATTTTTTTATTTTTTCTCGGAATCATCTTCACTAATTCGGCTAGCAACTGCACCTGTTTGATTTTTGTATTTAGCATCTTCTCTTTTATTATAAGGGCGAGCAGCACTTGAAGACATAGTTTCAAAATTCAATGCGGCAATTTTCATTTTAGGCCTTAGTGCTAAAGGCAATTTTCCACTGTTATAAAATTCCAGCACTATTTGCCCTGACCAACCGGGATCAATGCGGTGTGCTGTAACATGTACCATTAAGCCTAAACGGGCTAATGATGATCGGCCATCTAACCAACCAACAATATTATCAGGTAACGTTACTGACTCATACGTTACTGCTAACGCTAATTCTCCTGGATGTAAAAAGAAAGCTTCGCCATCAGGAATTACAATTTCATCGCTCATCACCGAGTCCATTGCTTTTTGCATTTCAGGCTTAGGACCACTTAAGTCGATATAAGGTGCGGTGTGATCTTGAAATACGCGGAATTCATTACCTAAACGAATATCAACACTTACACCCGAAATCATACTTGTATCAGGTTTTGGTACAATGACAATATCACCATTGTCTAAGCATGTTTCTATGTCTTTATCGCATAATCTCATTTAAATTCTTCTTTAGGTTAATAACATATTTCAATAAAAATGAAGACTCTATATTAGTCTTCAATCACTAAATTTGCTGTGTTTGGGCTCTCCGCATCAAGTTGCAGATACAATTGAGCAGCAATATTTCGCGCTATCATACGGTATTGCAAGCTAATATCGCTAGTCTTATCTTTAGTTATTGGTGAATGGCCGTTATCAGCATCGGTACGAATATCAATATTAAGGGGTAATTGTCCTAATAATTTTGTTTTATATTGATCAGCAACGCGCTCGCCACCGCCTTGACCAAATAAATGTGATTGATGACCACAGTTTGTGCACAAGTGATAACTCATATTTTCAATAATCCCCAAAACAGGAACTTTCACTTGTTCAAACATTGCAATACCTTTTATTGCATCAGCTAACGCTATATCTTGAGGTGTGGTAATAACGACAGAAGCTGCAACAGGAACTTGCTGAGAAAGTGTTAACTGAATATCTCCAGTGCCTGGTGGCATATCTACAATTAAGTAGTCGATATCCGGCCAATGTGTTTCATTTAATAATTGACTAAATGCCCTGCTCGCCATTGGACCTCGCCAAACAGTCGCATCATTTTCATCGACTAGAAAACCTAATGACATTGCATTTAAGCCATAAGACTCTAATGGTGTTAGCAGCTTTCCATCGTTTGATGTCGGTTTTTGTCCTTTTAAACCTAATAATGTCGGAATAGATGGCCCGTAAATATCTGCATCTAAAATGGCCACTGAGCTGCCCTCTGCCATTAAGGCGTATGCAATATTTACTGCTGTCGTTGACTTACCTACCCCTCCTTTGCCAGACGCAATAGCGATTATGTTCTTAATACCCACAAGCTCGTGCCTGCGTACAGATTTAATATTAAAGTTAATATCAAAAGCTACGGTTTGTTTCACATTTTCACTTAACTCTTCGGCTAAATTCTCTATTTCGCCAAGGCATGGAAAGGGTAAAGAAAATTTAACCACTATATGATTAGCTTTTTCGAGAATAAATTCAGGCTCAATATCAGGGAATAAAATCCCTTTTGGGAAACTTTCACTTCGGTAGTGTTCTAAATGGCTAAGAATTGTTTGTTGAGTGTCATTAGAGACTGTTTTAGAAGAAAATATCTTTGAGAACATTTTAAAAGGCACTTTATCGCGTTTAAGCAATAATTATTGATGAAAAGTAATGACAAATTCTGTACCATTCCCCCCATAATTACCACCAATAAATGTAAACTTTCTATGTCGTTAACTAAGTCATCATCACTAGCTGAAAATAAACGCAAAATTCTTGTTACTTGTGCTTTACCCTACGCCAATGGTTCTATTCATTTAGGCCATTTACTTGAGCATATTCAAACGGATATCTGGGTACGTTTTCAACGCATGCGCGGCCATGAAACTTATTTTGTTTGTGCAGACGATGCCCACGGCACGCCTATTATGCTCAAAGCTCAAGAATTAGGTGTTACACCTGAAGAGATGATTAACGGTGTACGTGATGAACACATGAACGATTTTGCTGACTTTCATATTAGCTTTGATAATTATCATTCAACGCACAGCCAAGAAAATGAAGCTTTGGCGCATGAAATCTATAATCGTTTACATGCAAAAGGTCATATTAAAACTAAAGTTATTTCTCAGCTTTATGACCCAGAAAAAGGCATGTTCTTACCTGATCGTTTTGTTAAAGGCACTTGTCCAAAATGTAAAGCCGAAGATCAAAATGGTGATAGCTGTGATGTTTGTGGTGCAACTTATTCGACAACTGAAGTATTGAACCCACGTTCAGTTGTTTCAGGTGCTACTCCTGTTTTTAAAGATTCTGAACATTACTTTTTCGATTTGCCTGCTTTTGGCAATATGCTTGAAGAATGGACCCGTAGTGGTGCATTACAAGATGAAATGGCGAATAAACTTGCGGAGTGGTTTGAGTCAGGTCTACAGCAGTGGGACATAAGTAGAGACGCACCTTATTTTGGTTTTGAAATACCAAACGCACCAGGTAAATATTTTTACGTATGGTTAGACGCTCCTATTGGTTACATGGGAAGTTTCAAAAATTTATGTGATAAACAAGGGATAAACTTTGACGAGTTCTGGCAATTAGATTCAGAAGCTGAGTTGTATCACTTTATTGGTAAAGACATTATATACTTCCACAGTTTATTCTGGCCAGCGATGTTAGAAGGTGCAGGTTTTAGAAAGCCAACAGCTGTTCATGCACATGGTTTTGTTACAGTAAACGGTGCAAAAATGTCTAAATCAAAAGGCACGTTTATCAAAGGGCGTACTTATTTAGACCACTTAAACCCAGAATACCTACGTTATTATTATGCAGCCAAATTAACCAGTAAGATTGATGATTTAGATTTAAACCTCGAAGACTTTGCTCAACGTGTTAATTCTGATTTAGTCGGCAAAGTTGTCAATATTGCTTCACGTTGCGCCAGTTTTATTACGAAACGCTTTGACGGTATGTTATCTGCGACTGTTGACGATCAAGCATTAGCCGATGAAGTTATGTCTGCTGGCGATTCAATTGCCGCTCACTATGAAGCACGCGACTTTGCACGTGCCATGCGTGAAATAATGACCTTAGCCGATAAAGTGAATGAATACATTGCGATAAAAGAACCTTGGCAATTAGTAAAAGATGAAACTAAACAACAAGAAGTTCAAGATATTTGCTCACTAGGCATTAATATGTTCCGTACCTTAATGATTTATTTAAAGCCGGTGTTACCAGTATTAGCGGATAGCACAGCAGCATTTTTAAATGATGAATTAACCTGGCACGGTCATAAAACCTTATTAACAGGCCATAAAATCAACAAGTTTAAAGCCCTTTTACAGCGTGTGGACATGGATAAAGTTAACGCGATGACTGATGCGTCGAAAGACAATTTACTCGTGAAAGATGAAGAAGAAAAGACATCAAAGAAAAAGGAAAAAGCAAAGAAAGAAAAAGTTATTGATAATAGCGCAGCTCTAAACGATCCATTAGGCTGTGATCCGATCAGCGAAGAAATTCAGTTTGACGATTTTGCTAAAGTCGATTTACGTATTGTTAAAATTATTAATGCTGAACACGTTGAAAAAGCAGATAAATTATTACGTTTAACACTCGCTCTTGATTCCAAAGAAGAAAGTGGAGAAACTCGACAAGTCTTTGCTGGTATAAAATCAGCTTATCAACCTGAGGATTTAATTGGTAAGCACACGGTAATGGTCGCTAATTTAGCTCCTCGTAAAATGCGTTTTGGTATGTCTGAAGGTATGGTACTTGCTGCTGGACCAGGTGGCGAAGATCTATGGGTATTAAACCCTGATGATGGTGCTAAACCAGGTATGCGAGTTAAATAATTTACCTTGCACGTTATTGAAAGCAGTACTTTGACTGCTTTCAATTTTCTTTAACTATTTTTTATCATTCATTAATAACGTAAGTTCCCAATTAACCGTATGTCATGCTGCGTTATTAAGTCTGCCACTCATTTAACTTTTCTTTTAACACATCATTTTCACTTAACCTCCCCTCGTTTTACTATAGTTTTAATCGCCTGATTGACGATGAGCCAATATAGTTTCAATTGAACTGTTTTTATCTTAGGAATTATTAAGGGCAGTTTATTAAATAAACTGTTCACAGATAAAGACGTAAGTCACGACTAGTAAAATAATAAAGCGAAGGGGTAGTATTGATGAAGAGTGTATATTTGAAACTTTTTTCTCATTAAGTATATATTTTCGAATAAAGTTGAGAGTATTTCTGGCTAATCAACATAAAGATCTAGCGAAAGTTTATGTGCGGTTCAAGTTTATCCTCTCGCTTTAACCGCACAATAATTCATAATATCTCGACTTATACACCCAACTCTTTACACCATTTACAAGCGGCAACAAACTCTTCTTGTATAAATGTTGCATCAAGAGAATATGCATCTATTAACTGATGTATGTTATCGCCATTTCCTGTTATATATCTTGTAGTTAATACTAATAACTCGCCTAATAAACCGGAATTATCGACTAATGCATCTTCAATAGGGCTAGCAAGAGGCATGGTTTTAATGATTTCATTAATAGGCATGCTTAAAATCACTTCAATCGCACTTAATAAACCGGTAATAAAAGCAAAATCACTGATTTCTTTAAAAACACTTTCTTTTGCTAATACAGTCATTAATTTTGCAGTTATTAAAGCTTGTTTAGAAACTTCGTCGGTTTTGTCTGTTGTCATTTTAGACAAGGCTAAAATGGTTACAAACTGCTTAAGCTTATTCTCACCTAAATACGCAGCAGCCTGTTTTAATGAAGTAATTTCAACACGTGTCGAGCTAGCTACATTATTAACCATCTTTAATAAACCTACCGTAAGGTTTACATCATGACTAATAATAGTGGCGATCTTGTCATAATCTAATGGCGAGTTAAACGTTTCGCTAATTAAATTAAGCATTTGTGTTTTTATAGGGGCAAGCGTTTGTCCTTCAACAACTTCAGGTTCATGATAGAAGAAGCCTTGATAATAATTAAAGCCTACTTCAGCTAATGCTTGAACTTGAAAGTTCGTCTCTACTTTTTCTGCAGCAAGCTTGACATCAAAATCTCTTAAACGATCAAGAACCTTATGCAAACGCTTAGGGTTAACCACTTCAATATCGACTTTAATTATGGATAAATACGGGAAAAGAATATCCCATTTTTCATCAAGATCATATTCAGTTAATGCTATTTTATAACCTTTGTCGTGATAAAATTTAATAATTTTAAATAAGCGGTCACTTGGTGTTTTATGACCAACCAACTCAATAACAATAGTTTTTTTATCAAACATCATCGGGTATTTGTTAACTAAACATTTTTCAGTAAAGTTAATAAATGCAGGTTTCCCCATGCTAATAGCACGAATATCACCTTGCAGATGGCTTTGTATGATCAATTTTGAACTGGCAACATCTTGATCAATTTCAGGAAATTTATTTTCAGGGCTATCTCTAAATAAAAGTTCGTAACCAATAGTAGTACGGTTTCTATCAAGGATTGCTTGTCTTGCGATATAGGTATTATACATAGATGAAAAACTAAAAAATTTTATTGATTATTATAGGCTAAACATACCTTATTTTTCTGCGTTTGGGAAAACATATAAAGCTCGTTAGTGTTAATTAATACAAATTTATTACTTGGTAATAAATTCAATTTACTTAATCCTATTTTTTATTGCTATTAATAATAAAAAACAACGGCTTTAAAGGTAAAAAAGAGCAACAATAGACGTATAGTTTTTTAATGGCTGTTTTCTCGTTTAATGATATTCATTTTAGCAATATACCGATTATCTATTGAACGATTTTTATTATAACTAATCGCTTTTTTTAACGACTTTTCAGCCTGTTTATGATCGTTCATGGTGTAATAAACTTTAGCCATACCAAAATAAAATTCATGAATATTATGAGCAAGCATAATTGCACGACGATAATGGCTTAGTGCTTGAATATTATCTCCGCGAAAGAACGCTTCATCCGCTAACAAAGCATGATAATAAGGGTTTTCATGACGCTTTTTATGTAAAAGCTTTTCAATGCGTTTAACCTCTTCGAAATTACCTTGTTCTTTTAAAATAATAGTCATATTAGACATGCTATTGTAATTTTTATTATCTAGTGCAATCGCATAGTTATAATTATTCAACGCATAGTTGTCTTGTTTAACCGTTCTGTAGAGTACACCTAGATTTCCCCATGCAGGGCTAAAGCGTGGATCAACTTTTGTTGCAGCTTTAAAATAGGCATAGGCTTTATCCAATTCATTATTAAATAAAGCTTGCCCGCCTTTATTACTATAAAACATAGCTATCACCGTATTTTTATTGATAACTTTGCTAGGAAATGATTTCTTTGAAATTACAGGGTCAAAGTCAATGGTCAAAATATTACTACCAATAAGAAACAATTTATTAGGATCTTTTGCCTTCGTTATTCTCAAGTTAACATGACCGCTAAGCATATTATTATCGCCATCTCTAACCCAATACTCAGGAATACGAACATCTTGAAATTCTATACTTAAGTTTGCTTCCCTCGCGAGTGAATATGCCATTATAGTTAAAGACAAACAGTTGGCCTGTTTATTATGATAGGCTTCTCTTGCTGATACATTAGCACCTGATTCATATGTTAATGCTATATTTTCCTGATCAAAAATATGCTGCAGTAATTTCATTGAGCGTTTACGATGATCATGTATTGGTTTTAATTTATTTTTTACCATTAGCCGCATTTCTTCGTCTAATAGAAAAATATCTTCAGGTGTTTCAATAGGGTAGCTTTTATAACTGGGAAATTCTTTATCTAAATATAAACCATCGACCTTAGCTAAAAATTCAGAATCTATCTTAAGGCTGCTCTGACAGCCATTTAACAAGATCAAGCAAAAAAATACCGTCGTGATATTTTTTATTTTCCTAAAATAAATAAACATAAAGCCTCCACATAGTCCATTACAAGCCACTCATTGAGTATTAATAGACTCTTACTTACCCTTACATTAACTATATACTAAGACTATCGTATAAAGGAATATGGTAAACATCTATTAATAATTGCTTACAAATTGTTCAAGGATGGTAAAGGGAGCTAACTATGAATTTTAGAATTTATTTCAAAACTAGCTTTAGATATGGCTTGCTTTAAGGGGATATCTGGGTAGTAGTTTTCACGTAAACTATGAATGAACTTAAGCGTTTTAAATGCATCGAACCATACGGTCAGCTGCTTATTAAATTGCACTTGCTCACTGTTAATTTGATTGTTGATGAATTTTTCAAATTGAATTGATGTTAAGGCAAACCGAGCTTGTTTTGGCAGTTGCTCTAGCCAAAGGTCTAATGTTTCTCTTTTCTGCCATAGCTGAGAAAATGCAGTTAGCGTAGTTTTCAACTGCTGAAAAATCTCAGGTTGGTAATAACAGTAGTCTTGATTGTCTGCATGCAGTTCAATAATTTTTTGGACAGCAGGACCTGTGCCAAAAGGTACACGTAATGAAACTCTTGCATCAAGCTCTATTGTTACTTCTTCTATAAACTCAACATCTCCTAATTTAGCGAGTTTATTTAATAAATAGAAATCTTCTCCTGCACTTCTTTTAGGAAAACCTCGTACTTGCACATACGATTCGGCTTTAAAAGCTAAGATACTCCCTATAGTAAAAAAGGCATAAGGCGATTTGGCATACTGTAATCCAGCAACGTAATAGCGCAAAGCGGTTTCATACAGGAAATTAGCTTGATGGATAGTTTCATCTTCACAACTATGATGGAAGTTAAAACAGCAAACAACGCTATTTTCCCCTCGTGTTTTAAGTGCACTAAAGTAATTGTTAGGGAGGTGAGCATCTGCATCACTTGAGCAAATCCACGGCTGTAATATTTTATTTATTGATATTAAATAAGCACTTAAATCACTACCTATTTTACGTGCTAGCCCTACCCCTTGTTCTTTATCAATGGCCACAGTAAAACGGTCAACGACAAGTAACCAAGCGTTAGTGGATATAACTTTGACTAATGTAAGGTTTTCATATTGCCAGCAAATTTCGCCACAAGAGAGTGCATATTGATGAAGTTCTTGTTGAGGGTTACCTTTTACATAGCCTTGTTGATCAATAGCCTCGTTTATCGGCTCATTAATTACAACTACCATAAGTACAGGGGCGAGAGATAATGTAGAAGCTAAAAAACGTTCGATAAAGGCACTTGTTTCTTGATAGGCAGGAACAACTAGCACATTGTCGACTAAAAACTCTTCAGGTAAGCAAGATTGATGCGTAATTAACGTATCAAGCTCGCTTTCAGCATAGCGCGAAAAATACTGAGTAAAATTTTTAGACATTATGTAGCAACACCCCCAACTTAAGAACTAGTGTAATGCAGCTCTAAAAGGCAGCTTTGCACAAATTTCAGCTTCTAAAATTAGAATTTCTTCTAAACGAAGATCAACTTCAGCTTTATCAAAATATTCATAAGCGAGCTCAATAAATAAATTCTTATGTTTTTCTTCCGACTTTGCAATCGCGTCGTATAGTACTTTATCTTTTCCTGCTGGCAATGCGTCTGCGATAAGAGAAAATCGCTCATAACCACGTGCTTCAATAACGCCTGCAACAATGAGTCTATCCATAAAAAACACTTCACTGCCATTACGAAAAGCTTTACGAATTTGCGTTATATAAGGATCCTTTGTGTCTGCACCTAGCTGAATTCCTCTAGCATTAATTAACTTTAATACTTGCTTGAAATGAATAAGCTCTTCAATGGCTAAGTCTGCCATGGCTTTAACCATATTTTTTCTATCTGGGTAATGAGAAATCATCGACATAGCCATACCCGATGCCTTTTTTTCTGCTGTGGCATGATCGAGTAAAAAGGCATTAAAGTCGGCAAGCGCAACTTGCGCCCACTCTTTAGGCGTGTGGTATTTAAGTTCAAACATAAAAAAGGGTTTATTGAAGAGTAAATTTGCCCGCTATTTTATAGTAAAATAACGGGCGAACAAGTTTAAATTTAACAGTTTCTAACGATAGTTTTTTCGCTTAGCTTTTAAACACAGACTTGTTACAACAAATAACAATAACCAAAACATACTACCACTGCTAGATTGTTCGGGGTCAGTTTCTTTGGCAACTTCTGAATTAGGTACTAATGCAATACCACCAGGGTCATCAATAATACCATTTGCAAGGCCATCGGCATCATTCGCTCCACCATCTTGAATCATCAGTCGAACACATTGATGCCCCTTAGTTAAACCCGCTTGGTACAAGTCGCTATGTGGCGGTGGGCAAACATCGTTATCCGAGGCACTCGAGGCTAAGTTATTATTGCTGTTTTCAACAAAGTTTTGCCAACCATTTTCCACATTATATTTACGATACAATGCATGCTCAGGGATACCGTCATTGAGCGGAATAACGACATAAGCAGATTGACCAAATGGTAAAATACTATGAATTTCAAAATCAAAGTAATCACTACGGTGATCATAATCGTCAGTTGGTACTAAGCCTGTTGCATCCATTTCTGTCTGGCTCATTTGTACGCCATCAGAGAATTGTTGCAAAGCATATTTACCTAAACGTAGCTTCAAGCCAGGTTCTGTTTCCATTAACTTGGTTTGTCCTGCATTGACATGTAACGGCTGTAAATACGGTATATCGTTATTATCAAGAAAGGCTGGTACGCCATCTCCGTCACTATCATCATAGCCTTCAATATTATCAGCAATGCCATCACCATCTGTATCACTGCTATCTAAACGCGCTAAATTGTCGTTTATAGGAATATTAAGGCGATGTGTTTGCGACAATTCTCCGCTACCATTGTCAGTTACATTCACTTCTACCGTGATTAAGTTTTGAATGTTATCAGGTAAAGTCATCGAATCAGGAGTTAAATAAACGCTTAGCTGGTTTGCACTTATTTCTGCATTTAAATAATCTGATAATACCCAATTAATAATATGCAAATCATCAGGGTTGGCATCATTTATTATCAGGGATATTTTCACTTCTCCTTGATCTTTACTGATTGAAGACACAACAATTCCTTGCTGGGTAATCATTAGTTCAGTTGTTGGTACTACATTAGTTTCTGTAATAATAATAGTATGCGAATTATGCACTCCCGCATTTATTTCATCGCCAAAACTAAAAACTAATTGTTCATCATTTTCTGCTTGAAAATCTTTATTTATTACAACATCAATAAAGCCAGATGTTCCTTCATTAATAACAATTTTATTGTCCGGTAATTGATAATCAAGAGAGTCAGTATTACCAGAAATAGCAAAAGGTAATTCAATTGGATACTGAGGCGCTTCACCAGAAAGAACCACTTCAACGCGAGCAGTCATTCCCTCTCCTACTGTTTGAGTAGGATCGAAATTCACTAACGGGTTAACGTTCAATATTTGCGGCTTGGTTGAAACATTACCGGCTTCATCAACTGCCCGCCAAATAATATTGTATTGCCCTGATGTGATATGTTTTTTTCCTTGCTCAAAGCCAACAGGTGTTAATGCACAGCAATTTGCACCGTCTCGTCCATCTTCAACATATACTTCTGTTAAAGCAACCAGTTGCTCTAAACTCAATGCGGTAAAGGTATGATCCGCGTCAAGATGTACGGATAGAGGTACCGTGATCACTGGTGCATAGTCATCAATCAATGGGTTAGTATTATTAAGCTCTTCTTCAACATTTATTGTACCGTCAGAGTCTGTATCGAGAGAAGCATCGGCGGCATTAAGTGGATCAAAGCCATATTTATTTTCGAAAACATCGCTCATACCGTCATTATCATCATCTGGATCAGCGTTATTTCCTAAGCCATCACTATCAGAATCAAGCGACTCTGTTTCATCTAATGGCAATTGGTCAATATAATCGAGCACGCCATCATTATCGTCATCAATATCGTTAACATTGCCTATACCATCTCCGTCAGTGTCCGTATGCTCTATAGGATCCAATGGGAAATCGTCATCAATATCCATTACACCATCATTATCGTCGTCACTATCGCTATTATTGCCTATGCCATCATTATCGCTATCTAGCGATTCATTCTCATCAAATGGAAATAGATCAACATTATCTAACACGCCATCGCCATCGTCATCGGTATCAAGTACATCACCAATACCATCGCCGTCGGTATCAAGTACTTCACTTGGGTCTAAAGGAAAAGCATCATCATCATCAAGAATATTATCGTTATCATCATCGCCGTCAGCATTATCACCAATACCATCACCGTCAGTGTCTCTCCACTCGTTCGGATCTAAAGGGTATAAATCGTTACTGTCAACAAAACCATCGCCATCGTCGTCGGTATCTGCATTATTTCCTATTAAGTCGCCGTTAACAAAATTAGCGTCTGTATTTAAATGTTCACTTGCATCTAAAGGGAAGTCGTCAAGCGCATCAACGAAACCATCGTTATCATCGTCACTGTCGCTATTATTACCAACTAAGTCGCCGTCTGTATCAATAGTTTCAGAAGCATCTAGCGGAAATGCATCCATAGAATCAATAATTCCATCTGCATCGTCATCAGTATCAGCATTATTGCCTGTACCGTCAGCATCAGTATCTAAATACTCATTTACATCTAATGGAAAAACATCTGAACCGTCAATGAAGCCATCATTATCATCGTCAGGGTCGGCATTATTACCGATTCCATCACCATCAGTATCTTCCCACTCACTTGCATCAAGTGGGAAAAGATCACTGCTATCTGGAATATTATCTCCAACACTAGTACCTGCGTGGGTATCATCATCGGTATCATAGATATTGGCTATGCCATCATTGTCTGTGTCGGTTGTTGCAGTAGGATCTGTTGGCTCTGGATCAGAAGCGTTTGCTACACCATCACCATCTATATCTGTATCTGAATTATCACCAACACCGTCACCATCTGTATCAAGATACTCGTTAGGATCTAAAGGAAATTTATCAATTCCATCAAGAGAGCCATCGCCATCATCATCGGTATCAGTGATATTTGCTATGCCGTCTCCATCAGTATCTGTGGTCGCGGCCATATCTAGTGGATCTGGATCTGCAGCATTAAGCACTCCATCACCATCAATATCAGTATCTGCATTGTCGCCAACGCCGTCGCCATCTGTATCAAGGTATTCACTAGCATCTAAAGGAAATTTATCAATACCATCAAGCGATCCATCACCGTCATCATCGGGATCGGCATTGTTCCCCACTCCATTACTATCGGTATCAATATATTCTGTGGCATCCAAAGGAAAAACATCATCTAAACCATCAATAATACCATTACCGTTAATATCATCTAGAACACCATCCCCATCATCATCGGCATCGGTATTATTACCAACACCATCACTATCGGTGTCTAACCACTCACTTGCATCAGTAGGGAAAGGATCACTAGTATCTAGTATACCGTCACCCACGTTAGTAACATCATGGGTATCATCATCAGTATCTGCAAAGTTACCAATTCCATCTCCATCTGTATCAATATATTCAGTAGCATCTAAAGGAAAAACATCGTTGACATCTAAATGGCCGTCGCCATCTGCATCAGTATCTCCATTATCGCCAATGCCGTCGTTATCTGTATCTAACCATTCATTTGCATCTAAAGGAAAATCATCATTTGCATCTGGAATACCATCACCTACGCCTGTTCCATCATGGGTATCATCATCTGTATCAGCATTATTTCCTATGCCATCACCGTCAGTATCAAACCATTCAGATGCATCGCTTGGCCAAACATCAATAGCATTTGCATAACTATCACCATCACTGTCGTTATCGGCATTATCGCCAATAAGGTCGCCATCGGTATCTATTGTTTCCGAATTATCAAGAGGAAAAGCATCATCTCCATCTGAAACACCATCACCATCATCATCAGTATCAGCTTTATTTCCTATACCATCATTATCAGTATCAAGTTGTTCAAAAGCATCGAGAGGAAAAGCATCATAAGCATCAATAACACCATCTCCATCATCATCGGTATCCGTATTATTGCCTATAGTGTCGCTATCAGTATCGTCCCACTCTAGAGGGTTAAGTGGATATACATCGATAACATCAATTACGCCATCGCCGTCGTCATCAAGGTCAACTGTGTTACCCGTACAATCACCGTCGGTGTCTAACCATTCAAATGAATTTTCTACAAAAGGATCATAAGCATTTAGTACGGGGTCACCGTCACGGTTAAAATCAAATCCGTCAGGTACACCATCACCATCATCATCGGGATCTGCATTATTACCTATACCATCTAAATCTGTGTCGTACCATTCGGTAGGGTCAGTAGGAAATAAGTCATAAGCACCGCCAACAACAACGGTATCATCGTAACCATCACCATCAACATCAAGCAAAGGAGTTGGAGGACCACATTGTGGTACTACCGCATAAGAAGGAAAGTTGACTGTGACCGCAGATATAAGCACAAAGGCGATTGAACGAATTTTTAATGGCATATGTTTTCCCACCAATAACAATATATTTATAACTTGCTTGTACAAATTATTACATCTTAACAATAATCTTATTTGCCAGTTTATTCGGCAAA
>Ga0209292_1004179_pt1 | contig 15431 bp, 12 predicted proteins | sample GOMGulsemesocosm_2_FD_184634 | JGI IMG/M metagenome (GOLD analysis project Ga0209292, IMG submission 184634) | Methane-oxidizing microbial communities from mesocosms in the Gulf of Mexico - GOM9C Gulf of Mexico (SPAdes) (version 2) | ecosystem: Environmental > Aquatic > Marine > Cold seeps... | reverse complement strand
TGCTACAGGCAAGTGGCGTAGAAATTCTATCGACAGGTGGTACTTTCAAACTACTGACCGATAATGCGATACCGGCTACTGAAGTATCAGACTACACCGGTTTCCCTGAGATGATGGACGGTCGTGTTAAAACTTTGCACCCTAAAATTCACGGCGGTATTTTAGCCCGTCGCGGTGTTGATGATACCGTCATGGCCGAACACGGTATTAATCCAATCGATATGGTCGTGGTTAACTTATACCCGTTCAAACAAACCATTGAACGCGATGATTGCAATTTGCCATTAGCAATTGAGAACATCGATATCGGCGGCCCAACGATGGTTCGCTCAGCAGCGAAGAACCACAAGGACGTTGCTATTGTGGTCAACGCTAGTAGTTATGCTCACATTCTTGAGCAAATTAGCACTCACAATGGTTTAACCATCACTGATAGATTTGATTTAGCAGTGCAAGCATTTGAACACACTGCAGCTTACGATGGCATGATTGCGAATTACTTAGGCGCGGTGGTTGAAGGCCCAACGGCTGCAGATGATACTGCCGCTCCTGTTGATAGCAGTGCTTTCCCACGTACTTTCAACACGCAGTTTGTTAAAGCACAAGATATGCGTTATGGGGAGAACTCTCACCAGCGCTCCGCTTTCTATATTGAAAGTAATCCTGCTGAAGCATCAGTGAGCACAGCTAAGCAATTACAAGGCAAAGCGCTTTCTTACAACAACGTTGCTGATACCGATGCAGCGCTTGAATGCGTTAAGTCTTTTGAAGAACCGGCTTGTGTCATCGTTAAGCACGCCAATCCTTGCGGCGTGGCTATTTCCAACGACCTGCTAGGCGCATACAACTTAGCTTACGCAACAGATCCTACATCAGCTTTTGGTGGCATCATTGCTTTCAACCGCTCATTAGATGCTGCGACTGCCAGCGCTATCATCGAGCGTCAGTTTGTTGAAGTGATCATCGCCCCAAGCATTGATGCTGATGCGCTAGACGTATTAAAGAGCAAAACTAACGTACGTGTACTGATTTGCGGTAAATTTGCACAAACTCGCGCCGCTGATTTAGATTACAAACGTGTTAACGGTGGTATATTAGTTCAAGATCGCGATCTGGGTGAAATCACTGCAGGCGATTTGAAAATTGTCACTAAAGTAAAACCAACTGCTGAGCAAATCCGCGATCTATTATTCTGCTGGAAAATTGCTAAATACGTTAAATCTAACGCAATCGTTTACGCGAAAGATGGCCAGAGCATCGGCATAGGCGCAGGTCAAATGAGCCGCGTTTACAGCGCTAAAGTTGCCAACATTAAAGCGGCCGATGAAGGCTTGCAAGTTGCGGGGTCTGTGATGGCTTCTGATGCGTTCTTCCCGTTCAGTGATGGTATTGAAGCGGCAGCCGCCGCTGGCATTAGCGCAGTCATTCAACCAGGTGGCTCTATGCGTGATGACGAAGTCATTGCAGCTGCAGATAAAGCCGGTATGGCTATGGTCTTCACTGGCATGCGTCACTTCAGACACTAAGCGATGAACACCCGTGATAACGTTATTATCACGGGCTTTTAATTAAAAAGCGCTGAGTTGAAATAGCTCATCGCTTGAAACACTTATTAAGGAGCCCTCCAATGAATATATTAGTGATTGGATCCGGTGGTCGCGAACACGCCCTTGCGTGGTCAGCAGCTAAAGACCCTAAAGTAGAAAACGTTTTTGTAGCACCGGGCAATGGCGGTACTGCCAATGAGCCTAAAATGCATAATGTTGCGATTGATAATGCCGACTCACAGGCATTGATTAACTTCGCTAAAGAAAACCGTGTAGCATTGACTATTGTCGGTCCTGAAGCACCATTGGTTGCTGGCATTGTCGATGATTTTCAAGCCTCTGGTCTGGCCATTTTTGGCCCGAACGCTAAAGCTGCGCAACTTGAAGGCTCTAAAGCATTCAGCAAAGACTTTTTAAAGCGCCAGAACATTCCAACAGCGGCGTATGAAAACTTTACTCAGATTGAACCTGCACTCGCCTACTTAGAAAAAGTTGGCGCTCCTATCGTCATCAAAGCCGACGGTTTAGCGGCTGGTAAAGGGGTGATTGTAGCGATGAACCTACAAGACGCACAAGATGCTGTTCGCGACATGTTAGCGGGCAACAAATTTGGCGATGCGGGCTCGCGCGTGGTTATCGAAGAGTTCCTAGAAGGTGAAGAAGCCTCTTTCATCGTAATGGTTGATGGCGATAATGTATTGCCAATGGCTACAAGCCAAGATCACAAACGTGTTGGCAATGGCGATACAGGCCCTAACACTGGAGGCATGGGCGCATACTCCCCGGCGCCTGTTGTGACTAGCGAAATCCACCAGCGCGTTATGGATCAGGTAATTATGCCGACTGTTCGCGGGATGAAAGAAGAAGGCAATGAATATGTAGGCTTTCTCTACGCGGGGTTGATGATTAATGAACAAGGCGAACCTAAAGTCATTGAATACAATTGCCGTTTTGGTGATCCTGAAACACAACCTATCATGCTACGTTTAAAAACCAGCATTGTTGATATGTGTCATGCCGCACTTAATAAGTCTTTTGACAAATTAGATGTTAGCTGGGATCCACGCCCCTCTGTCGGTGTAGTGATGGCATCTGGTGGATATCCTGAGGCTTATGCCAAAGGCGATGAGATCAGCATTCAAACCGAGCAAAATGATGATTGTAAAGTGTTCCATGCAGGCACTGCAATCACTGACGGTAAGTTAGTCAGCGCAGGCGGGCGCGTACTGTGTATTGCGGCGCTTGGCGACAGTGTCACCGATGCTCAAAAAATAGCTTATCAAGGCGTTGATAAAATCAATTGGAAAGACGCTTTCTATCGTACGGATATCGCTTATCGCGCTATTGATAGAGAAAACCAAGCTTAGTCAACATCAGCGTCAATAAGCTATCAGGGAACATGCGATTAAGTCCCTAAATGTTCTCTGTGCTTTTGTAACGTAAGTCTAAAAGGCCATATCTCGGATAAGGAAACGCAGTGAATGGCCAGGTCCTTTACCCGTTTTCTGACAGCGTAAATACAGATGAAACAAATTTCATCTCTGATGGCCTCTTAGAGATCTACACTACGGGGCGTACAGGATATTCCGTGCTCTTTGTTAATGCTTTTCGCCGGACAACCAGCCCGCCTGTAAGCATTGCCTCAATCACGAAAAACCCTGTACGCCAGAGGCGTTTTGGACTTGATCGCATGTTCCTTAGGATATTGGCGCGCAGTTAACTCGAATATTGTACCAATTATTCATGCTCTAGCTTGTTTCTTGATTTTACAGACTTTTCTTTCTCAATTGACCCTGCACACCGGTGCGGCACTCAATCGAAAAAAACTGTAAAAACAATTAGTGGCACTATCATCACGATATTGCATGCAAAATGAAGGTTAAGATATCAGCTAAAAAAACCAAGTACTTTACTCTGAGTTTTTACCCAGATAGTATGGTCTAATTATTGGAGTCTTTGGCCGGCAATTTGTTGTTAATCAGCATCTAAACTCGTCAATTATAAGCTTCTAAATATTTTCCCTCTTTACGGATATAATGTGCTTTTCATGGATTTTAAACGAACTAAGTTAACAGTTTTAGTCACTGCGATAATCGCCACAGGTTGTAGTGCCAACAAACTAGAGTCAAATACAGATACTCAAGGCTACTGCCGTAACGGTGGTGAATCTAGCGATTATAGCTGCGATAAAGACTCTCAGAAAAACAACAACAGCAGCACTGTATCAGCCAACAATCCGAATACTGAAGCCTGGATGAACTCAAAGCTCTCGGACATTAAATCTTGGTTAAAAACAATCAAGGAAAATCCGAACGCGACGCCTCCAAATACCGGCTCTTCTAATGCTGCGTTACTCGTTCGCAATCCCGCCGCTACCGATCCAGAATTAAAGCGTATTGAAATTTTAACGCAAAGAGGCGATCACCGTACGGCCATGGCCTCGATCAATAATTTCTTGGCGCAAAACCCACAAAATTTAGAGGCAGAGCTCACTAAAGGGCTTGTGCTTAGCAATATGGGAGAAAGCGCGGAAGCTGAATCGTTACTGAGAAATGCGATTACCCGCCACCCTACCTCTCCTGAGCTATACAATAACTTAGCGGTAATATATTCAGACAAAGGCGACTACGGTAAAGCCATTGAGACCTTACTACTCGCTTTCTCAACACATCCTAGTTACGCACAGGTCAACGAAAACTTACGTGAAGTTTATGCATCAGTTGCCTCTCTTGCTTATAACAGAGCATTAGATCTTGATTCAGATAAAAAACAGACGCCTGAATTAGTCGTTTTACGAAGAATATCTTCACCTAGTCTACCGGCAATCACTGATAAAGATTTAAGTAATAGCATCGCCTCAAATACAACGGCACTCTCTGAGAAAAAGAGTACTGTTACAGCAAAATCAACGCCACCTAAAGCGGTAGTAAAAAAAGCAGCCGAACCCGTAATAGCGACAGCTAAAAAGAACGTTGAATTAGTACTACCGGTGATCAAGGAAGAACCCAGCGTTGATATTGCAAAGATTAAAATCAAACCCGAACCTGTCGCTGCTGCTGCAGCAGCAGCTCAAAAGTTCTCTCACAAAAAGAGTGTGGTACGCGTTGATAGCAAGACACCCGCTAAAACAGGAAAAGCGCCAGGCAGTTCTACATTGGCTGCTGTTAAAGCCGTTAATCGTTGGAGCTGGACTTGGAGATCGCAAAACGTCAATGCTTATCTAGGTTCCTATGTGAATAACTACAGTCCAAAATCTAGCATGAGCCACGCACAATGGCGAGCGCAGAGAACACTTAGACTGACGAAGCCTGAATTTATAAAAATCACACTCGCTAACATTAAATCTAAAAGAGTGAGTAACGATATCATTGAAGTAACCTTCTTACAAAAATATCAGGCGAACACTTATAAAGATCAAACCAACAAACGACTCACGATGAAAAGGGTCGGCAGTAAGTGGCTAATCAGTAAAGAAAAAAATATCTAAACAAAGCTCTGATCAACGCATACGCTATACTGCTCATCTTGGACAGAAAAAGAAGAGCGATGAATACTGCTGCCACATAGTAGCGACTAAATAGCAAAGCCTGAATCCAAAAGGGAAAATGAAAGTGCGAGCTGACACTTTACCTACAAATGATTCAGGCTTTGCCACATTATAATACTGTTTTTATCAATGCTTAAGCGGACCTCTCTTATTAGCAAATCATCTTCTATGTATTCATACTGCAAAGTTAAATATTCATTTATTATTGCAACCCACTAAAAACGACTCCACTGCATCATCGCTTCTACAAAGGCTCTTGTTTTGGCTGGCTGGCCCTTTCTACTTGGGTAAATTAAATAAACGTTCGTACTAGGTAGTATTATTTCAGTCAATAGCTGACTTAATTCTCCCGACTCAATTTCAGAAAAAACCATGCTTTTTGGTACAACAGCAAAACCCATATGCTGTTTTAGTGCCTGGATGACATTGCCCATGTTATTGATGAGAAAACGTGGTTTAAAGACAACTTTTCTATCTTGCCAAGTAATACTTGGCGTCATTACTTGATAGCTATTTCCGCCTTCATTTAAACAAGCTATGTTGTCTAAATTACTAAGCTGATCAGGTGTGGTAATGGCGACTTGTGTCGCTATATATTCTTTACTGGCGACTATAATCCAATCCGATTGATGAATCTTTCGAAAAATAAAACTGCTATCCATTGGATCGTTATTACCAAAATGTATCGCCAGATCAAAATTTTCTGACAATAGATCAGGTACTTTGTTGGTCTGAACCACTTCAAGCTGTACTTTAGGATGTTGTTTCAAGAACGTAGGAATCAGCTTTTGCAATAGAACATCGGCCATATTATTGGGGATACTCACACGTAATAGCCCTTGCGGAACTTCGCTAAGCTCATTAATAAACTGCGCCCCTTTTTCCAATTGTTCTAATGCGGCTAAACAAAAAGATAAATACTGTTCTCCAGCCTCACTCATACTGACCTTGCGAGTCGTTCGTTGCAATAAACGTATGTTCAAGCTCTGTTCAAGTTGAGATATTTTGGAACTCACCGTCGATTTTTCAATGTTTAGAGATTCAGCGGCTTTAGTAAAACTTTTTAGCTGGGCTACTGCTACAAAAATACGAATTTGGTTCAAATCATTGTTCGGCATAAAAAACAGTCTTTTCTAAAAGTGGATAATTATCAATTATCAAAGAACAGTTATAGTTTGACAACTACTTTTTTGGAGCAAAGCAATGAATGGAAAAACAGAGCAAAATCAGCAAACTGTTCGATATGACAAAGGCTATAAATGGTTGCATTGGTTAATGGCGTTTTTAGTTTCATTGATGTTTATGGCGATTTTTGGCTTTGCACAGGCAACCACTGATGCTGCTAGAATTGAAATGTTAATGGGTCACTCTACTATCAGCAGTTTAATCTTTATTTTATTGCTAATCCGCTTTAGCAAGCGTTTTATATTTAAATCGCCAAGACCAAAACACGATTTAAGTGCGCCGATAAGCATGGCGGCTAAAGTGGCACATATAGCGCTGTATGCATTGCTTTTTTATGTGCCGGTGACAGGTTATTTAGTCGCAAGGGCGCATGATTTGCCGGTACTATGGTTTGGTCAGATTAATCTCGCCAAGTTGATCGAGTATGAGCAAAGCAGTTTCGAGCAGCTTCGAAGTTTTCATGAAACAGGAGTACACGTATTAATGTTCTTAGTGGTCATGCATATTGGCGCTGCGCTATTGCACGCGATAGTGAAGAAGGATGGCGTTTTTGGTTCAATGTGGCCAGTTAGAAAGGCAAAGCTTTGATAATATAGCCTTTAATATCTAAAATTTTACAGTGAGTTCGAGCCAGTAACATTAGCTGTATTGACTCGAGCTTAAATAGCCTTAGCCATCCCTTAATGCCACAAGACATTATTATAGCCAATCAAGACTGACTAAATACAATTAAAATGATAATATAAATCATTACCATTATCGATAATTTTAATTGAAATCACTAACATGCCCACTTCTCTAAATCACTCAGTCCAACCCCATCATATTCTTCATCAAGGTGCCCATATTCTTATAGTAGAAGATGACGCTCAAGTACGAGACGATATTGCCCATGTATTACATAATAGAGGGTTTCATATCACCCAATGCGACAACGGCAAGGATGGCTTGAACACGGCGTTAAAACAGCATTTCCATCTTATTTTATTGGATAAAATGCTGCCTCAAATGGACGGTTTCGATATGCTGAACAACCTTAGAAGCCATGTTGATACCCCGGTCATATTGCTCAGTGCAAGTGGTGCAGAAGAGGATAGAATTGCAGGGTTAAGTATCGGTGCTGACGATTACTTACCTAAGCCCTTTAATATGACAGAACTGTTGCTAAGAATTGATGCCATCTTAAAACGCAGCCGATTCTTTCAAGGTGCGCAGAACAACCAACAGACACTGTGTATCCAAGACCTATCGGTTAATTTTTCTGAAAAACAGGCGAGTTTGCATGGAGAGCAGGTTAATTTAACACCCATTGAATTTGAATTACTGCATACTCTGATGAGCCAAAAAAATGAAATACTCAGTAAAGCTTATCTCTACCAAAAAGTACTGCGCAAAGCCTTTAGCCGTTATGATCGTAGCTTAGACATGCACATCAGCAATCTGCGCTCAAAACTGACAATAATTGACAGCCAACATCCTTATATTAAGACCGTACACGGCAAAGGTTACTCTCTATGAAAAGCCATAAGCTTTTATGGCAGTTAATGCTGAGTATTTGTTTAGGCTCTATCATTTTATTTGCAGCACTACACCACATCTCATATTTTCTGGCGTCGCACTTAACCATTATATCCTCTGCCAACCAAAGCCTAATCAACAAGTATGCCCAACAAGCAGCAACTCTTTATCACCACCAGCAGCATCATGAACTCGATCAGTTATTTGCAACCATTGCGGCGCAACATGATGCTTGGTCGGGTATGATACCTAATACCAGCACCTTAGTGACAAATAAACCTTTACCTGCAGACTTATTCGATTCGATAAACTTTCAACGAAAACCGCAATGGCCAATACACGAGTTTATGCAAGACGTTGTACTGGGGGTGAAGACCCCCTCAGGACTATTTGTTATGGAACTGCCTACAGCTATGCGCCCCACGCCAAATATCGCCTTAATTAAGGTGTTACTGACAATTTTTCTCCCTTCTATTTTACTGTGTATCTTTTGCTGGGGGCTCTACTTACATTTAATGCGGCCCTTAAACGCACTCAAAAAGAGCTCTATTGCACTGAGTAATGGTGATTTAGAGGCGAGAATCCCATTGAGAATTGCCAACCGTGAAGACAGCATTGCACTGGTAGCGAATGCATTTAATCAAATGGCTGCCCGTATCCAAACGCTGGTAGGTTATCAACGCCAATTCCTGCACGACTTATCCCATGAGCTTCGTACCCCACTCACCCGCTTAGAGCTGGCGGTAGATTTAGCCCATGAAAAAGACACTAACAATTTTGCCTTGCAACCGAGATTCAAAAAGGACATTGAGCAAATGAAAGCGTTAGTTGAAGATACTCTCACCTTGGCCTGGCTGGAAACGGAGCCAGAAGTTAAGTGCAATGACAGTTTTAATCTGTCAACACTATTAGACCTGATCTGTGAGGACGCATTATTTGAATATCCTAAACGCGTTATAACCCGCCACTACCCTCAACAATTATTGATACATAACACCAACCAAAGAGCCTTAGCGCAGAGCATAGAAAACATTTTGCGTAACGCACTAAAATATTCCCAAGCCCCTAATGCTGTCATCATTAAATACAGTGCTTGCGAGAGAGAACAACACATCCTTGAAATTATTGACCGCGGTATTGGTATTCATCCTCATGAATTGGCGCATATTTTTAAGCCTTTTTATCGCACAGATAAAGCCCGCTCTAGAAAAGCAGGCGGCGCGGGATTAGGCCTTGCGCTTACCCAACGACAGATCAATGCGCTTAGAGGCGAAGTCAGCGCTCAGTGCAATGTTGACTCAGGACTCACCGTAAGGCTAATGCTGCCAATCAAATAGATGTCGCCAAAAAGGTACATTTGTAAAGTTTGTAAATTTGATAAAAAGTTCAATTATATTTAAATATAATAGCAACCATTATCATTTACATTAACTTTACGGAAAAATATATGCACCCGTTACACCGCTCTTTAAAACTGCCGCTGATACTCGCCATTGGCTTGGGCAACGCAGCTATAGTCACAGCAGATGACAGCAACCCAATAGACACTATGCAAGTTTGGGCCACTCAAATAAACAGTTCTTCAGTTTCAATCGACAAAGATGATATTGAGTCTAAGCAAGCCGATCATTTAAGTGATTTATTAAGAAATGTTCCCGGTGTCGATGTAGGTGGAGCACATTCACTTAATCAACGCATCAATATTCGCGGTATTGATGATCGTGACCTGGATATCACCATTGATGGCGCAGAGCAAAATAACTATATGTACCATCATATGGGTAACTTATTGATCAATGCTGATGTACTGAAAGCGGTTGATATCCAAGTAGGTAATAATTCAGTTATCCACTCTGGCCTAGGGGGCAGCTTGGCATTTGAAACAAAAGATGCCAAAGATTTATTAGATCCTGGCAAGAAAATCGGTGCACGTGTGCAAGCTAATGCAGCGTCCAATAAATATAGCGGCTATTCATTAACAGCTTACGGCCAAGTTAACGAAATGTTTGATCTATTTGGCTATTTTAACGGTGTAAGCAGAGGTAATCCCGAAGATGGTGCGGGAGTTAAAAGTGTCGGTAATGATGGGGAAATTAACAACCTTTTACTCAAGCTCGGCGCCGATCTCAATGACTCTAACCGTCTAGAACTGAGCTATGACCGTTATAAAGACGAAGGCGATTATGCTCCAAGACCCGATATGGGCGCTGCTACCAATAGCTCCATTACTGGATCTTCAGTTTATCCGACCAAGTTTGATCGTAAAACTTTAACACTCGGCTATGAGTTAGATTTAGATGATGCCTTTTTCCTAAAAGCCACTGTGTATAAAAACACCTTAAACTTATGGCGTGATGAGCAAAAAAACGATCGCGCAAGTTATAGATACCTTGAAGGTGACAGTGAACACAGCGGGATAAACATACTCGCTGAATCCACGCTAGAAGCCGCTGATGTATATCATACTCTGCATTACGGTGTAAAATCCTATGAGCAAGAGACGCAACTGCAAGAAGACAGTGTATTAGCGCTGACTGAAAAGGCTAAATCGACTGCCGTTTACCTTGAAGATGAAATAGCCCTCACCGAGCGCTTCAGCATTACCCCAGGCCTTAGGTATGACAATTATAAATTAGAAACCACCAGTACAGATAAAACTTACACTGAAACAACGGCTGCTTTGGCAATGCAATACCAAGTAAATGACAGCTGGAGCGTTCATGCCAGTAGCACCCAATTATTTAAAGGCCCAGAGTTATCCGAAGTGTTTACGCAGGCAGGCAGTACCTTACTCACCAATGAGAACTTGAAAGCAGAGACGGGTTTAAACAATGAAATTGGCTTTAAATTCAGCGAAACAGGTGCCTTCGGACTCGATAAACTGAGCTTTGGGGTCAATGCATTCCACACTAAAATAGATGACTATATTGCGGTAACCACCGTCTCCAGAGGTCCTACAGTTACTTCTAGAAAGAATGAAGGCAAGTATACATCAGCGGGTTTTGAAGCAAATATGGTACTAAAAAAGGGCCGTTTAGGTGCCCAGTTAAGCTACGCTAGCTCAAGAACTAAGGTGAATAGTTCAGGAGATCCACTGGACAGAGAGCTAGGTGATAGTATTTCACTCGCTCTAGATTACGAATTCCCTGAACAAGATATCTCTGTAAACTGGACCAGCTTAGTGGCCCTAAAAGAAAGCCACTTTGATAAACCGAGTTACAATGTGCACAACATATCAGCTAAATGGACCCCTAAATCTGCAAAAGGCTTTACCCTTTCGGCCGGTATCGAAAACCTATTTGATAAGCGCTATACCTCGCACGCCTCTCAAATTGGCGATACAAATCATCCCGTTTTCGGAGATTTACACCTCAATGATTACGAACCGGGACGCAACATAAAACTATCTGCTTCCTATCGTTTTTAAATTCAGCTAATCACTTCATAAAAGGTGCTTTTAGCGGAGACTAAAAGTACCTTACTCCCCATTCGAAAAAAGAGTGTAATGGCAGGCTAGAAGCCTGTCGGCTTGGTCGATGTTGCGAGGGAAAGCAGAATTTAGACCGCTTTTCGGCCTTTTGAGATGACAGCAAAACTTACCACTCAAATAAACATTATCCCTATCTGTACTTTTTCCACATACAAGAACATGAAGGTATGATTAAGATGGGAATATTTTTTGTCACTAAAGAACACCACTGACAATAGCATTAATGCTTATAGTCACTAGCGGCCATCAGTTAACTCCCAAATTTGGGATATGCATTTTTTATAACATATATCACAAATAATACAAACACATACGCTTGCCTTGCACGTTCTCAACCTTTAAGGGCATATCGTATATATCACTCAAAATGTCATCGTGCATCAAGTCTTCTGGGGATTTTTGATGCACTATTTGACCCGCTTTCATGGCAATAATTTCATCAGAGTAACTGGCCGCAAAATTGATATCATGCATTACCAACACCACACTCTTTTGCATTTCATCAGCCGCTTTTCGCAACGTTTTCATGACATTGACTGAATGTTTCATATCGAGATTATTTAACGGCTCATCTAAAAACAAATAATCGGTCTGTTGAGCTAACACCATGGCAATAAACGCTCGCTGCCTTTGCCCGCCTGACAGCTCACTAATATAGCGGTTTTTAAATTCATTTAGCTCTAAAAGTGAAATAGCCCAGTCTATTTGTTCTAAATCTTCTTTGGCAGGCCGGCCCTGGTGGTAGGGAAAACGACCAAAACAGACTAAATCAGCAACACTGAGACGCGATACTATATGGTTTTCTTGGCGTAATATCGCCAATTTCTTGGCCAGTTGTAAATTATCTAGCTTGTGTATCGATTCACCGTTTAATGTAACATCGCCGCTAGTAGGTGCTTGTAGCCTACACACCAATGAAAGCAAACTGGATTTCCCCGCACCATTTGGCCCTATTATAGATGTCACTCCGGATGAGCGAAACGATAAATCAATATCTGTTAAGATAGGATTTTTAGCGTAGTAAAGGCTTAAATTTCGAGTCTGTATCATTAGATTTTTTTTCGCAAAATTAAACAGATGAAGAACACACCACCGATAAACTCGATGATAATACTCAATTTAGTGTCATAGCCTAATACGTGTTGCAGCAGTACATCACCACCAACTAATAAGATGATGGCACATAAAATAGACATAGGGATCAAATAACGATGATAGTGGGAACCGCAAACAATATAAGCGACATTCACCACCAACAGCCCAAAAAAGGTAACAGGCCCCACCAAAGCGGTAGACAGACCAATCAAAGTGGTAATGACAATGATGCAAACGCGGGTCATTGCGCTGTGGTTAACGCCTAAGTTTGTAGCCATAGGCTTACCAAGGGCTAGTACATCAAAGTAATGGTGATAGCGATACAAAAAAATACCGATAGCACTCAGAGCAACGATTGAGACAATCAACAATTCACTTTGAGCGGCATTAAAACTAGCGAACAGTGAATCTTGTAAAACACTAAATTCAGTGGGGTCAAGCATGCGCATCATTAACGCTGAAATACTGTGGAAAAACACGCCACAAACCACACCGATTAAAATAAGCAGATACAAGTTATAGTGCTTTTTTATAAACAACCATTGAAAGAGATAACTCGCTGCTATCACTAAAATACTGATTTCAATGACCCACTTGAGATAACTATTAAGGGCTGTGTACTGCATGGACCCAAGCACATAAACCAAACTGGTTTGCACCAGAATATACAGTGAATCAAACCCCATGATGGCCGGTGTAATGATGCGGTTATTACTCAGAGACTGAAATAATAAAGTTGCTGTGCTGATACAAAAAGCCACCAACAAGAAAGTGATCAGTTTTTTTCCGCGAAAAGTGAGGGTAAATTCCCAGCTAGCTTTTACATTAATACTCATAAATACAATCACAACTAACAGGGCACAGACAGCTGCCAGTAACAGTCTGCAAGCAGGCGTAAGCCGTTTTCTGAGCGCAGTGATAGAATAATAGATAGACATAATTATTTTCTTAGGCACTTCTTTTGCCTTTTAAGAAGCCCTTCTCAGTAGTAAAAATAAAAAAATAAAACTGCCAATAATACCCATTACCGTAGCGATAGGTATCTCGTAGGGAAAGTTAATAGTGCGCGCAAGAATATCGCAAAACAGCACCAGTAAAGCCCCTGACATAGCAATTAAAGGGAGAGAGCGGCGTAGGTTATCCCCCACTAACAAGCTGACGATATTAGGCACGACTAAGCCCAAAAACGGAATCACGCCAGAGTTAACCACAGTGACGCCTGTTATTAGCGAAACAATGATCAAGCCCCAAACAAAAACCACTGAATAGTTCAGGCCTAAATTAATACTGACTTGTTTACCTAAGCCCGCCAATGTCAGTTTATCCGCACTAAAATAGGCAATAAAACTCAAGCCTGCTGCAAGCCATAGTAATTCGTATCGCCCACGCAAAACCATCGAAAAGTCACCTTGAATCCACACCCAAATAGATTGCAGCAAATCATATTTGTAGGCGATAAAAGTGATGATGGCTCCCAATACCCCCGCGTACATAATGCCCACTAAAGGCACTAAAAAACCCGATCGTAATGGCACCCTTCGCAGAATAAGTAAAAACAGAGCCGTGCCTATAACAGCGCTAATACAAGCGACTAGCAACTTATAAAAAACACTGGCTGCGGGGAAAAAGATAAGCATGACCAGCATGCCTAAGGTAGCCGATTCAACAGTCCCTGTGGTACTTGGCTCAACAAACTTATTACGTGCTAGCTGTTGCATAATGACGCCTGCAACAGATAGTGAGATACCCGTAAGAATGAGAGCGAGTGTCCTTGGTACTCTGGAAATTAAAATAATATCCAGCGATTTTGCATCAAAATGCAATGCGTGCGAGCCGATCAAAATGCTGCTAATCGATAGCAAGGCCAGCAATAAAGATAATGGGAGAAAAATTCTAAACATTTAATTTATTTTTTTAACGCTGATAATACTTCTTGCACACTATTATCCAAAGCTGTTATCCCACCTGCTAAGATGTACCAGTTGACTGCATTCAAATACACTATTTGGTTACTTTTTGCCGCTTTCGACTGGTTAATCAGCTCATTGTCTAACAGTGCTTGTGCTGCGCCTTGCTGTTTACCGATTGCAGCGTCTCTATCCAAAACAAAAATCCAATCGGGATTAGTATCTAAAATAAATTCGAATGATATAGGGTCACCATGCGTCGCTGCTTTGATTTCTTTGATCGCTGGCGTTAAAGCAAGCTCTTGATGTACCCAACCAAAGCGTGACCCTACACCATAGGCGCTTATTTTCCCGCCGTTGGTAAGAATAACCAGCGCATTACCGGCGGTTTTTGCCAGTTTTTGCACTTGGTAAATTTTACTGTCTAATCGCCTAAGCTTATTTTCCAGCTCTTTATGCTTTGCAAAAATACGGGCAATTTTCCTGCTATTACGTTTAATTTGTTGCACATAGTTATCACTAGTCGTCGATAGATCGATAGTCGCTGCAAGCTCAGCTAAGTTTTTGTAAGCTTTAGCTGAACGATTAGCCACGATCACTAAATCGGGTTGCCAGGCGGCTACTATTTCATAATCTGGTTCAAACAGAGACCCAACATCAATGTATTTATCAGCGGAAAATTTAGCTAAGTGCCCTTTAGCAAAAGATTTAGGTAAGCCTATTACTTCGATCCCCAATGCATCCATGGTATCCAAGCTGGCCAAATCGAAGCTAACTACCTTCTGGGGTACCTGACTAATTTTTAAAGAGCCTTGAGCATGTTCGATGTTAATTTGAGCATTAACAGGTAGCGTCATTAGTGCGAGCAAGCAATAACAGATACGTTGCTTTAGTTTATTCATGTGATTTCCCTATTAGTTTTTTAAAACATCCATAACTTAATGTCTGCGCGCATGCCCTACTATCTCTATTGAATATACAAATAGAATTGCTGCGTGCAATTAGCTTTTTTTCGTAAAATTCGACTGAGGTTGAGCATTTAAATAACCACCTATGGTTGTCACTGCTTGCTGAACTTAGATGAAAAAGAATTTAATCTGCAGTCCAATACAAAACGAGAGGAATCTATCTAACCCTTGTGG
>Ga0209292_1004177_pt1 | contig 15436 bp, 14 predicted proteins | sample GOMGulsemesocosm_2_FD_184634 | JGI IMG/M metagenome (GOLD analysis project Ga0209292, IMG submission 184634) | Methane-oxidizing microbial communities from mesocosms in the Gulf of Mexico - GOM9C Gulf of Mexico (SPAdes) (version 2) | ecosystem: Environmental > Aquatic > Marine > Cold seeps... | reverse complement strand
TAGCTATCTTTAAGGTTTGAGGGCATAAAGCCCAACCTTCAAATGAACTGATTCCTCAAAAAAACTTTCATTTTTTTTATCACTTTTATTGTCGTTAATTTGTGATTATTTTGTGATAACTCCGTGATCACGTCGCAACATCTTCCTTGCATACTGGTTGAAAATCAAATCAGTCAACAAGGATAACAAAATGAAATTCAATAAAACTATCGCAGCAATAATGCTTGCAACTTCAAGTGTAGCCGTTAGCGCGCAGGAATTAGACATTACTGTTACTAACTTAACTCAAGGTATGCATTACACGCCATTTATTGTTTCTGCACATACGGCCGATGTATCCTTGTATAAATTAGGCGAAGCAGCATCTACGGAATTACAAATGATGGCTGAGGGCGGAAACATTGATGGCTTAGATACGATGTTAATGGCTGCAAACGCAGACATTATTAAAAATCCAGCAGCAGGTTTATTAGCTCCATCAGGTTCATTTACTACCACTATTACCTTGTCTGACGGTAACGGTTACTTATCACTAGCAAGTATGCTTTTACCCACCAACGATGGTTTTGCCGCGTTAAACGGTTGGAAAGTACCTACTGATGACGCAGGTGCATATGTTCCTGGTACTTATAAAATGAATTTAAACGCTTACGATGCAGGTACTGAAGCTAATGATGAAATTATAAATGGTGCTGGCGCTCCAGGTGCTGCAGGTATTCCGGCGGCTCCTGGTATGAACGCTGGTTCGGGCGCTACAGGTGTAACAACTACCGAAGCTAACCAAACTATACACGTACACCGTGGTAACTTAGGCGATGACAATTTAACTGGCGGAAAAAGTGATGTAGACAACACTGTTCACCGTTGGTTAAACCCTGTTGCGTCTGTAACTGTTGTTGTTAAGTAGGAGGTTATGATGACTTCATTAAATAACTTGAGAAAAACGTCGTTATCAGCGGCTATTGCTGTGAGTATCGCTCTTGTAGGTTGTGGCGGCGGTAGTGATGATCCGGTAGTTGAAGAAGAAGTAGTCGTTGTGCCACCAGCACCTACACCTGTTAATTATTCATACGAAGTTAAAGTGCTTAATTTAACGGTTGCCCAACCTATGTCTCCTCTTGCTGTTGTATTACACAACGAAGGTGAGTTTTGGAAAATTGGTGAGGCAGCTTCAGTTGCCTTAGAGAACTTAGCAGAAAGTGGTGCTAATACAGACTTTTTAGCTGATTCTATGGCTTTAGCAAGTGCAAGTGGCGCTGATTTATTAATGCCCGGTGCTACTGAAACGGTTACTGTAACGCTTGTAGATACCATGCCTACATCGTTTACTTTAGCGACTATGTTGGTTAATACCAATGACGCATTTGCTGGAATTACAGCGAAAGATATAAGTAATTTAGCTGTAGATGAAAGTATTTCTTTGTTAACAGGTTCTTATGATTCAGGTACCGAGAAGAATAGTGAACTTAGCGCAACGATTCCTGGCCCAGCCACTGGTGGAATGGGTGAGGGATTCAACGAAGAGCGTGATGATGTAGATGTTGTGTCGATGCATGCTGGTGTTGTTACTATAGACGATGGTTTAAGTCAGTCTGTATTAACAGAAGAACATCGATTTGATAATCCTACATTAAGTATCACTATTACACGGGTGGAATAGTGTAATAAAAGGGGCTGTGTCGTTGCAGCCTCTTTTCTTGATGATCATAGGAATACCAAATGGATAACATTTTGGTGGTTGAAGACGAACAAGATATCGCTGATTTAATTAGCGTTAATTTAGAAGAGTTATCGTTAGCTGTTGATCACAGTTTAACTGGTGAAAAAGCGTTGGAGTTAACTGAAGACAATCACTACGATGTGATTTTACTCGATGTAATGCTTCCTGGTATGTCGGGGCTTGATGTTTGTCGACAGCTACGAGATAAAAAACCAGAACAAGCTATTCTAATGCTTACCTCGAAAGATTCAGAACTAGACCGAGTTTTAGGCTTAGAACTTGGTGCAGACGATTACATGACGAAGCCTTTTAGCATTAGAGAGCTTCAAGCACGAGTTAGAAGTTTGTTAAGGCGGGCGCATTTATTAAGAAATGCCCATAAAGAGCCGGAACCCGAGCAGTGTTTAAAAGTGGGCGATTTACAAATAGACCAGTTGTCGCACCGAACTACCTTAGCCGGGAAAGAAATAGAGTTAACGTCAACCGAGTATGATTTATTGTTGTTTTTGGCGTCGCATCCAGAACAAGTATTTTCACGCGCTCAGTTGCTAAGCTCAGTGTGGGGATATAACCATAGTGGCTACGAGCATACGGTTAATTCTCATATTAATAGATTAAGAAATAAGATAGAAAAAGACGCAACCAACCCTGAAATTGTTCAAACAGTATGGGGGGTCGGTTATAAATTCTGTAAACAAGGTGTTTAATCCCATGAGACTTTCGTTGTACCAGCGGCTTTCGTTATCGTTATTCGTTGTTTTTGTTGCTGTGATTTGCGTGTTCTTTTTTTGGACGCAGAATGTTGAACAAAAAACACGGTATGAGTCTGAACAAAACTTACATTTGTCGTTGGCGGCAAATTTGGCTAGGGATAATCCATTACTTCAGCAAGGTGTTTACGATCACGATGCCTTGGAAAACCTTTTTCATACCTTGATGGTATTAGGTCCTGCGTTTGAATTTTACTATGTTGACCCTCAAGGGAATTTACTAACGCATTCTATTGGCGCATCGTTAATTAAGCGAAATAAAATTGATTTAGTTCCGTTGATACAATTAACTCGCAATCAAGCTAAGTTACCTATTTACGGTGACGACCCGAAACATTTAACCCGAAAAAAAGTATTTTCTGCAGCGCCGGTATTTAATGGCAGCACACTACAAGGTTATTTGTATGTGATTGTGGCAGGTGAGCGATATGAGTCAGCTCATGATGAAAAGTTAGGGTTGAAGCAAGCGGAATTTTCGTTAATTTTGGCTGGCTCCGCTATTCTTTTTCTATTTGTCGTTATGTTAGGGATTTTCAGCTACTTTACCCGTCCGTTAAGGCATTTAATTACCAATATTAATGATCTTAAAGCCGAAAATTTTGACAAGAACAAAGTTAAATTACACCCTTGGATGCAGGGCAGCACTAACGAAGTTCACCAGTTAGGCTCGGTGTTTAAAGAAATGGTTGATCAAATAAACGATCAGATCGAGCAATTGAAAGAAACAGATATTCATAGACGTGAATTACTGGCTGATATTTCACATGACTTGCGAACACCGTTGGCGTCTTTACAAGGATATTTAGAAACGGTTTCTCTTAAAGGAGCTGATTTAGACGCTGATAAAAGAGATCAGTTTATAGCAACCGCACTAAAAAATTCGGGACAACTTAAGAGTTTGATTGATCAAATATTTGAACTGGCTCATTTAGAAGGCGGGCAGGTATCCGTTAATTTGGAAACCTTCAATTTAACGGAATTGTTGTACGATGTACTGGCTAAATTTCAATTAAAAGCACAAGAAAAAAATATAAACTTGAAAATAACCCCAGAGTTTTCAAATATTCAAATATACAGTGATATCGGTAAGTTAGAGCGTGTTTTAACGAATTTAATTGATAACGCGTTACGACATACGGCAAAAAATGGTGAGATAAGTCTAGAAATTTCGGATGTGGCAAATGATCAATGTTCTCTGATGGTTAAAGATAATGGTACAGGTATTAAAGAGGAAGAAATTGCTTATATTTTCGACGCTAGATACCGAGCAAGTAACGCCACTCAAGGTAAAAACCGAAACGCTGGTTTGGGTTTGGCTATTACTAAAAAATTATTAAACCTACTTAAGTGCGATATTAGAGTACAAAGCAAATTAGGCAAGGGAACGTCGTTTTCTCTTAATTTGAAAAATGTTACGGCTTAACTTTTAGCTGTTAACATTAAATATTCACTGCTATAAAATAACAAGGCTGAGTTTTTCTGATGAAAATCTTGGCTTTTATTATTTTACTCTTCACCTTTATTATCAATATTTTTAAATAGTTGTTATTATTTATCTATAAATTATCGTGAATACGTGTTCAAAATCTAAGATATTAATAAGGAAAACTATGAAAAAGTTATTACTTTGTGCTGTTGTCTCTCAGTTGCTATTAAGTGCTTGTAGTACATCATCATCTGGTCGTGCTCAAATTATGCTTTATTCAAATGATGAACTCGGAAAGATGGGTGCTACGTCATTCGAACAAATGAAAAAAGACGTTAAAATAAGCCACGATCCTGCTACTAATCAATTTGTACAATGTGTGGCTGACGCTATTACAAAAAATGTTCCTAAATCGGCTCATCAAGGCGAGTGGGAAGTGGTAGTTTTCGATTCTCCTCAAATTAATGCCTTTGCTTTACCTGGCGGTAAGATTGGTGTTTACACTGGTATTTTGAATGTAACAGAAGACCAACACCAGTTAGGTGCAATTATGGGTCATGAAGTAGGTCATGTTATTGAGCATCATTCAAACGAACGTTTATCGTCTAACCAAGTAGCGCAAGGCGGTATGGCTATTGCAAATGCTGTGCTTGAAGTGCAAGGTGGTGCGTACAAAGATCAGCTAATGGCAGGGCTTGGTTTAGGCGTTCAGTATGGTGTTTTAATGCCTTACGGACGCGCACATGAAAGCGAAGCTGATATTGTTGGTCAAGACTTAATGGCTAAGTCGGGTTTTGAGCCTGCTGCAAGCATTAAGTTATGGCAAAACATGGCGAAAAACTCTAAGTCTTCGCAGCCCGAATTTATGTCTACACATCCATCTAATCAAACACGTATTAAAGACTTAACGGATCATTTAGCTAAGTCTAAGGCGTTAATGGTTGGAACGAATACTCCAAACTGTGTAAAACCTAAATATATTCCAGTTTCTAAAGTTGTTACTCAATAGAAATACTATTTTAGCGCACTAATCACTTCTCGGTGTAGTGCGCAGCACCTCTGTGCCTCGGTGGTAAAACTGGCTCTTTAAAAAGCAATTGAACCACAGAGTACACCGAATGGCTGCGCCATCACCGAGAAAACAAAGTAACAAAAGTAACTTTTATCTATCCCTTAATCACTTCTCTGCGTAGCGCGAAGCGCCTCTGTGCCTCGGTGGTAATAAATCACTTATCTTTTATCACTAACAAAACACAAAAAAATTGAACCACAGAGTACACCGAATGGCTGGGCCATCACCGAGAAAACAAAGTAACAAAAATAACTTTTATCTATCCCTTAATCACTTATCGGTGTAGCGCGAAGCGCCTCTGTGCCTCGGTGGTAAAATCTCTTATCTTTATTGAAAACAAAACACAAAACAATTGAACCACAGAGTACACCGAATGGCTTCGCCATCACCGAGAAAACAACACTAACAAAAATAACTTTTATCTATCCCTTAATCACTTCTCAGTGTAGTGCGCAGCACCTCTGTGCCTCGGTGGTAGAATTTCTTATCTTTAGTCTCTTCATAGTTAAGTATAAATTTGGTAGAAATATAAATAACTTTGTATACTATGAATAGTTCATAGCATCATTATTAAATTTTACTGAAAGGAAATTACGATGGATCCTCTAGTAACTCAAAATAGACTAAAAATATTAGCACTAGCTAAAAAAAACGGCGTGACTAATATTAGAGTTTTTGGCTCAATGGCAAAAAACAAAGCTAATAATAACAGTGATGTAGATTTTTTGGTTGAAATTGAAGAGGGAAGAACAGGATTTGCTTTAGGTGGATTTTTAATGGATGTTAGTGAATTGCTACAACGAAAAATTGATGTAGTAACAGAGAATGCATTACATAAACGTATTTACGACAAAGTCATGCAAGAAGCCATTCCCATTTAATAGCTGAACCTTATTAATTTATGGAAAAGAATAACCTGGTTTATATTGAACATATGATTGATTGTATTCTTCGGATTGATGAATACGTGAATAGCAAAGATGATTTTTATCAATCTCACCTTATACAAGATGCAGTAGTGCGTAATTTACAAATAATGGCCGAATCAAGTCAACGTATTGCAGCTAGTATCAAACTGAACTATTCAGATATCTCTTGGCGTGAAATTTCAGGTTTCAGAAATATTTTAGTGCATGATTATTTAGGGTTAGATCTAGATATGATCTGGAGTGTTGTTGATAAAGAACTTCCCAAACTTAACGCTACTCTTCAGTTAATGCTAATAGAGATTACAGCGAAAGAAATACAATAACAAAATATAAAAAAATTGAACCACAGAGTACACCGAATGGCTGCGCCATCACCGAGAAAACAACGCTAACGACAAATTACTTTGTTTATTCATAAGTCACTTTTCAGTGTAGTGTGTAATATCTGAGTCTTCTATGGTTATTAATAATTCGTGTTATTAGTGTAATTCGTTGACAGACAAGGAGTCAGCTAATTACACAAATTTCTCTAATTAAAAAACAACTCTAAACACCTACCCATCACTTCTCTGTATAGAGCTAAGCGCCTCTGTGACCTCGGTGGTAAAAGTCTAGTTTTTGGTTGCTCGCCAGAATGCATAACCACCTACAAAGAATAAAATCATGGTGTAGTACGAGCTACTAACCACTTCTATTGGTGAAATGTTTAATGTAGCACCTAATAACAAGGCTTGAGCACCGTAAGGTAATAGTCCTTGGCTGATACAAGCGTAAATATCTAACAAACTTGCTGAGTGTGCTTTAGAAAGTTCACCATCAGTGGCTAGTTTTTTAGCGGTTTCACCGGTAACAATAATTGATACGGTGTTGTTAGCGGTAAAAAAATTACAAGCAAAAGCTAAACTAGCAATACCTATACCTGCCGATCGCTTTTTGTTATTTGGACAAAGTTTATTAGCAAATGCTTTTACTGCGTGAGTTAAAGCAGCAAGACCACCTTGTTGTTTAATCAGCTCACTTAATCCACCTATAAATAGGGCAAGTATCATAGTGTCTTGCATACCTGAAAAACCTGTATTAATGTCGTTTACCCAAGCGGATAATTGATAATCGTTGGTGAGCATACCAATAATAGCCGCGAGAATAATACCAACAATCAATACCAGAAATACATTAACACCTGATAAAGCCAACGCTAAAATAACAATATATGGGATCAAACCTATAAAACTTACATCTGCGGTTTGCTCAAAAGGAATGTCTTCTCCGAGGAAGAAAAACACAATAAGGCTGATAATGGCAGCAGGTATAGCAAACTTAAAGTTAACCTGAAACTTGTCTTTCATTCTTGCGCCTTGGCTTCTGGTTGACGCTATGGTGGTGTCGGATATAAAAGATAGGTTGTCGCCGAACATTGCGCCCGAAATAATACAACCTGCAATTAATCCCGCATTTATATCGGCGGTTTCGCTAAAGCCTAAGGCTATTGGTGCTATTGCCGCAATTGTACCCATTGATGTACCCATAGCGGTAGAAAGAATAGCAGCAACAATAAACAACCCTGGTAATAGTAGGTAATCAGGAAATACCGATAAACCAAGTTGAACACTAGCATCAACACTTCCGGTGGCTTTTGCTACGGTTGCAAAAGCTCCTGCGAGTAAATATATAATACACATGGTCATAATGTTGTTATGACCCGCACCCGAAATAAATTGATTGATTTGCGTATTAAGCGAGCTCCTACCAATAAAGACGGATAATAGAATAGCAGGGATAATCGCTATGCTTGCAGGTAACTGATAAAAAGCAAAATCGACACCTTGAAGGGTAAGAATAATACCCGTACCTAAAAATAATCCTAGAAACAAACCAAACGGAAGTAGGCTGATTAATCGTTTTTCTTCAGGAAGGTTTGAAAGTTCGGGCTGACTAGAATGCATAGGAATTATTATTGTTAAGTTATTTTACTATTATTCACTTTATTGGTTATCGGCTCAAGCTTTTGCGCACTCACTTGGTTAAGTTGATTGATTATCAGGCGAATTGTTACTTGATTACTACGATTTTAATGCTTTAGTACCATTACTTATATCAAATTAATTGTAAATTGCTTCAAAATCCTACTGTAGCGTAATGCTGTTTTATGCTATATTTACGCGCGAAATTTACGAATGCCTATAACGTTTAAATTACGTTGGGTAAAACCGAATATAAAGAGTCCCAAAAATGTCAGAAAACAAATTTGAGTCAATTGAACAACGTGTAAGTTACGGTGTAGGTCGTCAATTAGGTGATCAATTACGTAATAATCCTTTTAAAGATTTCGATGTAACAGCTGTTCAAGCTGGTTTAGCTGATGCAATTGCTAACGCTGCAAGCCAAGTTGACGAAGAAAAGTTAAACGAAGCATTTGCTGTTATTTCTAAAAAATTACAAGAGCAAGAGCAAGAAGCTGCAAAAGAACTTTCTGCTGAAGGCGAAGCATTTTTACTTGAAAATGCTAAGCGTGATGAAGTAACGGTAACTGAGTCTGGCTTACAGTACGAAGTTTTAGCAACTGGCGGTGGTGAAAAGCCAACTGCTGCTAGCACAGTACGTACTCATTACCATGGTTCATTCATCAACGGTGACGTTTTTGATAGTTCAGTTGATCGCGGTCAACCGGCTGAATTCCCAGTTGGCGGTGTTATCGCTGGTTGGACTGAAGCATTACAAATGATGACTGAAGGTTCAAAATGGCGTTTATACGTTCCATTCGACCTTGCATACGGCGAGCGTGGTTCTCAAGGAGCTATCCCTCCTTACTCAACATTAATATTTGATGTTGAGTTATTAGCTATCGTTAGCTAATCATTATTTTAAAGCCCTCTGTTGAGGGCTTTTTTATAGCCAATAAATAATACTGGAGTAGACACAGAAACATGTTAGAAAATGTAGAACAACAGCTAGTTACGTTATTTACACATTATATAGAAGGCTTTCATTCTTATAATATGCAAACCGTTTTAAACTGTTACCATTTACCATGTACGTTACATACCCCAGAGAAAATTGCTTACTTACAAAATGAGCAAGCATTCGAACAAGAATTTATAGATATATTTACGGTACTTAAGCACGCGAACATTACTAAAATTGTAGCGAGTAAGGCAAGTTATAATAAGTGCCATGCACAAACAGTAGATGTATGTATAGATTGGTTGTTTTATGACAACAGCGGAGAGTTGTTTACTGACTTTACCGCTTATTACCATGTTGTGTTGCAAGACGAAGGCGCTAGGGAGCAGAGTAAAATTGTGAGTGTTGTCTCACATCAAATAGAAAACTCTGTTGAACTACCTTATACATTTCAGTTGAATTAACAACTACGAATTAACTACGATATAAGTTTAGAAGAGAAATAATAATGAAAGTAAAAGTTGCCATTTTAGGGTGTAGTGGTCGAATGGGCCGAAACTTAATTCAAGCGGCTATTGAACATGAGTCTATAGAATTAGTAGGCGGAAGTGTTAGAGCTACGTCATCGTTTGTAGATTTTGATTTAGGTGAATTAGCGGGTATTGGCGGTATTGGTTCGAAAACTTCAGTTGATTTAAATGAATTACTGGCGGCAGACGTATTTATTGACTTTACTTCTATTGAAACAACGCTAGAAAATATTGAATGGTGTAAAAAACATAACAAAGCATTAGTTATTGGTACTACCGGATTTTCTGATGAGCAAGTTCAAACTATCGAACAAGCAGGGCAGAGTATCCCTGTTATTTTAGCGCCTAATACCAGTGTTGGTGTTAATTTGTTATTTAAGTTGTTGGAAATAACGGCTAAAGCCATTGGTGACCATACCGATATAGAAATATTTGAAGCACATCATCGTTTCAAAAAGGACGCACCGTCGGGTACTGCTGTTAAAATGGGTCAAGTTATCGCAGATACATTAGGTAGAGACCTGAATAAATGTGCTGTTTATGGTCGTGAAGGTATTACCGGTGAACGAGATAAAGAAACCATAGGTTTTGCTACGGTTAGAGCTGGCGATATTGTTGGAGAGCATACTGCCTTTTTTGCAGATATTGGAGAACGGTTAGAAATTACCCATAAGGCCAGTTCGCGAATGACATTTGCACTTGGTGCCATGAGAGCTGCATTCTGGTTGAGTGAAGCTGAAAATGGATATTATGATATGCAAGATGTTTTAGGTTTGAAGTAAAGTTTTTTATTAGATAAGTGCTACTTTTAGCAGTTTAAGATAAAAAGCCAAATAAACGCTTAGTTTTTACATTTTTAACTAGACGAAATGTTAATTCAGGCGTAGAATAAGTGGATTTTGTCAAAAATTTATAGTTCTAGGGGTTTAGAACGATGTTTTTGGCATTTTTTATATGCGGTGTTCACTGAGGTGGATACCCGCTTTTATATTAATAATGAAGTTTATTTAGTGGTTCATTATTAAGTTTTTTTCTTCTTTACGGAGGTTACATTGACTAAATCTGCCATTTTAGTGCTTGAAGACGGCACTGTATTTAAAGGCACCGCTATTGGTGCAGATGGGGCGGCTATTGGTGAAGTAGTTTTTAACACTTCAATGACCGGTTACCAAGAAATTCTTACTGATCCCTCATATGCAGAACAAATTGTTACGTTGACATACCCACATATAGGTAACACGGGTATAAACAGTGAAGATGAAGAATCTGATACAATTTGGGCCAAAGGTTTAGTAATTCGAGATTTACCGCTATTAGCGAGTAACTTCCGAAGTGAACAAGATTTAAGCAGCTACCTAAAGAGTAAAAATATCTTAGGTATTGCAGACATCGATACGCGTAAGTTAACACGTATTTTACGTGAGAAAGGTGCTCAAAACGGCTGTATATTAGCTGGTGATAACCTTGACGAAGCTGTTGCTCTAGCTAACGCTAAAGAATTTCCAGGCCTTAAAGGTATGGATTTAGCGAAAGTTGTTTCTACTAAGGAACAATACAACTGGACAGAAGGTAGTTGGGAACTTGGAAAAGGTCACATAACTCCAGAAAACAGTGAGTTTCATGTTGTTGCGTACGATTTTGGTGCCAAACGTAATATTTTACGTATGTTAGTAGACCGTGGTTGTAAACTTACGGTTGTACCAGCTCAAACTCCTGCTGCTGACGTTTTAGCAATGAATCCTGATGGGATTTTCCTTTCAAATGGCCCAGGTGATCCAGAGCCATGTGATTACGCTATCAGCGCAGTTAAAACATTTTTAGAAACAGATACCCCTATTTTTGGTATTTGTTTAGGTCATCAAATTTTAGGTTTAGCAAGTGGCGCAAGCACAGTTAAAATGAAGTTTGGTCATCATGGCGGCAACCACCCGGTTAAAGATTTTGCGCGTGACATTGTTATGATCACTGCACAAAACCACGGTTTCGCTGTTGACGAAGATAACTTACCTGAAAACTTAACCGTAACGCATAAGTCGTTATTCGATGGTTCTATTCAAGGTATTCATCGTACAGACAAACCTGCATTTAGCTTCCAAGGTCACCCTGAAGCAAGCCCTGGCCCTGCGGATGCAGCTCCGTTATTTGATCATTTTATCGACTTAATTAAAGACGCTAAAAAAGCTTAAGCATTTAATCAAGATATACGAAGAGAGAGAAAAGAATATGGCAAAACGTAGTGACTTAAAAAGTATCTTGATTTTAGGCGCGGGTCCAATTGTTATTGGTCAAGCGTGTGAATTTGATTATTCAGGTGCTCAAGCGTGTAAAGCGTTACGCGAAGAAGGTTACCGAGTTATTTTAGTTAACTCTAACCCTGCAACTATTATGACAGACCCAGACATGGCCGATGCAACATACATTGAGCCAATTCATTGGGAAGTTGTTAGAAAAATCATCGAAAAAGAACGTCCTTGTGCTGTTCTACCTACTATGGGTGGTCAAACAGCGCTTAACTGTGCGTTAGAGCTTGAAGCTAAAGGTGTTCTTGCAGAATTTAATGTTGAAATGATTGGTGCAACAGCTGACGCAATTGATAAAGCTGAAGACCGTAGTCGTTTTGATAAAGCGATGAAAGCGATTGGTTTAGATACACCACGAGCTGAAATTGTTCATACGATTGAAGAAGCACACGAAGCAAGCAAACATCTTGGTTTTCCTTGTATTATTCGTCCTTCATTCACTATGGGTGGTACCGGTGGTGGTATCGCATATAACCGTGAAGAATTTGATGAAATATGTGTTCGTGGTTTAGATTTATCACCAACAACAGAATTATTAATCGATGAGTCACTTATCGGTTGGAAAGAATACGAAATGGAAGTGGTTCGAGACAAAAATGATAACTGTATCATTATTTGTTCTATCGAAAACTTTGACCCTATGGGTATTCATACGGGTGATTCAATTACGGTTGCTCCAGCACAAACGTTAACGGATAAAGAATACCAAATCATGCGTAATGCATCGATTGCTGTTCTTCGTGAAATTGGTGTTGAAACAGGTGGATCAAACGTTCAATTTGGTATTTGTCCTGATACTGGCCGCATGGTTATTATTGAGATGAACCCACGTGTTTCACGTTCATCTGCTTTAGCGTCTAAAGCGACTGGTTTCCCAATTGCTAAAATCGCTGCAAAATTAGCAGTAGGTTACACGCTAGACGAGTTAACAAATGATATTACTGGTGGCGCAACACCGGCATCGTTTGAACCGACTATCGATTACGTTGTAACTAAGATCCCACGTTTTAACTTTGAAAAGTTTGCTGGTTGTGAAGATCGTTTAACTACGCAAATGAAATCTGTTGGTGAAGTAATGGCTATTGGCCGTAACCAACAAGAGTCTTTACAAAAAGCTCTACGTGGTCTTGAAGTTGGTGTAAATGGTTTTGACCCTAAGGTTGATGTAACTCAACCAGGTGCAAAAACTGAAATCATGCATGAACTTCAAGAAGCGGGTTCTGACCGAATTTGGTATGTAGCTGATGCGTTCCGTTTAGGCCTTTCAGTTGACGACATTTATCGTTTAACTAAAATTGACCGTTGGTTCTTAGTTCAAATTGAAGACATAGTATTAAACGAAGCTAAAGTTGCTGAAGGTGGATTGAAAGTTTTAACACCTGAGTACTTACGTCAATTAAAACGTAAAGGTTTTGCTGATTCACGTTTAGCTGATTTAATTGGTGTAGCTGAAGCTGAAGTTCGTAAGAAACGTCAAAACGCTGATATTTTCCCAGTTTACAAGCGTGTTGATACATGTGCTGCTGAATTTAGTTCAGATACTGCTTACATGTATTCAACTTACGACGAAGAGTGTGAATCTAACCCTACAGATAATGACAAAATCATGATCTTAGGCGGCGGACCAAACCGTATCGGTCAAGGTATTGAATTTGATTACTGTTGTGTACATGCTGCTTTAGCATTACGTGAAGACGGTTTTGAAACAATAATGGTTAACTGTAACCCTGAAACGGTTTCTACTGATTACGATACTTCAGACCGTTTGTACTTTGAATCAATTACTTTTGAAGACGTTTTAGAAATCGTTCGTGTTGAAAAGCCTAAAGGCGTTATTGTGCAATACGGTGGTCAAACTCCACTTAAATTAGCACGTGCTTTAGAAGCTGCTGGTGTGCCAATTATTGGTACTTCGCCAGACGCAATTGATAGAGCAGAAGATCGCGAACGTTTCCAACAAGCGGTTGACCGTTTAGATTTGTTACAACCTGAAAATGCTACCGTTACTTCTATTGATGAAGCAATGGCTAAAGCTGAAGCTATTGGCTTCCCATTAGTTGTTCGTCCGTCATATGTATTAGGTGGACGTGCGATGGAAATCGTATACGACCTTGACGATTTACGTCGTTATATGACGGAAGCGGTTAGCGTATCAAACGACTCTCCTGTTTTACTTGATCACTTTTTAGATGACGCGATTGAAGTTGATATTGACGTGATTTGTGATGGTACTGATGTTGTTATTGGCGGTATTATGCAACACATTGAGCAAGCGGGTGTTCACTCAGGTGACTCAGCATGTTCATTACCTGTATATAGCTTGAATCAAGAAGTTCAAGACATTATGCGTAAGCAAGTAACAGACTTAGCCTTTGAGTTAGGTGTTGTTGGCTTAATGAATACGCAAATGGCTGTTAAAGACGGTAAAGTTTACTTAATTGAAGTTAACCCTCGTGCAGCTCGTACTATTCCATTCGTATCTAAAGCAACGGGTGTACCATTAGCTAAAATTGGTGCTCAAGTTATGGCAGGTAAAACACTGAAAGAACTTGGTGTAACTGAAGAAGTTATTCCTCCTTATTTCTCTGTGAAAGAAGTGGTTATTCCGTTTAACAAATTCCACGGTAGTGATCCTTTAGTTGGACCAGAAATGCGTTCAACAGGTGAAGTAATGGGTGTTGGTGATACGTTTGAAGATGCTTATGCTAAAGCTAACTTAGGTGCTGGTGTTTCAGTTCCTAAATCGGGTAGAGCATTAGTTTCAGTTCGTAACAGTGATAAAAAACGTGTATTAGAATTAGGTCGTAAACTGGTTGATTTAGGTTACGAAATTGATGCTACACACGGTACTGAGGTTATTTTACGTGAAGCGGGCATTCCGGTACGTTTTGTAAACAAGGTACATGAAGGTCGTCCTCATATTCTTGATAGAATTAAGAATGGTGAATACAACTACATTATCAACACGACTGAAGGTCGTAAAGCGATTGAAGATTCAAAAGTTTTACGTGGCGGCGCGTTGCGATATAAAGTTGCTTACACAACAACACTAAATGCAGCTTTTGCCGTGTGTCAATCACATGCTGCAGACGACAGAAATACTGTTACTACAATCCAAGAGTTACACAAACGTTGTAAGTAATGCGCTAGCTTTATCTGCAGTAGTGATTTATTATATTAAATCGCTACGCAGATAATACTTATACGTATAAAGTAATTATGATTCTGGTGTGAATTATTTTAAAAAGTGGTATTTCTTAGGAAAGACCACTTTTTTGTTTGTTATTAAGAATGAAAAAGAAGAAGTAAAATGACTAAATATCCTATGACACTTCTTGGTGCTGAACAGTTACAAGAAGAATTAAAATTTTTGAAAATGGAAAAGCGTCCTCGCATTGTAAAAGATATTGCGGATGCACGTGAACACGGTGACTTGAAAGAAAATGCTGAATACCATGCTGCTAAAGAAGAGCAAGGGTTTTGTGAAGGGCGTATTCAAGACATTGAAGGTAGATTATGTAATGCTCAAGTTATTGACGTTACAAAAATCCCTAATCACGGTAAAGTAATTTTTGGTGTTACGGTTACGCTATTAAATATTGATACTGAAGTAGAAGTAAAGTATCAGATAGTGGGTGACGATGAGGCTGACTTTAAAACAGGTCGTATTTCTTTAAATTCTCCAATTGCTCGTGGTTTGATCGGTAAAGAAGTTGATACCGAAATAGAAATTACCACACCAGGTGGGATCGTAGAATATGAAATTATCGCTGTAGATCATATTTAGA
>Ga0209292_1004176_pt1 | contig 15438 bp, 13 predicted proteins | sample GOMGulsemesocosm_2_FD_184634 | JGI IMG/M metagenome (GOLD analysis project Ga0209292, IMG submission 184634) | Methane-oxidizing microbial communities from mesocosms in the Gulf of Mexico - GOM9C Gulf of Mexico (SPAdes) (version 2) | ecosystem: Environmental > Aquatic > Marine > Cold seeps... | reverse complement strand
TCTACTGTAGCAGGAATTGCTCAAATGTTAGAAGAAAAAGGTGCAATGGCTTATACAACAATCGTTGCAGCAAATGCATCGGATCCTGCAGCAATGCAAGTATATGCTCCAATGGCAGGTGCGTCTATTGGTGAATACTTTAGAGATACCGGTCGTCCTGCATTAATTGTATTTGATGATTTATCTAAACAAGCAGTTGCTTACCGTGAGATTTCATTATTATTACGTCGCCCACCGGGACGTGAAGCATATCCTGGAGATGTATTTTACTTACACTCTCGTTTATTAGAACGTTCTGCAAAAGTGATCAATAACGATACTATTGCTGCACAAATGAACGATGTGCCAGATTCTTTAAAAGGAAAAATTAAAGGAGGAGGATCTTTAACTGCTTTGCCAATTATTGAAACACAAGCAGGAGATGTATCAGCATATATCCCAACAAACGTAATTTCGATTACCGATGGTCAAATTTTCTTAGATGGAGATTTGTTTAACTCAGGGGTAAGACCAGCTATTAACGTAGGTATTTCTGTATCGCGTGTAGGAGGTAATGCTCAGATTAAATCAATGAAAAAAGTAGCAGGTACGCTTAAATTAGATCAAGCACAGTACCGTGAATTGGAAGCCTTTGCAAAATTTGGTTCTGATTTAGATGCAGCAACTTTAAACGTAATTGAAAAAGGACAACGTAACGTTGAAATTTTAAAGCAAAACTTGGCAAGTCCATTTACCGTGGAGGACCAAATTGCAATCATTTACGCTGGTTCTAAAAACTTGTTAAAAACAGTTCCTGTAAAAAAAGTAAAAGAATTCGAAACAGAATACATCGCATTCTTAAACGCTAAACACAGAGACACTATGGACACCTTGAAATCAGGAAAACTGACAGAAGCTACCATCGATGTTTTAACAAAAGTAGCGAAAGATATATCGTCTAAGTACGACGCATAATATAAGATTTGAAAATGATACTATTGAGGTTTACAGCAATGTACACTTCAATAGTACCTCATCAAAATTTGAATATAAACTCTTAACATAACTTAGAATTAAGATATGGCAAATTTAAAAGAAATACGTAACAGAATCGCCTCGATTGGTTCAACCATGCAAATTACCAAAGCCATGAAAATGGTTTCGGCAGCAAAGTTGAAAAAAGCACAAGACGCTATCACACAAATGCGTCCGTATGCTAATAAATTGACCGAATTATTGCAAAATCTAAGCGCATCGCTTGATGATGATGCTACTGGCGTATATTCTACTCAAAGAGAAGTATCCAACGTATTACTAGTAGTTATAAGCTCTAACCGTGGATTGTGTGGAGGATTCAATTCATCCATCATTAAAGCAACCAACAAACACATTGCTGAAAATTATGCAGGTAAGCAAGTTGACCTATTTACCATAGGAAAAAAAGCCGATGCAATTTTAGCCAAAGAATTAAAAGTAATCGAAAATAACATTACTATTTTTGACGACCTTACTTTTGAGAATGTTGCTGTTATTGCAGAGAATTTAATGACCCAATTTTCAGAAGGAAACTACGATAAGATTGAAATTATATACAACCGTTTCAAAAATGCTGCCACACAAATTGCAACTGTTGAACAATTTTTACCAATCTTACCGATCCAAGGAGGAGAATCAATTAACACCGATTACCTTTTTGAACCTTCAAAAACGGAAATTATTTTGGAGTTAATTCCAAAATCGTTAAAAACACAATTGTACAAAGCGGTACGTGATTCTTATGCATCAGAACATGGAGCACGAATGACTGCCATGCACAAAGCAACTGATAATGCCACCGAGTTACGCGATGATTTGTTATTAACTTACAACAAAGCAAGACAAGCGGCTATTACCAACGAAATTTTAGAAATTGTAGGTGGTGCGGAAGCATTGAACGGATAATTTCTAATTCACATATATTTTTAAAAAGCTTACCTGAAAGGGTAGGCTTTTTTTATGACTTCGACACCGCTCAGCCAACAGATTACCCTTCGTTCAGTTACTGTACTAATAACGATAGAATACTTCATTCCGAAAGTTACGCCTATGGTAATCTTATGAAAAGCATAGAGTAATACTACCAAGAGATTGCCACGTTGTGCCTCCTCGCTATGACCATACAAACCGTCATTAATAATTACTCTCGCAACATACTAAAATCCTTTCTGAACAATTACTTTGTTAATTTTTTGTTAAAAAAAAAGAACCCCTATACATAACGGTTAGTTTACATATATTTATAATGTCTTATGTATAACATTATAAAAACACCTAATGAATAATTCCTTAAGTTTTCTAATTAGCTCATTTCTTTCAAAAACAAAAAATTATATAGATACAAGTGAAGTTGAATTACAACTACTATCGCACCCTCATTATCCCAGTTTAAATTGCATTACAGACTTATTTTCGCATTTTAACATAGACAATACAGCACTTGGAGTTCCCACAACAGATGATACTTTAAAGCAATTACCAAGTATATTTTTAGCTGTGTTGAATAAAGAAAACGAAGAAATTCTCGTTATTACTGAACAAAAAAAAGAAGAAATACTAATTACTAAGCAGGACAAAAAAAAGGAAAAGATAACTATAGAAGATTTCCTAAAAAGGTGGTCAGGAATTGTAATTATAGCCGAGAAACAGGTAGAAACCGCTATTAAAAAAAGCAGCTATATAAAACGCGTAAACCGTTTTATCATAGGAATAACTGCACTTGCTTTATCTATTTTCTTAATTAAGGAAGCAAGCACTCTTTTTGAACAACTACATTTTACACTCGCATTAGTAGGATTTGGAATTAGTGTGATAATCGTACAGCATGAACTCGGATTAAATTCAGTAATTGGCGATACCTTTTGCAAAGGATCTAGTAAGAAATTAAATTGTGATGCCGTCCTGAATTCGAAAGGAGCCACCATTTATAACAGCATAAAATTAAGCGACGCAGGTATTGTCTATTTTTTTAGTCTCATCCTGTCTTGGTCACTATTTATTATCAGCAGGCATAACTCAGATATACAATTTAACGCCATAGCACTAGTAAGTATTTGCGCCATTCCATTTAGTTTTTACTCAGTATATTATCAATGGAAAATTGTAAAAGCGTGGTGCCCTCTCTGTTTAACCATCGTTGGAGTACTCTGGTTCCAATTATTTACGGTGCTATATGCAATGCTCTTAGTAAATGATCTATTCACTTTGGATTCTCATTTCATTGGTTTCTTAGGAATAGGTTTTGTGGTTTCTACCATAACTTGGTTATATCTACAACCTCTTTTATTACAATTTCATGAATTAAAAACAGGAAAAATAGCGTACATAAAACTCAAACGAAATTTTAAATTATTTAGTACAATGCTCCAAGCCATACCCGCGCTTGATACTTATATTCCAAATTCTCAAGAAATAATTTTTGGACATAAAAACGGGAATGCTTCCTTAAAGATACTCCTCATTACAAATCCTATGTGTGGGCATTGCAAAGAAATGCACCATATTATAGAAAGAATTATGGCACATGAATATGAAGACATACAAATTACAATACGTTTTAATGTGCAAACCAACATAGCTGATGCTAACTCCTTACTTATTGCCACACAATTACTCCATTTATACCACAACAAAGGAGACGCCGTATGTTTAGAAGCCCTACACGATATTTATGGCGCTTTGGATGCGGATTCATGGCTAAAAAAATGGAAAAAACACCCCCAAAACACTTACCAAAACAGCTTAGAAAAACAAAAGGAATGGTGTACTAAAAACAAACTCAACTTTACCCCTGCCCTCCTATTAAACGGGAGGCCATACCCAAAAGAATACAAAAGAGCAGATATTCTTTATTTTATAGAGGATTTAATAGAACAAACACACTAAAAACAATCCCTTAGACTAATTAAAGCAAAGGGATTGTATAACAATATTCTCTCGCGAAGAATAGACACACACCTTGAGTGTCTTTAAATGTTCGAGGCAAATATAATTCATAAATTTTTTAAGAATGAAAAAATTAAAATTAAATTTAGAAGGTGCCAAAGTATTAAGTAAGGTACAACAACGGAGTATTAATGGGGGTAGTGGATTTTCAAATTCCGATTGTAATCAAGGTAAAGATGAAGAAGGTAATGGTCAAGAAGGTAAAGACTGTGCTTGTGCAAAAGACACGGATTGTAGCTCCTCGGATTGCGTTTTCCCTTGGTATGGCGGCGGGTTTGGAAATTGTTCTTAACCATAATTTTATCACAGGAGGGGACTTAGTCTCCTTCTATGATTTTCTATTAAGCTATCTCGAGGCAAGGCAAAGGCAATTTATCACACTTTCCTCTAAAATTGAGAGGCAACAAGAGAGGTCTTAAACTGAAAAAATAATATTAATTTTAATTTGTTTCAAACTTAAATAAAATGATAAAAAAATTAGCTTTTATACTAATGGCACTACTCCAATTGATAAGCTGTACAAGCAATAAACACAAGGATAACTACGAAATAAATGCTTCAATTAACAATTTGCCCGATAATTTAAAGGTTTTATTGATGTATAAAGGTAAAACACTTGACTCAACGTATTCAAAAGATTCCAACTTTCAACTAATAGGAAGCATAAAAGAACCAAAAAAAATAAATCTTGGTTTTTTTGACACCATCCAAAAAACATACTCAAAATCCTATATATCATTCTGGCTCGACAACTCAAACATAAAAATAAAAGGAGATTACAAAAAATTTAAAAAAGCAGAATTGTTTGGAGCAATACTCAATGAAATTATAACAGATCAGATAATTGAAGCGAAGGGCGATCTAAGGCATAAACTTACGTCATACTATAAAAAAGAAGTAATCTTAAAAATATCAGATACTAAGCAGCGTAATATTGTAAAAAAAACATACAAGAATAAATCAAGACAATTTTTAGACAATTTCATATATAAAAATGCTAATTCAAAACTAGCTTTGGATTTTATACTATCTAGTAAGAGAAAAATTTCAAGAGATAGCATACGTTTGTTTTACAAGCTTCTTAATACTAAATTTTCCCAATCAGAAAGCGGACAAGCGCTAAAAAATCACCTCTCCTACACCCCCCCAAAAGATGGTGATGCATTTATAGAAATTGAAGCAACAGATATTAATGGCAAAGCCCTAAAACTATCCCAATCCAAAGGAAAGGTGGTGTTGTTACAATTTGGGGCATCTTGGTGTGCACCCTGTAAAACATTTAATAAAGAAGTGGTGAGCAAACTTGTTCAAAAATTCCCCAAAGAAGAATTTGAGGTAGTTTATTATTCCATGGATAAATATAAAAAAGATTGGAAGCGAATGGTAACGGCTGATACCGTTCCTAAAATACACATGAGCAATGTAAAAGGAGTAAATGATGATGTAGCTTTAAAATACGATATCCAAAGTATTCCAGATTGTTATCTAATAAGTAAACAAGGAAAACTAAAAAAACCACAGAATAAGTCCTTTGATATTCTAGCAAAAGAAATAGCAATTTTATTGAAGACAACTAACCACCTAAAAGGATAATACTCTTGTAGAAAGTTTAACAGAGTTAAAAATGTACTTAAAAGATATAAATAATTGAAAAAATTTCCACATTATAAACAAACAGAGTCCAAAGATTGCGGCCCTACTTGCATCAAAATTATTACCAAATTTTATGGTAAAACAATCAACACTCTAATTGAATAACACTCTTATAACAAAATTACACACCTTGAGTGTCTTTAAATGTTCGAGGCAAATATAATTAATAAATTTTTTAACAATGAAAAAATTAAAATTAAATTTAGAAGGTGCCAAAGTATTAAACAGAGCACAACAACGGAGTATTAATGGAGGTAGTGGTGACTCAACTCTAGCAACATGTTCAGTAACATGTAATCATAACACTGTATCATGCAAAGGCAAAAATTGTCAATCAAACCCAAGACTTGGTTTCTGTTCTGCAGAAGATGAAAATGGTAAAACTATAAAGAATTATTGCTAAAAACAAAACTTATGAAATTAAATATTAAAGGTGCTAAAAGATTAAGTAGAAACCAATTAATTGCGATAAACGGCGGATCAGGAGCTGGACCAATCGCAGAATGTACGGCAGATTGCAAAAACAATGAAACAGTCAAGTGTGGCGGAATTTCTTGTTCAGCAATAGATTTTGACGGATGCTATTATATAGTTAATCCTCATGGCTTCATGCTTTCCAATAAATGTTAAATTAAAACCAATTGGACTGTTGAAATATTTCAACAGTCCAATTTTATTTTAAATAAAATAATTTAGAGATGAAGACATATAAGGTTATTGTTAGTTTAATAGTTTTAGTAACTATTGTAAGTTGTAACAAATCATATCATACAAAAGAAAAACAAGAGCAAAAAAGAATTAGTCTTACAAGTAAAGGAGGCACAACCTCAAAATTTAAAGAAGGAAGAAGTTTTCAATTTATAGACACTATACGATTTAAAGATTTTAAAGGTGTTATTGATAATGATAGCTCATTTGTAACATTCGTGAACCTTCATAAAAATAATAACGCACAACCAACTTCAAATAAAACGAGATTGTATTGTTTATCAGGATTTAGTAAAGGAAAACAATACTATATTGTTGATGAAAATTTCAATAAAGATTTTAGTGATGATACCCGCGTCGAATTTAATAAAGAAATGTCAAAACAAATTTTTTATAATAGTAAATTGAAAGACACCTTTAAATTATTAAAAATTGAATTAAACAAACAATATCATCAAAAGAAATACAAAGACACCTTGTATTTAAAAATATTTCCCGATATAATTTCAAGAAGACTTAATAAAGGAACACCTTTTCAAAAATTCCAACACACACTTTCATTAGTAGGTGAAACTTCAAATTATTTAATTGGAGAATTTTCATTTGCAAATTCAGAAACATTTAAGGTTATCATGGATAATAATTCTGAAGATGGAAACTTAGTATTTAGCAAAAAAACTAGTACTTCCCGTACAACACGGACTGATTATTATTCTATAAAAGACACGATAAACTTGGGCAATACAAGTTATATAATTCAAGAAGTAGATAAAGCATTGCCAGCGTTGTTTTTAAAGAAATTAAAAAAACAAAAAAGTGTACAAGGCTTTAGGCTTGGTGAAACTACTAAAAACTTTAAAATTGAAAATTTAGAGGGGAGCTTATCAATGATAAAAAACCAATTTAAGGGAAAAGAATTTATATTTATTGATTTTTGGGGTACATGGTGCGGCCCATGCAAAGAATTAACACCTAATATTAAAAAATTACATGTTACTTATAAAAACAAAGTGAATTTTATAAGCTTAGCCTATGAAAAGGATCCTGAACCTGTAAAAGAATATGTGCAGAAAAACAACATGCATTGGTATCAAGGAATTATAAAAGGAAACCCAAAAAAAACGTCGTCTTCTCAAAGCAGTAGTAATATTATAAAAAACTTAAAAATTGACTGTTTCCCAACATTTATAATTTTAAACCAAAACTTAGAAATAGTATACAGAGATTGTGGAGGTTATGCTTTACCTGAGCTAGAAATGTTTTTAAAAAAAATCAACTAATTGAAAAAATTTCCACATTATAAACAAACAGAGTCCAAAGATTGCGGCCCTACTTGCATCAAAATTATTACCAAATTTTATGGTAAAACAATCAACACCCAGCAATTACGTACCCTAAGCGAAACCACACGTAAAGGAAGTAGTTTATTGGGCTTGGGGGAAGCTGTAGAATCTATTGGTTTTAGAAGTTTAGGAGCGCAATTATCGTTTATTAAATTACAGGAAGCTCCGTTACCCTGTATTTTACATTGGAATAAAAATCATTATGTAGTCCTTTATAGAATAAAAAAAGAGGTACTGTATATTTCTGACCCTGCCAAAGGTCTTTTAAAATACAACAAACAGGACTTTATAAACCAATGGATTGGAAACAATGCAACAGAAAACACCGAGGAAGGGATTGTTTTAATAGTAGACCCTACCCCCAAATTTTATCAGGAAACCTTTGAAGAGGAGATTCCTTTTGGTTTTTCCTTTTTATTTAAATACGTCTTAAAATACAAGCGTTTTTTGGCTCAAATAGCCATTGGTTTAATGGCAAGCAGTGTATTACAACTTATGGTGCCTTTTTTAACACAAAGTATTGTAGATGTAGGAATCCAAAACCAAGACATCCATTTTATTTATTTGATTTTAGCAGCCCAGCTTTTGTTATTCCTAGGAAAAGCCTCTATAGAGATTATAAGGAGTTGGATTATGCTCCATATGAGTACTAGAATAAGCATTGCATTAATATCTGATTTTTTTATCAAATTAATGGGCTTACCCATATCATTTTTTGATGTACGCTTAACAGGTGATCTTATGCAACGCATACAGGACCATCGAAGGATACAGAATATATTAACGACATCGTCCTTGAATGTTGTTTTTTCCATGTTTAATTTTTTTGTATTCAGTTTTGTACTTAGCTATTATAGCATGCAAATTTTTACGGTGTTTTTAGTAGGGAGTGTTTTGTATTTTACTTGGGTACTCTTCTTTTTTAAACGCAGGAAAGTATTAGATTACGAGCGGTTTTCACACTCAAGTGCCAATCAAAGTAAAATAATTGAACTGATTGGAGGCATGCAGGAAATTAAATTGCACAATGCTGAAAGACAAATGCGTTGGGCTTGGGAATATATACAAGCCGGCTTGTTTAAAATATCAATTAAAAGTCTTGTTTTAGAACAAACCCAAAGTGTAGGCTCTTCATTTATCAACGAATTAAAAAACATGTTTATTACCGTATTGTCTGCTAAATTGGTAATTGATGGCGATATTACCTTAGGGATGATGATGGCTATAAGTTATATTGTAGGGCAGTTAAATGCTCCTGTAACACAATTTATTGGGTTTATGAGAGAATTGCAGGACGCAAAAATATCCTTAGACAGGTTGGGAGAGATACACCATAGGGATGATGAAGAGCAATCAAGCGATCAAAAAATAAATGACATTCCTGCCAATGCTTCTATCGAATTAAAAAAGGTGTCGTTTCGGTATGTTGGAGGTTTACACCCCGTAATTAAGGAATTGGACTTACACATCCCAAGCAATAAAATAACCGCCGTTGTAGGAGTAAGCGGAAGCGGTAAAACAACCTTAATGAAACTACTCATGCGTTTTTATGACCTGGACAAAGGCGCTATTTATGTAGCAAAACACGATTTAAAAAATATCGCCGTTAAAACATGGAGACAACACTGTGGTGTTGTAATGCAAGAGGGTTATATTTTTAACAATACCATTGCCAATAACATTGCCATTGGAGAAGAAATAATTGATCAGAAACGATTAAATCACGCAATAGACATTGCTAATATTTCTGATTATATTGATGACCTACCACTAGGCTATAATACTAAAATAGGCATGGAAGGTGCTGGCTTAAGTACCGGACAAAAACAGCGGTTACTCATAGCAAGAGCCGTGTACAAAAACCCAAAATACTTGTTTTTTGACGAAGCTACTTCTGCCCTTGATGCCAATAACGAAAAAGTAATAATGGAAAAATTAAACACTTTTTTTAAAAACCGTACAGCCATTATTATTGCACATAGGCTAAGTACTGTTAAAAATGCAGACCAAATTGTAGTACTTGATAAGGGAAAAATAGTAGAAAAAGGAACACATAAGGAATTAATATCCTTAAAAGGTTCCTACTTTAAGTTGGTTAAAAACCAATTAGAGCTAGGGAATTAAAATATATTCTCGCGAGGAATAGACACAACCCTTGAGCGTCTTTAAATGTTCAAGGCAACATAAATATTAAATTTTTTAACAATGAAAAAATTAAAGTTAAATTTAGAAGGTGCCAAAGTATTGAGTAAGGCGGAACAACGGAGTATTAATGGAGGTAGTGGCTGGACGCCAGGATCATGTGCATTCGACAGTGGAAATGGATATTCTGGCATGTCTGGTGTTAGCCTTGATGCTGCAGAACACGGAGCATCGGTTACCGGAGGCAACTATTGTTGCGATTCTTGCTGTGATGTAGGGTGGCTAGATGCTGAACATAAAGAATATCTCGGCTGTTAAAAATCAAGTATTCAAAACATAGGAAAGGAGATGTTCTCCTTTCCTATAATCTAACTAAAAAACATTATGAGATATTTTGTAGTAATAATTATTCTAATAATTAGCTGTAACAAAGAAAAGCACGTAAACATTAAACAGTTAAAAACTAAAAAACTAACTTTAATATTTGACAGCATTCCAAAACCTATATATATATCATTGATTAATAACCAAAATATTGGAGGCGTTAGGTATTTGAATTATATAGGGTCATATTATGATTCCTTTGGGATTCGCAAGTATATTAATCCACAAAGAACACCATTAAATGATACTGTTAACATATCATTTAATGGCAAAAAAAAAGAAATTTGTTTTGAAAAAATAGGATTAGAAAGTCTTTCCTACATTTTTAAACCAGGAGATTCGGCTCATGTTAAATATAAAAGGGGTATACCTATAATAACAATTTTGAACAGAGCACATAAAAAACATGATTACTCCTTTGAACCATTAACCTTAAAAGGGAATAACAAACATAATTTAACTAGTTTTGAGAGGTATTTTAGAAGGGTTCCCATTCCTCCGTTTGATCTACCAAAAACAAAGTGGAAAAATTACTTTAAAAAATTGAAAGTGGAACACTCCAATAAATTACTCGAGGAGTTAAATACACAACAACATTTATTAGATTCATTATATTCTACTGATTTACTATCTAAAGACATCTATATTTATTACAAACAAAAACTAACATTCATTAACTGGAGCAGATTAGCAAAACAGACTGAATTACCACTTGATACGTTTTTCAAGTCTAACCTAGATGTATTTATTAATTCACAAATAACATATAACTCCCAAAGAACATCAATTAAAAGCATCATACAACTAGGAGATAGTTTACTAGAGAATAAATTTTATCACGATTTTATTTCTCAGCAATTCCTTCCCAATTATATAGAAAAAAAAACAACTAAGTACGAGTTTCACTTAGATAAAAGTGGTGGTTTTTATTATGATTGGAAAGCCGTTTTTGATTCAATTCAATCAAGTAAACTTTTTCCTAAAAAAGTAAAAGAATACTTAATGTATAACTATTTACTAAAAATAATCAAAGATTTTCCCGTTCAAGATGCAAGTAATTATTTTCTGAAATTCAAACAAACAATTAACGATAGCACTTATATTTATTTAATCAACAATACTTACTCTTTAGACACTACTGACACCAAAAAAGTTAATCTAATAAACACAGCTAAACAAAAAACACAACTTAAAGATGTGTTAAACAAACACAAAGGAAAACTGATATATGTGGATTTTTGGGCCAGTTGGTGTGCTCCTTGTAGAAAAGCACTACCTGAAGCAAAAACACTACGCAAGGAGTATAGAAACGAAGAGGTATCGTTTGTTTATATTTCTATAGACAGCGATTTTAAAAAATGGCAAACCGCCTCCAAAGAGGAGGGATTACTTAAAAGTAACAACAGTTTATTTGCTGTAAACTATCCTAAAGCACTTTTTTATAAACAATTAAAACTAAAATCTATTCCAAGGTATTTATTATATGATCAACAAGGCAATTTGATACATCAAGATGCACCTGGACCCGAGGGAAAAGAGATAAGAGCCTTATTGGATAAGAGTTTAAAAAAATAGACATGCAAAATAATAAAGAACAAGAAGACTTTGAAATTCGTAGCGAGGAAGTACAGGAAATACTATCTTATATTCCACATTGGATGATAAGATGGGGAATGACCTTGGTATTTATTATTGTATTACTATTGCTGTTTATATCGTGGTTTGTAAAATATCCTGATATTATTTCGAGCGAAGTAATAGTAACCACCACTTTACCACCCGAAAAAATAATTGCTCGTTCCAGTGGTCAAATGGATGCTTTACTGGTAAAAGATACCGGTTTTGTAGAAGAAAACACCTTGCTGGCAGTTATAGAAAACGCAGCAAAATACAAAGACGTAATACTTCTTAAAAAACATACGGACAAAATAATTTTAAATGCTACTTCTTTCCATTTTCCAATGCACGAATTACCCGTGTTACTATTAGGAGATATTGCCACGAGTTTTGCGGTTTTTGAAAACAATTACTCCAAATACGTACTCAATAAAAAACTAAAACCATTTACTAACGAGTCTGCTACAAACAAGCTTTCCATTTCCCAAACCAAACAACGCTTAGAAATTTTAATGGTTCAAAAAGAAATCAATAAAAGAGAACTAGAACTAAAAGAAAAAGGGCTCTTGAGACAACAATTATTATTTGACAAAGGGATTATATCCGCACAAGATTATGAACTAAAGCAACTTGAATTTCTGCAAGCAAAAAAAAATGCCCAAGGCATGAATTCACAAATTTCTCAATTAAAAGAAAGCTTAGGTAATTTATACAAAAACTTAAACGGTACTCGGATTAATAAAACATTTGAAGAAACAACACAGTTTAACAATGTAATCCAATCCTTTTACCAATTAAAAAAAGCGATCAAAGACTGGGAACATAACTACGCTTTAAAATCTTCGATTTCTGGTCAAGTTGCATTTGTGGATATTTGGAATAAAACCCAGACCATTAAATCTGGCGACAATGTTTTTTCCATTGTACCAAATGAATTTGGCACTTATATTGGAAAGATAAAAGCCCCTTCTTACAATTTTGGTAAAATCAAAATTGGCCAGAAAGTGCATATCAAATTGGAAAACTACCCCTCAAACGAATACGGAATGCTAAATGGCACCATCCATAGAATTTCGATTATTCCAGATGAAGAAGGCTTTTACAACATAGACGTTAATCTGAACACTTCATTAATAACCACGTACAATAAAGAAATTGCCTTTAATCAGGAAATGAGAGGCATGGCGGAAATTATTACCGAAGACTTACGACTGATGGAACGATTTTTTCACCAATTGAAAAATGTAATTAAAAGAACATAATCCAAACTAAATACCATGGACAAAAAAGATTATGGGTTTCAATATCTAAAATACATAGAAGTAATAATTGAAGAATACTTAGATGCTATTGCAACTAAAAACTGCCATTACCTCACCTTAAACAAATCAAATATACGGTCTTTATTAGGGAAACGGATTTTTAACATTCCTTTACACAACAATTCGCTGAGAGCTTTGTTTAATGCTAATTTTTTAAACGGTGGTCTAAAGCCATCTTTTAAAAAAGAGTTTTACCGAGAGACTTTTAAGAATTTACAATTAGAAAATAAGGAATATTTTGTTTCAAGTAACACAAAAAACGATAACTCAAATATAATAGCATCTTTAGAAAAAGCATTACATCCTTATAAAAATAAAATCCTTTTTTACGCCTATAACGAACGCTTTTTAAAACAAGTTTTAGGTGTACTATCCGCTATCAATCAAGAGGTAGTAATTCTAACCAGTGCAACCATTAGCGACGAAATAGCATACCCGAAAAACATAGAGATGATAGAATTTACTGCATTAGAAGTAGAAGGCTATCCAAATGAATTTTTGAAAACTAAATTTCCAAATCTTTACTATTTATACAACAGCTTAGAATTGATTATTACCATATTAAACCCTACAACTATTATTGTAATAGAAGGCGGAAATATTATTGATTATGACATCTTAGCATCTTTAGGGGCTAAATTAAAAATTAAAACAATTTGTTTACAACATGGTTGGCCTTGCATAATGCATATGGGTTTTAGAAACATGCCTTTTGATTATTTTTTAACGTGGGGTGATGCATTTTCCAGTCTTTTTGAAAAAGTAAATAACAAACCAACATTCATAAGTACTGGCTACCCTTTTAAGATTAATGATTACAAAATTCACGATAAAAATGCCATTTCCTTCTTTTTCCAAGCGCCATACTTTATTTTATCAATCCCTGTAATAAATCAAATGATTGCCTTTGCAGCCTATTGCGCTATCACATTTCCACATTTGGAAATTTTAATTAGAGAGCATCCTGCAAATCAGTTTTTTTCAAAAGAAATACAATCCTTAAACAAGTATAAAAATGTGGTTTTTACACCTTCAAAATCGGTGTTATTGGACAATGTTCTATCTAGAAGTATTGTTAGTGTAGCTGTATTTTCATCTATATTAATGGAAAGTATGGTCTATGATGCCATTCCATTTGTTTTTAACCCTACATCCATACCTCATTACCACCCTGATTTAAATAAACTGGAATTAGGAATAGAGACCACCTCTTTGAACGAAGCAAAAAATAATATCAAAAAATTATTACATTCTAGTAGATCCATACTTAAATTTCAAGCAAACATACGAGCACAAAAAAGTAATTATTTTGTTCGAACAGGAACTAATGCAATAAACAACGCAGTATTAGAAATTATAAAAACAGCTAATAACAAATGAAAATAACAGCACTTATTCCAGCACGTAAAAATTCTGTCAGATTCCCAGGGAAAAACTACGCTCCTTTTTTAGGGAGGCCTTTGTTTATGCATTCGGTTGATTTTGCAAGGAAATCTGAATTTATTTCTGAATATTTTGTAACAACTAATGATATAGTCATCATTGAATACTGTAAAAAAAACGACATCCCTTTTATTTTACGCCCAGAAAAATATTGCACAGCAAAGGCACCCAGTTCATCCTTTATAGAGCATTTCCTACAATATGCTTACATCAACAACTTAGTTTTACCAACAGCATTATTAATATTACAACCCACAAATCCAATACGGAACCATCAAACATTAGAAAAAATCATCCAATTATTCAATAAAAAAAGAGCAGATAGCGTATTCACCGTTGTTAAATCAGAAGCCAAATTAGGTGTCATTACAAATGGAATCTTTAGTCCTTATAATTACAACTTCGAACAAAGATCCCAAGATATGACTTCTTATTATGAAGAAAATGGCATGTTTTATTTAATACGTGTAAAAGCATTCCTTGAGTATCATTCTTTTTTTGGAAAAACAAACATTCCTTTTGTAATTGAAGACTTTTTCACGAATGTTGATATAGACAAAAAACATGAATTAAAAATAGCCGAAATGTTTTATAATGATTATTTTGAAAAATAAATAAATAATTTACAGACGATTACTTATTGTCTTCATTAATATATGAAGAGGAGAGTTTACATTTCTGACAGACACTCTTAACAGTAAAGAGAATCTATACAGCATTTGCAAATGAACTTTTCTATTACTTAATAAGTTAAAATCTCTCTTTTGGATACAACAATCAAGACTATTCTACTCTCGCAACATACTAAAATGACCTTTTCTAATATGAACCTTGCCTTTTAAATCTACAAACTCCATCGTAAACCA
>Ga0209292_1004175_pt1 | contig 15438 bp, 19 predicted proteins | sample GOMGulsemesocosm_2_FD_184634 | JGI IMG/M metagenome (GOLD analysis project Ga0209292, IMG submission 184634) | Methane-oxidizing microbial communities from mesocosms in the Gulf of Mexico - GOM9C Gulf of Mexico (SPAdes) (version 2) | ecosystem: Environmental > Aquatic > Marine > Cold seeps... | reverse complement strand
CTCTCGGCTTGAGAACCCGATACCAGAGCCTACGGGCGGGTACCGTCATCTGCCAAGCTTTTTCATACAGGGCTCTCATCCAGCATCGCCGGCCTTGCGTGCGAAATTGGCTAAAAAGGCTCTAACATGCGTTATTTTGCACATTTTGAACTAAGCTCCTTCCGGCGTCACCCAGATCTCCACGCCCCCCCAAATAATCCCATCTAACAGGCCAACCCGCAAAAACAGTTAGCCCCCCCGACGACTGGCTAGCAGTTAGTAGCAAAGATATTTCCCAAACACCGTAAAATTGATAGACTAGCTTCACGCGAAGAAACGGGGGCCACAAATGAGCACGATGGACGAGAGCGCAGTTGCCAGTCACTACGGCGATGATAATCTCAGGTCGCAGATATTTGGAGCAATCTCTCAATCAGGTCTAGATCTACAGAACCTCCGCCCCACTGATCTCAGTCTGGTCGATGAATTTCACATGGGCGGCCGTGCAGCGACCACCGACATCGTCAATCGGGCTAGGCTGGCAAAGAATGACCGAGTTCTGGACATCGGAAGCGGTCTGGGCGGTCTTGTCCGATATCTGGCAAGCGAAGTCCGTTGTCGTGTCACCGGCATTGATTTGACTCCGGAATATGTTGAAATCGCCAAAGAACTCACAGAACTGACCGGGCTATCAGACAAGGCAGACTTCGAAACTGGCAGCGCCCTATCATTGCCCTTCGACGACGACACATTTGACGCAGCACTTACATTTCACGCAGGTATGAACATCGCCGATCGTGAAACCAAGTACCAAGAGGCCGCGCGCGTTTTACGGCCGGGTGGTAAGTTTGTGATCTACGATGTTCTCAAAGGCTCGACGCCTGGCATGCAGTTTCCAACTCCATGGGCCGAAACAAAAGAAACCAGCCATCTCGTTTCCGCGGAGAGGCTGAGGCAGCTGCTTTCCTCCGCCGGGTTCCAAATACTGGACGAAGAAGATCGCACGCCCTTGGTGCTGCAACATCACCGCCAAAAGATAGCTGAGATGTCCGATGGCACCCCGCCACCAGCGCTTGGGCTGCACCTGCTTCAAGGAAGCACTGCAAAGGAAAAATCCCAAAACATGATCGAAATGACGGAGGCGGGACAAATCGCACTTGGGGTTATCATCGCGCAGAAAGATGCGTAGTCGCCGCTGAGAGCGACTGCATCCATCTGGTTGCATGTCTGTGAAAGATGTCGGTCACTTTGGAAACTCAGCGCAAACCAAACTAAACCACGGCTATTCTTCATAGATAGATACGCGGGTTTCGATGGCCCCAATCTGTATATAGATCCGCAATAATCGTGTCGGATTGTCGTTCCATTGTGGCGACATCAATCGCCTCAACACCTTGTTCACCAAATGCGACCACAGCATCACCGACCTCCACTCCAGGCAGATCCGTTACGTCCGCAATCAGTGTGTTCATCGAAATCTTACCTAGAACGGGCAGTTTCTTTCCATGGATCAAAACAGAACTACGTTGGATAAAGTCACGCGGCCTCCTCCCAAAGTCGCGCCTTTACAATCAAACAGTCACATAGGTATGAAATCAAATTCATATTCATTATGTGCATATAACTACGGATTATGAGCCTTAAACCGAACGGACATCGAACAGTTTTGCCGAAACCTTGACTGGAACCTATTGTTTTCACTCATGATTGTCGTGGAGGAAGAAGGCGCAACACGGGCCTCAACACGATTGTTGGTTTCGCAACCCGCCGTGACCAATTCGCTCAAACGCCTAGAAACCCATTTCGACTGCAGCCTCGTGGACCGCTCTGCCTCTGAATTCACCCTGACCAAAGCTGGGCAGCTTGTGTATGAGGAATGCTTGGAAATCTACAGCGGCGTGTCACGTATGGCTCAAGTATTACGAACCGTTCGAGACGAAGTCACCGGGCACGTTTCAATCGAAGCACCAACCCATGTGGAGACGCCAATCCTCGATGCGGCTTTGGTGCGTTTTCACCGTGCTCACCCAAAGGCGACGCCTTCAATCAAGGTGGTTACCAGTGGCGACGTGATTACATCAGTAAAACGTAAGAACGCATCCTGTGGCCTTGCGCTTGTGACATCCCACCCTCCCGGCCTTGAATATGAGGTAATATATCGCGAAAGATTTGCGCTTTATTGCGGACACGGCAGTGAATTGTTTGGGCGAGACGACATTACCCTAGAGGAAATCTGCACACATCCCTATGTGACCTTTCCTACCGATGTCGTGGGCGGAGAGTTGCATAATTTCACCTTGGCACGACAAAAGTATGGGGTGAATTCACCGCCGGTTGGACGTTCATATCACCTAGAGGAATTACGCCGATTGATCGAAATCGGCATTGGAATCGGCCCGCACCCCGTTCACGTCGCGCAGCGTTTTGTTGACCAAGGACGGCTGTGGCGACTGACGGCCTTTGACGACCTGCCAGTGTTTGAGGTCTGCCTCGTTACCAATCCACGAACACGGTTGAACCATGCGGAACAAGCTTTCATCCAAATACTTCAATCAGAAATTCGCGCCACACCAATAAGTGGACGCAGTTATTAATTTTGCACACCTCAAATTACATCCACAAGTACCCGGTTAAGAAACCGCAAAATCCGGGTCGCTTCGCGTCGGTTGGTAATTTATTCTCTTTCTCAAAGGAGTGCCTGATGAATATCGAAGACACCTATCATTTCGCCCTGATCCGCCGTGCCTTGGACGAAATCGACGCCGCTGACGCGCCGCTGTCGCTTGAAGATCTTGCATCCAAAATGCAGATGTCATCAGCGCATTTTCAACGCGTGTTTTCACGCTGGGTTGGCGTTTCACCCAAACGCTATCAGCAATATCTGCAGCTTGGTCATGCCAAAACGTTGCTGCGTGATCGCTTTTCCGTTCTAGATACCGCCCATGCCACAGGCCTATCGGGTGGCGGGCGTTTACATGACATGTTCATATCTTGGGAAGCCATGAGCCCGGGTGTTTATGCTGCCAAGGGCGAAGGGTTGACGATCTACCAAGGGTGGTTTGACGGCCCTTTTGGGGAAATGTTGACCATGGGCACTGATAGAGGTCTCTGCGGCTTGGCCTTCAGTTCCGAGTGCGGTCGCGAGGCTGCCTTGAAAGATATGCAATCGCGCTGGCCCAAGGCGCAATTCATTCAAGATGAAGCACGGCTGAGGCCTTGGATTGAAGGTGCAATCGGCGGTACCAAAACCAGTTTGGTGTTGATTGGCGCCCCGATGCAGATAAAAGTCTGGGAGGCACTTTTACAAATCCCATCCGGCTACGTCACATCCTATTCCGAGATCGCATCCGCGATTGGTGCCCCCCGTGCGCAACGTGCTGTGGGTACTGCGGTGGGGCGAAATCCGGTATCTTGGCTTATTCCCTGTCACCGTGCTTTGCGCAAATCCGGCGCGCTTGGCGGATATCACTGGGGCCTCCCGGTGAAGCGCGCCATGCTTGCGTGGGAGGCAGCGCGAGCAGATAAACAAGATGATGTCGCTTAACTCACAAACAGGCCAAATCCTGCTGTTCCGTGGGATGGGGATACACTGATATTTAATAACATTGCCGCGACGCCTATATATTTTCCCAACGAAACAAATAAATGAAACGAGGCACATTATGATTCGTGTTAAATCTTCAGTTGCAATTCTTTGCGCGAGCACTATTGCACTGACAGCTTGTGTGGATCCGGGCCCTGAGCCACGTAACGGCAACACCCGCACACAGAATGGCGCACTGATTGGTGCCGGCATAGGCGCGGTCCTAGGGGGCACCCGTGAAAGCGGCAGCGACCGTCTTAAGAACGCCGTTATCGGTGGTGCGCTTGGTGCAATCGTTGGCGCAGGCGTTGGCAGCTATCTTGATCAACAGGCTGCGGAACTTCGTCGGGATCTAGGCAATGATGTAAATGTTGTGAACAACGGCGATTACCTGACGGTGACCATGCCACAAGATATTCTCTTTGCCACAGACAGCGCCAACCTGCGTGGCAGTCTGCAAAGTGACCTGCGCACACTTGCCAACAGTTTGAACCAATACCCTGACAGTACCGTAGATGTGATCGGCCATACCGATAACACTGGCGGAGCAGGTTATAACCAAGATTTGTCGTCACGTCGGGCCGCATCCGTTGCTTCTGTCCTGCGCAATTCCGGTGTCTCTGGCAACCGTATCCGCGCCTTTGGCCGTGGCGAGAATGAACCCGTTGCAACCAACCTGTCAGCCGAAGGTCGTGCGCAAAACCGCCGGGTCGAAATCATCATTCGCCCCAATAGCTGATCGTTTTTCATGAACACCACAGAGGCCGGATATTTTTCCGGCCTCTTTTAATTTGTCAGCCCGCGTCTTTTGGTCATATAATCTGACCAAAAGACGGGAGCCCGCAATGCCTTTCCAGAGAATCCAGCCACAGAAACTGGCGGAAGCAGTTGACCATCAGATCGAAGAACTGATCTTGCAGGGAGTTTTACGCCCGGGAGAACGCCTACCTGCAGAACGTGACCTTGCAGAACGCCTTGGTGTCTCACGCCCTTCTTTGCGCGAAGCAGTGTCGACTCTTCAAAAAAAGGGGCTTCTGGAAAGTCGGGCTGGTTCTGGCATCTTTGTAACCGAAGTCCTTGGATCCGCATTTTCCGCAGCGCTAGTGACACTGTTTTCTGGCCATGATCGGGCAGTCTTCGACTACGTCAGCTTCCGCAGGGATATGGAAGGCCTTGCCGCCGAAAGAGCCGCAGTTTGCGGATCGGACACGGACTTAAAGGTCATAGATGCTATTTTCCAGAAGATGGAGGCGGCACATTCAGACGAGCACGATGGACGCGAGGCACAGCTCGATGCCGAATTTCATCTGTCGATCATGGAGGCCAGCCACAATGTAGTGATGTTGCATATGATGCGATCAATGTTTGATTTGTTGCAACAAGGCGTATTTTACAACCGCCAAGCAATGTTTCAGCAAGAGACCACATCAGACACGATGCTTGAGCAGCACAGGGCGATCAACGAGGCCCTACAAGCGCGGAACTCTGCTGCTGCACGCAAAGCATGTGAGACGCATATGGAGTATGTTTCCTCCTGTTTGCAGGCTCAGAAACGCCGTGACGAAAATGAAGCCGTTGCCCGGCTGAAATTGGCACATGAAGTCACTGATCCACCTACATAAGTACACCGGGAAGGTGTCCGTGTTGTCGAAATGGGTACTCTCAAGAATGACACAACATATTCTCAGAAAGGGAAATTGTTTTTTATGATCTCCTGAAGTAGTACTGAAATAGAATTATACCGTGTCTAGGAGTACATAATGAAATCTATACCTTTACTTACCAGCTTAGTTGCAGTTTCCGCCCTGTCAGGATGCATTGACCTACAAGCCTACGCGACAACCCCAGTCAACGTTCAAACAGATAAAGGAACCGTTGTCTGTCAGCTTTATACGACCCAACGAGTTCTCTGGGATGAGGCAATTTCTGCGCCCGCAGGAATGAGTATTCAGGAAGCAAACCAAGTGTGTATCCGTGAAGGCAACCGTCGCCTCTCCGAAAGCTAAAACCTTCGCTTTGGTATTACCGGCTCTGCTCTTAGCAAAGAGTCTCGGAAGGCCGCAAAAACCCAAATTTTAAAACAGAAAAGGCCGGACAGGTGTGATCTGGCCGGCCTTTCTATAATGTCTGAGTATTTAGTTCAGGCGTTGTTCAGCTTCCGCAATGGCACCATCAATCAAGGCGTTGCCTTCAGCTGCCGTCATTTTCTTCGCAATCAAGTCGCTTGCAGCACCGATTGCAACAGTCACGGCACGATCACGTACCTCTTTGACTGCCGCGTTCTGGGCAGAAACGATTTGATCTTCAGCAGCTTGCAAACGACGTGCGATAGAAGATTTCAGATCCTCTTTCGCCATCTCAGCAGCTTCTTCAGCTTCCATCTTCGCATGGGCCACGATACGTGCGGCCTGCTCTTTGACTTCGTCTTGCTTGCGCTCATAAGAGGCCAGCAAAGTTTGCGCTTCTTCACGCAGGGCGCGGGCTTCATCCAACTCAGAACGAATGCTTTCAGCACGCGCATCAAGTTGATTACCCAGCAGTCCGGGCACTTTTGCCATCAGCAGAACGCCGATGAATGCGACGAACGCCAAGATCACAACGAAGTTGGTGTTGAACAGCGAGAAGAACGGAATGTCTGAGCCAGCGGCTGCAGCCGGGGTTGCAGCGAGTGCAAAAAGAACGGTGAGTTTTTTCATGTTCTTACCCTTTCATCCGTGCGGTTACAGCGGAGGTTACGGAACGCGCATCTGCTTTCCCGCCCATCGCAGCAACAATTTCTTTGGCAGTGTCTTTGGCGACCTCTTTGACGGCCTCCACAGCACCAGCACGGATTTCAGCGATTGCTTTTTCGCCTTCCGCGGCTTTTGCAGAAATCTCAGCGTCTGCTTTCGCAATCGCCATATCAAGATCTGCTTGAATGTCTGCTTTTGCGTCTGCAACAATCTTACCAGCTTCAACACGGGCATCTGCAAGCGCCTGATTATAGGCCCCTTCAGCTTCCAGCGCCTTCGCTTTCAGATCTTCTGCAGCGGCAATATCATTAGTGATGGTGCCGCGACGTTCCGCAAGAACGGATGCAATCCGTGGCAGAGCCACTTTTGACAGCACCATAAAGATAACAACCAGAGTAACCACAAGCCAGAAAATCTGGTTTGGGAAGGTTGAAAAATCAAGTTGTGGCAGGCCACCGCTTGCAGCTTCTGCTGCGCCGTGAGCCGCATCTACTGCACCATGTGCAGTTTCTGAAGCGCCATGGGAGGCGTCAGTTGCCGTTTCTGTAGTGTTTGACATGTCGTCCCCTCAGAGCCTTCGGTTACATCGGGAGAGCTGGTCAACAGCTCTCCCGTGCGTAAGGAATGTTCTGTTAGGTCTTAAACAGCGAACATCAGCAGCAGAGCAACGAGGAACGAGAAGATCCCCAGAGCTTCAGCAAATGCGATGCCGATGAAAAGAGTAGCTGTCTGAGCGGCTGCTGCAGATGGGTTACGCAGAGCACCTGCGAGGAAGTTGCCGGCTACGTGGCCAACACCGATTGCGGCTGCGCCAGAGCCGATAGCTGCGAGGCCTGCGCCGATGAATTTGCCGAGTGCTGCTGCTGCGAGTACTTCCATGATGTTTCTCCTTACGATGGAATAAGTATTAGTAGATTAGATTTCAGATCCTGTGCGTCCGCGCCTTAGTGCGACGGATGCAGCGCGTCCTTCAGGTACACGCAGGTCAGGATGGTGAACACATAAGCCTGGATAAAGGCCACGAGAACTTCGAGTGCGTAAACTGCGGTGATTGCAGAGATGGGTAGAATAGCGCCAACGCCCATAATACCAGCAAATCCGGCGAACACTTTGATCACAGCGTGACCCGCCATCAAGTTACCCGCAAGACGGATGGAATGGCTCAGTGGACGTACGAAGTAAGAGATAACCTCAATCAACGCCAGCACTGGACGTAACGCCAACGGTGCTGCGGATACCCAGAAAAGGCCCAAAAAGCTTACGCCGTTTTTGACAAAACCAACGACGGTTACAGTCAAGAAAACCAACATCGCCAGAACCGCAGTTACGGCGATCTGTGAGGTCGTAGAGAAGCTCATAGGCAGAAGCGCTGTGAAGTTCGAGAACATGATGAACAGGAACAAGGTCATGATATAAGGGAAGAAACCAACCGCATCTTTACCGGCGACATCTTCAACCATCTTATACACAAAGCCGTAAGCCATTTCAGCAACAGATTGACGGCGACCTGGAACAATTGAGCGACGGCTTGTGCCGATCAACATCAATACCACAACACAGACAACGGCCAAAGCCATCCAAAGTGTCGCGTTGGTCGGTGTATACCAAGCGATATCGCCATGACCAAACAAAGGTGAAACGACGAATTGATCCATCGGATGGATCTGCAAACCACTGGCGCCAGGATCAAGAAACAGAGCAACGAATGCTATAACTGCCAAGACCAGAATTATTGCGATTTTACCCATTGGTATTCAACCTCTCCGTCCGGCGCGTGGCGCCCGAGCATTCAATTCTCTGTGGCGGATTTCTCCGCCTCGTTCATTTTTTGCTCCTGAAGTTCCTGTGCAGTGCGGATCATAACCCGTACACCAGCCACAAAACCCAGAAGCACAAATATCACCATCAGAAAGGGTTTTGTCCCCAAGACTGAATCCAGCCCCCATCCGATGCCAAAACCAATCGCAAGACCGGCTACAAGCTCCGACACCATCCGCCAAGCCGCTGAGGCCATGGAATGATGCTCTTCTTTCCGCGGTTCATCTTCTTGCGTCTTCTTCAGCGCAGTGATCCGACTTTCAAGCGCTTTTAAGCGATCAGGATCAGGCTGTTCAGACATCAAAAAGGTCCCCTTGGAAACTTGCCGCGAACCTAGGGGGAGTGTGGTTCAGAGTCAACAGGGCGTGAAGCGTTTCAACATCCCAGCAAGACATTGAAATAACAAAGTAATTTCACCAAGGCATATTGTGTCACATCCCAACAAGCATCTACTTTCGTTCCCACGGAACCGTTTCAACTTATTCAACTCCTTGGTTGATTATTCGCTCACACTCGGCCCTCAGCACCACAACTTCACATGTTTCCGCTCAAAACCACTCCCCCTTTGCCCGTGTTTCTATCATTTCATTGCACGCGATGTTTCGCCATTATGTTGGCCCTAGCATGCAGTACATCGACAATAATTCCCAAAGATCGGATACTCCGAAAAACTAATAGGAACTCGCTTTTATGCTACATTTTTTTCGCCGGATAGGTATTGCACTCGTTGGACTGACAACTTCACTTTCTGCCTGCGAGCCCACAACCCCCAGCAACGATGAGAAATCAGGTGACATAGGTATAGTCCGAGAACAGATTACCGTCGGGCCCGACATCCTTGATTGCAAAGGCGTAGCCCCCATGAAGTGCATGCTTGTAAATGGTGCGTTATTTCACGAAGCCATTGAAGGGTTTGTTCATACTCCGGGCACAAGTTACGTGCTGGAAGTTGAACGCAGCCCCCGCTTTCCCGAAGGATCTCTCATTCGCGACGCCAGCCCGTTCAGCTATCGTTTGATTAGGGTTCTCTCTACAAATCCGTGACTTCAAAATAACCCGCCAGCAGGGGCATTACGAGAGCATTCATTCTGGCCCCTGCCCACCCCCAGTTTTCCGCGCGATAGTCTGGGACGGCAAGATCGTAACTAAGTATAAATACCATGAGTATTCAGACCTAGGCTAGTAAGGCGCGTCCAGAAATCATTATCTGCCCCCGAAAACTCAACCATCAAAGCATTTGATCTCAGAAACACATTATATTGGAGGTTATTCCAGCTGCCAGCTTATGGTCGATTCTAGGGAAATTCATCCAAGATATTCAACAAGAATGGCCCTAAAATCATTCACATTCGTAAGCGTAGGTCCCGTAACAACTTGGCTCTCCACAGTTTCGAAAAAATTGTGGCTGTCACTGCGAGAAAGCGCCTCATCCGGGTCGACGCCCAACGCACGCGCACGTTGTAAAACAAGCGGGTCAACGATCGCACCTGCAACCTCCGCGGCACCATCCACACCGTCCGTATCACAAGCCAAAAGGTGAATTCCGGGCCGTCCCGCCAAGGCAATCGCGGCTGATAAAGCGAATTCAGCATTCGGTCCACCAACGCCGCCACCCCAACCAGAAACCGTGCACTCCCCACCTGAAAGCAAAAGCACGGGCGGAGAGGCTTTATCCATCTGTTCCTGCATATCGATTGCGAGCTCTACTTGCCGCCGTGCTTCGTCCCGCGCTTCGCCTTCAATAGCGTCGCCCAGAATTTGTACCTTTACACCCTGACGCCGGGCAAACTCTGCGGCGACTTCCAGTGACTGCGCAGGCGCTGAAATCACCCGGTTATCGACATGCGCCAACTGCGGGTCACTAGGTGGGCGAACACTGCTTCCCGCATCAAGGGCCGCCAAAGCAGTGGCTGGCAATGACATCCCGAAACGCCTCACAACGTCTTTTGCTTCAATGGCAGTACTGACCTCTCCCACCGTTGGGCCGGATGCAATATCCGCGGGATCATCCCCAGGAACATCGGAAATCATAAGACAGAGCATCTGCGCGGGAAAAGCCGCTGCAGCAAGCTGCCCACCTTTAACGCGGCAAAGATGTTTTCGCACCACATTCATCTGGTTGATCGGAGCGCCGCTCTCCAAAAGCGCGCGATGCACAGCCTGCATATCCGCAAGATCCATCCCCTCGGGCGGTGCACAAAGCAATGAAGACCCCCCGCCAGAGATCAACGCCAACACCAGATCGTTCGGCCCAAGTCCCTGTAACAATTCGAGCATGCGCTTCGTGGCCTGAATCCCAGCGTCATCTGACACCGGATGCGCGGCTTCAACAATTTCCACACCCTGTGTCGGGCGCCCATAGCCATAGCGCGTAATCACCAGCCCCTCGCAAGGGCCCCAAATATGTTCCACCGCTTCCGCCATACGTGCGGACGCTTTGCCCGCTCCGATAACCACGACACGCCCTTTTGGGCGCGCAGGCAAGGCTGCGGGAATGGTTTTCATAGGATCTGCAGCGGCAACAGCAAGGTCAAAGCAACTGCGTAGAAAGTTCTCAGGATCAGAAATCATCAAATCACCTCCGTTCGGGTAAAGACCCATTTGGTTTCGCCGGACAAATCTGCACGGAAACCATAGCCATCCGTGTTGAAATCTTTCAGCCCCTCGGGCTGGTCAACCCGGTTCTCGATCATATATCGCGCCATAGAGCCCCGCGCGCGCTTGGCATAAAAGCCGATCATCTTCAGCTCATTTCCTCGCTCTTCGCGAAACTCAGGTGTGATTACTGGTGATTTCAAGGCCTTCGTACCCGCCGCCTTAAAATACTCATTTGAGGCCAAATTGATCACGGTGCCTCCCTGTGCGATCTGATCCAGCGTCTTAGCCAACCGATCTCCCCAATAGGCATACAACGATTTTCCTGCCTTATTTTCCAAACGACTGCCCATCTCTAGGCGATAGGGTTGCATTCGATCAAGCGGGCGTAACAAGCCATAAAGGCCCGACAAAATACGCAAATGATCCTGCGCATAGGTAAAATCATCCGCATCAAAACCCCAAGCTTGCAGACCTTGATAGGTATCCCCAGTAAAAGCCAATGCCGCCTGTTTTGAATTTTCATCTGTTGACGTTTTTTCAAAAGACTTGAAACGGTTCACATTCAATTGCGCCAAGTCTTCGCTGATTTTCATCAGTTTACGCAGATCCTCCACTGACAATTTCTTTGCAATCCTCGTCAAGCGGTTTGCGTCATCCTGAAAATCAGGAAATGTATTGGCAATACCTTCAGGTGCTGGCGTAAAATCCAGACTTTTGGCGGGAGACAGCACGGCAAGCATTGGGCATTTCCTTTTGAAGATATCGATCCTTATTGCTTTTAGGGCCTACCCAGGGGAATGCAAACATGATCACCAAACCACCCCAGCCGCCCTACGACAGCAACCTGCCCACCGCGTCTTGCCAGCGTGCATAATCGACATCGCGCGATGCCACGGTTTGCTGCGGTTCAAATCTACGTTCAAGCGCCCAAGCCTGTGCGAAATCATCCGGGCCGGGGCAAATGCCCGCCTGCATTCCTGCAAGCCAAGCGACGCCCAGCGCTGTGGTTTCGGTCACATGCGGGCGATCCACGGGGGCTTGCAGCTGGTCGGCAAGGGCCTGCATCGTCCAATCACTATTCGCCATGCCACCATCCACACGTAAAACAGTATCACCTTCACTCGCAGACCAATCCGCCTGCATTGCTTGCGCCAAGTCGCGGGTCTGAAAGGCAACACTTTGCAAAGCAGCACGCGCAATTTCCGCAGGGCCAGAACCGCGCGTCAAACCAAAGATTGCACCACGACAATCCGCATTCCAGTAGGGAGCCCCAAGGCCAGTAAAAGCAGGCACGAAGGTCAAGACAGCTTCCGGGTCAGCAGATTGCGCCAGTGCTTGGGTCTCGCCCGCGTCTTGGATAAGACCAAGCCCATCACGCAACCATTGCACAACAGCCCCTGCAATAAAGATAGACCCCTCAAGCGCGTATGTGGTTTTGCCATTCAGTTGATACGCCACGGTTGTCAGCAGGCGGTTTTTGGAGAAAACTGGCGTGGCGCCCGTGTTCATTAAGGCAAAACATCCTGTGCCATAAGTCGATTTCATCATCCCCGGCGCGAAACAAGCCTGGCCAACGGCTGCTGCCTGTTGGTCACCCGCAACGCCACGCACAGGCACCGCAGCGCCTTCAAATACATGAGGGGCCGTTAACCCAAATTCGGCGGCGCAATCAAATACTTCGGGCATCATGGTTTCGGGAATATCAAAAAGCCGCAACAAATCCTGATCCCAGCATCCATCTTGGATGTTATAAAGCATCGTGCGGGCAGCATTTGTTGCATCCGTCACATGTGATACCCCCCCAGTCAGTCTCCAAATAAGAAAGCTATCAACGGTTCCAAAAAGAAGTTCTCCGGCCTGCGCGCGTTCACGTACCCCTTCTGTATTCTCTAAGATCCAACGCAATTTGGTTGCACTGAAATATGGATCCAGCAGCAGGCCCGTTTTTGTCGTAATCTCAAGTTCATGGCCGTCAGAACGCAAAGCATCGCAATAATCGGAAGTCCTACGGTCTTGCCACACAATGGCGTTGTAAACAGGCAAACCTGTAGTTTTATCCCAGACAACGGTGGTCTCGCGCTGATTGGTGATCCCAATTCCTGCAAGCTCCCCCGCAGAAATCTTGGCCTTTAAAAGCGCCTCGCGGCAGGTGCGTATCGTGGTTTCCCAAAGATCTTCAGGATTGTGTTCAACCCAACCAGATGCGGGGAAATGCTGGGGAAATTCTTCTTGGGCCGAAGCAATAGGCGCAGGCAGGCCGCGTTCGTCAGTCTGAAAAATAATGGCACGTGTCGATGTTGTACCCTGATCAATCGCGAGAATGAAACCACTCATAGTCCTGCTCAACCCTTCTACTACTGCATTCGCGCCATCGCGCATTCATTTTGGAATGTCTATGTGTTGCACGGGTGCGTGTCAGGTTCAAACATCCTTTGCGTCACAGTTTTGGGCGCAAATAGGATCAATTGCAAAGGGTCAAATTTTGGCCCCACCAATTCCATTCAGAATGGGGCATTCCGGGCGATCATCCCCGGCACAGGCCTGTGACAAATGTGAAAGCGTTTCACGCATGGCCTGAAGATCGCTGATCTTATCGTCGATTGCCGACAAGTGTTTCAAAGCAATTGCTTTGACCTCAGCGCTGGTCCGGCTTCCATCCTGATAAAGCCCAAGCAGGGCGCGGCAATCCTCAATAGAAAAGCCCAGCGCACGGGCACGGGCCAAAAATGTCAGATTGTGCAGATCAAGCACACCAAACGACCGATAACCATTGGCAGAACGTGCAGGCTGCACAAGCCCGATCTCTTCATAATAGCGGATAGTTTTGGCAGGCAAGCCGGTGCTGGTTGCGGCGTCTTTAATATTCATCAAACAACCTTTCCAGAACTGGAAGAGGAAGGTGCTACATCAACCTTCCCAGTTGCGTCTGCTCCAACAGAACTTGCAGGTATTTGTGCGGCAGCGTCCTGCTGGCCCACACGTCGCAAGCGTAGCGCGTTACTGACCACCAATACGCTGGAAAGCGCCATCGCCCCAGCCGCCAAGGCTGGCGACAAAAGTTGCCCTGTAAATGGATACAACGCGCCCATCGCAACAGGGATGAGCAAAATATTATACCCAAATGCCCATGCCAAGTTCTGGCGGATATTACGCATCGTAGCACGTGACAAATTGCGTGCGGCCACAACACCCATCGGGTCACTGGTGGCAAGGATAACATCTCCGGCCTCTGTCGCAATATCATTGCCGCCGCCCATAGCGATCCCAATATCCGCCTGCGCAAGCGCAGGAGCGTCATTGATACCATCTCCAACAAAAGCAACGGTGCCATCCGCCTGAAGCGCTTTGACCACTGCGACTTTATCGCCGGGAAGCGTTTCCGCATGTACATCATCAATGCCAAGCAAACGTGCAATGGCTTCGGCCGCCGGGCGGGCATCCCCGGTGATCATGGCAACATTCAATCCAGCCGCCTTCAGTGCTTTGACGGCTTCATAGCTTTCCGGACGCACCTGATCCGCAATTGCCCCCACGCCTGCCGCCTTTCCATCAACGGCAACATAAAGCACCGACTGCGCCTCTGCAGTAAATCCACGCGCGGATGCGTAAAGGGCAGACAGATCTACACCTTCTGACACCATCAAGGCCTCGTTCCCAATCAGAACACGTCGTCCATCCACCAAAGCACGCAACCCCGCACCAACCTGCGCCTCCATATCAAGGTTCAACCCTAGCTCAATGCCACGTTCTTCAGCTGCACGCAGCACCGCACCAGCCAACGGGTGTTCTGAAGTCGCCTCAGCCCCAGCCATCAACCGCAGAACGGTGTCGCGCTCAAACCCCGCGGCAATAGACAGTCCGACAAGTTCTGGCCGCCCTATAGTCAACGTACCTGTCTTGTCAAAACAGACGGTGCGCACATTTTCCAAGCGTTGCAGCGCATCACCCTTACGCAGCAAGACCCCCAGTTCCGCCCCACGGCCGCTGGCCACCATAATTGAAACAGGCACTGCAAGCCCCATGGCACAGGGGCAGGCAATGATAAGCACAGAAACCGCCGCAACGAGGGCATGCGACAATGCGGGATCTGGCCCAAATATCAACCAGAATGTCGCTGCAATAACAGCCAGTCCAAGCACCACAGGCACAAAAACACGTGTGATCCGGTCCACTAGGTTTTCAATCGGCAGTTTTGTCGCCTGCGCTTCCTCCACCAGTCGAATAATTCGGGCAATTGCCGTATCACGGCCAACGCGGGTTGCCAGCATCACCAAAGCAGAGGTGCCGTTTAACGTCCCGGCACTGACAGCATCACCCTCCGCCTTCTCAACAGGCAAAGGTTCCCCTGTCAGCATACTTTCATCAGCAAACCCGCTTCCGCGAGTGATCAATCCATCAACCGCAAAACGTTCGCCTGGGCGGATGTGTATAATGTCATCCGGCAAGATGGCACTGGTCGACACATCAGAAACCTTGCCATCCATTTCCACCCGAGCCGTCTGAGGCTGTAGTTTGATCAACCGCGAGATCGCAGCCCCTGCACGTCCTTTTGCGCGCGCCTCAAGCCAACGCCCCAGTAGAATCAACACAACAATCACGGCCGCAGATTCGAAATAAACGTTTGCTGTTCCAGCAGGCAACCAATGCGGCACAAAGGTTGCGACGGTGGAATATGCAAAAGCAGCCGATGTGCCCAAGCTAACCAAAGAATTCATCTCTGGCGTGCCC
>Ga0209292_1004174_pt1 | contig 15442 bp, 12 predicted proteins | sample GOMGulsemesocosm_2_FD_184634 | JGI IMG/M metagenome (GOLD analysis project Ga0209292, IMG submission 184634) | Methane-oxidizing microbial communities from mesocosms in the Gulf of Mexico - GOM9C Gulf of Mexico (SPAdes) (version 2) | ecosystem: Environmental > Aquatic > Marine > Cold seeps... | reverse complement strand
GCCGACTACCAAGTCTACGAAAAAAATAATCGAGTATTGCCCTTGCCTGCCGGATATATCCAGCAACGCCAGGTAGGGTTGAATGGCTTGCGAGATATATTTGGAGCGGGCATTTTTACCTTTATGTTAACTCTATTGATTTTAAGTATTTTCTATTTGGTGTATAGAGGAAGTCGAAAGTCACTGGCCTAGAATCGGCCTTTTATAAAGGAATGAATTGTCTGCCAATCTGGCGGGTATTTTAGGGGGGGATTTTTAATAACGGGGTGGGTCTTTGTATAACCTTAAAAGATCGCTCACGGGGTGAGCTGGGCAATTGCTCCTAGCATTGCCCTCATAAGAGCCATCCATGGCTCGATCGTACGAGGGCAGCCCCTGCCCGATCCCTTTAGGCCGCAATATGCGGCCTTTTTTGTGCTTTAAATTCGTAAACTTATCGCCAAGGTAATCACTTGTAGAAACTATCTTTTAGAAATCAACGCTAACATAGCCTGCGCGGTATCATGGCCAGAGTTTTGGTTTTGGCCGGTTACAAAGCGTTGCTCTTGGTCAATCACTACAGACGTCGCCAGAAAATCACGGAACTTGGTTTGACTGCTAAAATTAGCGCCCGCTTTGCGCAGTTCAGCTTCCGGGTGCAAGGGGGTCATGTTAATGCCCAGTTCACTCACTTGTTTATCGGTCACCCCTGTCATGTTACGGCCTGTAATTAACAGTTTTCCGTCCCTATCTTTCGCTTGAATGAATCCTAATGCACCGTGGCAAACGCTGCCCAGTACAGGGGATTTTTCAGAATAAAAGGCTTCGCTTATTTTCTGGCCCAATACCTTTGATTGGCCCAGGTCATAAGCGGCGCCCCAGCCACCGGCAAGAAAGATGGCGTCGTATTGCTTAAAATCCACATCGTCAATGCGCAAAGAATTTTTCACTTTTTCTAGCAAGACAGAATCTTCCATGAAGCGTACATCGTCAGGTGAGCGAATAACAAAGCTTAAGGTTTGTGGGTCAACCGGAATCTGTCCACCTTTGATACTGGCAACATCGACCTCCATACCGGCATCCAAAAAGTTGTAATAAGGGTGGGTCATTTCAGACGCCATCACGCCGCTGGCTTTGCCCTCGGTTTCCCCTGGCATACTTAGAAAGCCATGGCTGGTGGTAATAACCAGTGCTCGTTTACCTGCGGGTAACGTGGTTACTTCACCTGTGTATTCAGGGTGTAAACCGGCTTTGTGTAACACAGTTGGCAACGCTGTAATAAATACCGCAATGGCCACTGTGGCGCCTAACAGGCCTTTGGTGAGTTTGTTCATGGGGGTTATCTCCGATGTTATACATTTGCAATTTTTATGACACGCGTGGTGTCATTTGTTATTATGGTGGCATTGACTCAACAAATTTGCAAGGTATGTCGATGAGGTATCTTCGCTGGTTTTGATAATTTAAAATCATTAAGACAGTTTTGTTATGCCTAATTTTTTTGTGTGACTGCTTACTTTAAAGAGTTTATGAAATGACTATTGATTTAAATTTATATCCAAAGCTAGCCGGGTTTATGTTACGTGGCAATAAGGGTGATCACTTCCAGTCATTAGGTATTCATTTAGAAAGCATCACCGAAAACAAATTGGTTATGCGTCTGGATTACCATGAAGACCTAGTGGGCAATCCCGTCACTGGCGCCATATCCGGTGGGGCAGTTACGGGATTGTTAGATACCTGCAGTGGTTTTGTGGCCACGGTGGCGCAAGACCCAACGGGCTTAACACCCACCATCGACTTGCGCATAGATTACTTGGGTATCGCAAAACCGGGGCAGCCCGTATATGCACAAGCTCAGGTATACCGCAAAACTCGGGATATCTTATTTTTACGCAGCACCGCCTATCAAGATGTCAATAAACCCATTGCCCAGGGTACCGCCACGTTTATGAATATGGCGGCGCCGGCGGGAATGTCTGACATGCAGGATTATGTGATGAATTATTTCGACAAATTACCCAAGGCAGTTGATAAAACCGGGCCCTATTCACCATTGGGTTTGGACGTTATGAAGCAGGCGGTACAAACGGCACAAAAACAAAATGATGCCAGCATACTCATCGACACCATTCCTTACGCTAAGTTTTTAGGCATTCAAAGAATCTTGACACAGGCTGATAATAAATTTCTATTTTCAATGAAACCCAAAAAATCCTTGGTGGGAAACCCAACACTGCCCGCCATTCACGGTGGTGCTCTGGGTGGTTTTATGGAGACCTCGGCCATTATCCACTTAATGATGAAGTTGGAAGTGCTATTGGTGCCAAAAGTAGTGGATTTTAGTATTGATTACATACGGGCTGGCAAATTAAAAGAAACCTTTGTGCGCTGTAAAATTGTTCGCTTTGGCAGGAAGTTAGTGAATTTATCGGTAGAGGCATGGCAAGAAGATGAACAAACCCCCATCGCCAAGGCCCGTATGCAGGTTTTATTAGGTTAACAAAGGGTAGTAAATAAAGAAAAGTAAACAAAAAGGCCACTCAATGGATGGCCTTTTTACTGGGTTTAATTTGGCTCACTTCCAAATTGCCATTGGGTATTGGTATAAGCCCCTAATGATTGTCCAAACGCCTGTTCAACCAATTCAAGCTGCCCCTTTTTACGTGCTAACGGTTTTTCAATATTGGTTTGAAATGCATCGTAGGCCTGTATGGATTTTAATAATTCATCGGCTTGCGTTTTATGATTAGCGGATAGATGCTGGTAGAAAAACAGTGGGCGCTGAAACATCCACTGGGTATAACTGTTAATCCAGCGGGTACCCGTTTTACCGCCTATAGTAAATTCATGGTAACCCAATACTCGGGGTATTTTTTTACCTGGATTGCTATTTATAAATTGTTCATTTGCTGAAATCACCTTTAAAACATCCGGTAATTGTTCTGCACTTTGAATGCTTAAAATAGGCAGCAGGGTCTCAGGTACTTGATCGTTTTCTAAAAATTCGCCGGACTTTTCTTGTGGGTGATTCATGCGTTCAACCCATTTATACACCTCTGGGGCTCTTTTTTGCATTAAGGCTTTTGGATAAGGATCGCGGGCCAAATGCGCGTATAACGAAGCGTGTAGACCATAGTCTCCAATACATGGGCGGCTTCCTAATAAATACTTGTGATGTGTAAAATGAGTATTGAGTTGATCCAGGACGGTTAAGTAGCTGCTTTCAACCCCTTCAATGGTGTCTTCTGTGATGCCCATTTTAGGAACCGAGCTGCGAAACATTGGACTATTTTTTTTGCCAAGTTCTATTTGTTCTTCAACGCTGGCATTAGGTTTAATCTGTCGACCAAATTCACTCATGATGAAATCGTGTTGCTGGTCAAGATAGTTCCAGCGGTAATGCATGGCAGGCAATAATAGCCATTCATCACCAAAAAATTCTAATAATAAAGCCGCCAGTTTTTGTTTTGGCCCAGTGGGATACACCGAAAACTCAGGCTCTTTAGCCTCAATAAAATCGATGATCTCAGTAGAATCCTGAATCAAATCACCGTCGTTGGTTTTCATAACGGGAATAATAGGGCTTCCCGCCGTGGGCATGATGACTTCAAAAAAGGCCTTTTTATCCGGCATGACTTCGGTCCAGTTAACCCCTTTATAGCGTAGGTAGGCTCTGGCCTTGCCGGTATATAACGATAATTCAACACCATATAAGGTGTAGTCTGCTGGCGCCTGATTCATGTTCATTCTCAATAAAGCCAATATATATGCTTACATTATATGGTGTCATAATTTATGTCAATTAATTGTGGATTTGCAGTCATAGTTTGTGTCACTATGTTATCAGGGATATTCATAGCAATATTTAAGAAGGATTGTGGCTTGACCCGTTTTTGATTAAGCCTGCGTATCACCATTATTTAGATAGAGAATTAACAGTGAAAAAGATCAGTCATATATTGAGTGCATGCAAAGAATTCCTACCCTTGCTTCCTAAGGTGGCACGGTTTAAGCCACCGGTGGATGAAAGCCATGAATCATTAGGCAAGATGTTAGACGTCACAGTTAGTAAATACCCAAATAACACCGCCGTCGTGTTTGAAGGGCGTGAGCTAAGCTGGCAGCAACTGAATAGTCTTGCTAATCAATATTCTCATTTAATCAAGCAGCAGGGCGTTGTTCGGGGTGATTGTGTTGCTTTGTATATGCAGAACCGAATAGAGTATTTGGCCTGTTTTCTTGGGATGGCAAAACTGGGTGTGACCGCAGCACTCATTAATAGCAGTTTAACCGGCAAACAGTTAATACACTGCATTAATATTGTAGATAACAAAAAGATAATTGTAGGGGAAGAGTTATTTCAAAACATTAAGGACGTTCAGTCAGAATTGTCATTAAGTAAAGCAGATTTATTATGGGTTCAAGATAAAACGTTTAATAACGGCATAACTTTAGCGCCAGAAGGTGTGCTTGACGTAGGCTCAATCGTACCCACCATGCCAACGGATAACTTTCCAGAAACACAATCAATTAAAGCCAAAGAAAAAGTGGCGTATGTATTTACCTCAGGCACCACGGGATTACCGAAAGCCGCCGTCATTACCAACCGCCGATTTTTAACCGCAGCCATACCCTATAGCCAAATGGGATTTAGAGCAAAACCCACTGATCGTCTTTATATGTGTTTGCCATTATATCACATAACTGGATTAGGGATCGGTGTGGGCGCCTGTGTACACAGTGGTGCAGCAATCGTATTACGCAGAAATTTTTCAGCCTCTGCTTTTTGGCCTGAAGTAAAAAAAGAAAATACCAACCTATTTGTCTATGTAGGTGAATTGTGTCGATATCTGGCCAATCAACCAGAATGTGAAGCAGAAAAAAATAATCCTATCACTACTATGATGGGAAATGGTTTACGCCCCGATATATGGGATCAATTTCGAGTTCGGTTTGATGTTAAACGCATTAGCGAATTGTACGGTTCAAGTGAAGGAAGTGTCGCATTTTTAAACTTCTTTAATCGTGACTATACCTTTGGTACCACTTTGGCACCTGTGATGTTGGCTAAGTACGATGTAGATACGGATGAACTCATTCGTGATAAAAACGGCAAGATAATCGAAGTAGCAAAAGGCGAGACTGGGCTTTTGTTAGGGGGGATATCCGAAAAGTATAAATTTGATGGGTACCAAAGTACAAAAGCGAGCAACAGTAAGGTACTGCATGATGTTAAAGATGAAGGCGATAAATGGTTTAATACCGGAGATCTTATTAAGCAAGTGGACGTTGGGTTTACGTTTGGATTTAAACACTATCAATTTGTAGATCGTGTGGGAGATACCTTCAGGTGGCGATCAGAAAATGTATCCACAAACGAAGTAGGGGAAATATTAAACGCCTGCAATCAAATTGAAGTCGCCAATGTATATGGCGTACAAATACAAGGCACTGAAGGAAAAGCGGGTATGGCAGCCATTACCCTTAAGTCAGGCAGAGCTCTGGATTTGGCGGCTATATCTAAGTATGTGGCTGATTCTTTACCTGCTTATTCTCGTCCTGTTTTTTTACGTATACAGCAAGCCCAAGAAGAAACTCAAACCTTTAAGCTTCTAAAAAACAACTTACGTAACGAAGCATTTAATCTAGATAAAACAGATGACCCTATTTTTGTCCTTAAACCAAGATCAAATCAATATGAGCCGTTAGATAAAGACTATTATCAAACGCTATTGGCTGGTAATGGTGGCTATTAAATTCCCAACGAGCTGATTACACAAATCAATAATTAAGGATATAAAAAGTGATCGATACTATTATTCAAGTAATTATACCGCTAGCTATGTTTTCCCTGATGTTTTCCATGGGGCTAACTTTAAGTCAGGCTGACTTTCAAAGGGTGTTGGTTTTTCCAAAAGCCACGCTGATTGCATTATTATTACAATTGCTGATTATTCCAGCGATTGGTTTTGCATTAGCATACGGGTTTGAATTGCCCACCATGATGGCAGTTGGCTTAGTGGCCGTCGCTGCTTGCCCTGGTGGAACCACATCAAACCTGGTGGTGCATTTAGGTAAGGGGGATGTGGCGCTTTCAATCACGATTACGGCTACGGCTACGGTGATTACATTATTTACCTTGCCATTATGGGTGAATTATTCATTAGCGTTTTTTGGTGGTGGTCAAGTATCCGTTGAAATGCCTATTGTGAAAACGGCGGCTCAAATAGCCTTGTTTACGGTGGTGCCTGTGGGCTTGGGCATGTTTGTCAGAAAAGTAAAACAAGAATTAGCAAATTGGGAGCCGTTGCTCACTAAGTTAAGCACGATCTCTATGATTGCAGCATTTGTCATCATGAATTTAGGCGAAGGGTTAGACAATAGCACCGCTGCCTTTATCGTACTCATTCCTGCTTCATTGTTGGTACTGTTGGCCATTATAACGGGATTTTTTGTACCGTACACCTTAGGTGTCAGTAAACGAGAAAGTGCCACCATTGCCGTAGAAACCTGTTTAAAAAATGTATTGCTTTCGTTGTTTTTGGCCAGCACGGTCCTTAATGATATGGAGGCATCCTATGCAAGCGTTATGGTTATGACCATTATGATGCCGATGGCTGCGTTAATTATGCTGGCTTATAATTTGTCAAATAAAAGAGGATTAAAGCAGCAGGTCAGTTAAAATCGATCTAAAGAAATGTGTCGCTAGACCTTTGGCGCCCGATTACTTTTTGTAAGAGGGCGCCTTTTTTATGTTTAGTATTTACTACTGGTTATTGTGAGTACTCACGCCTGGGATAACCCCCCCCGTTAATTTGTGGCAAGAGATGTAAATATGCTTGAGTCAGTTAGCTAATATTAAAAATAGAGCAGGTCGCTTAACCATTGAAAATACCTTTATGAAGCTGAAATTATCAGTATTGGTTTTTAGTATGGACACAAAAATATCCTGGTGACTACCAATATGCGTTCTTCTTGACTCATCCGTTATCTGGATAATAAGGGTGGCATTTAGCAATAATAAAGACAGTTACAGCTAATAAAGTTAAACAGTGACCCACAAAAAAGGCCGCTATATGCGGCCTAAGTGCTAACAACCTAACTCGTTGCTATTTTTTAGCAAGCAGTGCCAGCATGGTCTGTGCGGTGTCATGGCCAGAGTTTTGGTTTTGACCTGTGACAAAGCGTTGTTCTTGGTCAATCACAACAGACGTTGCCAGGAAGTCACGGAACTTGGTTTGACTACTAAAGATGGCACCGGCTTTGCGCAGTTCAGCTTCCGGGTGGAGTGGGGTGATCTCTATGCCCAATTCTTTTACTTGTTTATCGGTTACCCCTGTCATGTTACGGCCAGAAATTAACAGTTTTCCGTCCTTGTCTTTCGCTTGAATAAATCCTAATGCACCGTGGCAAACGCTACCCAGTACAGGGGCTTTTTCAGAATAAAATGCTTCGCTTATTTTCTGGCCCAATACCTCAGATTGGCCCAAATCATAAGCTGCACCCCAGCCACCGGCAAGAAAGATGGCGTCGTATTGCTTAAAATTCACATTTTTAATGGCTAAAGAATTGGCTACTTTTTCTAATAATACAGGGTCTTCCATAAAGCGCTCGTCGTCAGGTGAGCGAACAACAAAGTTTAAAGTTTGTGGGTCAACAGGAATTTTACCGCCTTTAATACTGGCAATATCTACCTCCATGCCAGCATCTAAAAAATTGTAATAAGGGTGGGTCATTTCAGATGCCATCACGCCGCTAGGTTTGCCCTCTGCTTCCCCTGGCATACTTAAAAATCCGTGACTGGTGGTAATAACCAACGCACGTTTACCTGCGGGTAACGTGGTTACTTCACCTGTGTATTCAGGGTGTAAACCGGCTTTGTGTAACACAGTTGGCAACGCTGTAATAAATACCGAAATCGCCACTGTGGACCCTAGTAGTATTTTGCTAATTCTATTCATTTTATTTATTTCCACTTTAAATATTATTGTCAATCTATCATCTATAGAGTGTGGCTGAATATGCGCTACACCACTTTACCGACACACTTGTCTATTAGTTTGGCCAATACAAATAATCATCACCCTCTTTGTAATTGCTAATTAAGCCAGGTTTGTCGATCAAAATTGGGGCTTCAAATACACTTGGCCAAGCAGGGGGGGCTTGCTTAGCTCTATGGGCATCCAACATATGTGATAACTGGGCCACCTTTTCAGTTTGTATTGACGCCAGGTTTATTTGCTCGGTTGGGTCTATGTTCAGGTTAAACAAATACTGCTTAGGCAAAGCGTCCTGGCCCTTGTTGGGTTGCGCCGCACGTATTAATTTCCAACCTTCATGTAAAACCGTTTCTTGATGTCCTTGTAACCAATATAAAGTTTTATGGGGAGCATCTGTATTGGCAATGTCACCGTTTTTATCTGCTAGGTGAGGCAACAAATTTACTCCGTCTATGACACGATCGGTTGGCATACTTCCCCCGGCTAAAGCGGTAAACGTGGGCATAAGATCCACATGCTGAATTGCGTGATTTGAGGTGGATCCGGCTTGCAATTGTGCTGGCCACTTGAATATGTACGGCACATGCATGCCTCCCTCAAAGTGCGTTAATTTCCAGCCACGATACGGTTTATTAATATCCGCAAAGTTAATGTAGGCGGCACCACCGTTGTCGCTGGTAAATACAATTAAGGTATTATCGCTTAAACCATTTTTTTCTAACGCTTGGGTAATCTTTGCAACACTGCGGTCAATGGCGCGAATCATTGCGCCATAAATTCGTAAATTGTGGTCTTTAATATGCGCCAGCGCAGCGTAATCTTCTTTGCGTGCTTGTAACGGGTTATGAATGCCCCAGTGAGACATAAACAAAAAGAACGGATCGTGTTTGTGATTTTCAATGACCTTAACCGCAGCATCGGTAAAGTAGTCGGTTAGGTAATCGTTTGGCGCAAACGGATCGCTGTTATTAAAGCTAACCGCATATTGCCCCATGGACCAAACCATATTATCAATGGGCGAGTCTTCAATTTTACCGTTAACCACGTTGGGATCATCAACCGGTAAATACAATGGCCCGACCATGTATAGGCTGTCGTCAAAACCTTGTTTTTCAGGGCGCATGTCACCCACAGAACCCAAATGCCATTTACCAATATGCGCGGTGTAATACCCTTTATCTTTTAGTGCTTCGGCCATGGTGATTTCAGACGGTGGCATGCCTAGTTCTTTCATGGGAGGTAGGGTGTCAGCCAGTTCTTTATTAATAATGGAGGGCAGTGGTTGTGGATCCAATTCTTCCATCCAGCTAAAAATGGTGGGGCCAATCTTATAAATAGGAGTGTGCTCAAAACCAAAGCGGGTGGAATAGCGGCCCGTCATTAAGCTGGCTCGGGAGGGTGCGCATACGGCATTGGCGGCATAACCATTATTGAAACGTACCCCCTGTTGAGCCAAGGCATCAATGTTAGGGGTTTGCAGGCTTCCGTCTGCGGCACCACCGTTATAAAGGGAGATGTCGTTAAACCCCATGTCATCAATTAACACTAAAACAATGTTTGGCGGACGTTCACTTGGGGCCAGTTTGGCGGTGGAGGGGCCCTTTTTAAATTCGTAATCCTGGTTAACACCAATAGGGTCTTTTAAATTTTTAAGGGTTGGGGCTAGGGTTAATAGAAGGTCAAGGCGATTTTGCCAGCCCCCATATAAAGCACTGAGAATGACTATTGTGACGATGGTAATCTTCATAGCTTTCGAGCCCCGCTTAGCGATACTATTATTAAGACATAATCTATGTCATTAATGTACCATGGAATTATTAGCGAATCAATTTACAGGGGCTATTTGCAGGTAAGCGATGTATTTATATGCCTGCAGCTATACACCAAACCATTGCAGGGTGAGTAGTCAATTTGTTTAAGTGGCACACCATAAATATGTAAATGACAGGTTATAAAAAGAAACTGTATATGAAAAACTTACTTGAAGTTGCTGGACACTAATTCTCACGCAACTGTGTGGCTGAGAGGCCACACCCTGGTGTTAAGTGCTGGAAAATTTCTGCGGCAGGTGTTTCAGCTACCCCACATTAAAGGTGATACGCAAAATGGTATATGCCGTATTATTTAAAAAGGAAACTCAAGTTTATTACTATCTATGTATAATGACTTTAAGATCCCTCCTAGGTATACTTAACAATTTTCGACTTACCAAGTTCACTTAGGTTAGATACTCGTCCCCATGGAAAATACCGGCAGTACTGAACAGTTATCTACGGCACACACCGCAAACCCTGACGGACGTTTAGCCCGTGGTGAAAAAAGCCGTGAAAAGATCTTAAGTGCGGTCTTTAGTTTGTATGAGCAAGGGGTGTTAGTGCCCACAGCGCAGCAAGTGGCAGACGAGTCTGGTATGGGGATTCGCACGGTGTTTCGCCAGTTTAGCGATATGGAAGCATTGTATGTTCAGGGTGATGCCATTCTGCAGCAGCGTTTCCTGGAGCGCCCGGTATTTAAACCAGAAGGTGATCTCGAGCAACGCATACAACAATTAGTAAATAATCGTTTTAATGTCTTTGAGGATTATGCGCCGTATATCCGCTCTACTCTCGTTCAAGTATGGCGATATGAGACGTTACGTAATAACTATCGAGTGTTAGTGAATGGCTTAAGGACGTTGATGTTTAAATCTATTCCAGAGCTTAAAGACAAACCTAAGCATGTACAGTGTGCGGCAGAAGCGGCGCTAGGTTTTGAAGTGTGGGATCGATATAGAGCCCAAAATCGTCTAAGTAAAGCAGATACAGTAGAATCTATGAGGGTGTCACTTAAGGCTTTGTTAGCATTAGAAAACTAACTCTGCGGCTAGTGACCATGACACCCAAATATAAAAAAACCGCAATGGCTGGCCATTGCGGTTTTTTTGGTGTTGGCCTTTACTGGTTTAATAAAGCTGCTAAAAAGATAGATAAATGATATGACTAATTGAAGCAATAAGCGCCATAGTTAATAACACCATATTTTTCACGCTGAATAGATTAACTTGGAGCGTAATGGGCTGAGCAAAGGTTTTATCTAAAGCCTTTAATTTGAAATCATGCTCCTTACCTACGGCTAGATGCATGATTCTCAAGAAGTCTCGGCGGCAACGATATCGCACTAAAAAGACACTGTGCCAATTATCATCCCCCATATTAACCTTATCAAGGTAGCCGCCTGCAACGCTGCCCATTAACACAGGGTGTCCTGCCATTTTAATCAGCTTGCCTAAAAAACTTTTACTATACGTTTTTAAGTTGATAATGCTCTGCGCTTTTGGCTGTTTAATTTCCAAAAAATTCACCATTACAAATTCTTTGCCGTCATCCTTCTTTAGGAAATTGCACATAATATTGGTATCGTTTTCTGAGTAACCCTGGCCCTTGAGGAATGCTTCCATCTCGTTAATTTCCTGGTGGCTAACTGGTCTATTGAAGCCCACATACCAGATATAGAAAATAAGATATAAAGCAAGGGCAATACCCCAGATAATTGCAATTTCCATGTTGAATCCTTTTAGCGCTGGTTATTATTCGAAGTATATCAGTTGGATGTTTAATAGAGGGGGTCAAAAAGCAGAGACCCCACCATCAACTATTATGGCTTGCCCGTTCATATAGCTGTTAGCCGGAGAGCATAGTAAAATCATAGCGTTGACCATTTCTTGTGGATCGCCTAAACGCCCCATGGGGCAGCGTTTTGATATTTTTTTGGAGATGGCTTCATGATGCTCACCAAATCCATCGGTTACCAATGGGGTTGGCGACAAGAAAGGACAAACTGCGTTCACGCGAATGTTATGTTTGGCGTAATCCACAGCGGCGGTCTTACTTAAGCCAATCACGCCGTGTTTGCTGGCGCTGTAACCGGCAATGGACGGCGCGGCTTCGGTACCGGCAATAGAGCTGACATTTAAAATATGGCCGCCACCCACTTCTTTAGCCGACGATGACAGCATGGCCGCTAATTGATGTTTCATTGCAAAAAATACACTTTTTAAATTCACATCAATTTGTTTATTAAACGAATCTTCTGTCATTGTGTGCATGTGGGAGGGTTGTTGGGAAATACCCGCATTGTTAATAGCAATGTGTAAGCCGCCAAAAAGATCCATGGCGACCGTGCTTAGTTTTATGTGGTCTTCTTCTCGGCTTACATCTGCTGCAAGGGATTGTATTTGCCCATTAAAATCACTGAGTGATTCAACTAGCGCAACTAAACTATCTTGGTGCAGGTCGCTCAATAATAAATTAGCCCCACGCGCTGCAAACCCCTTAGCCAGCAGGCGGCCAAAACCACCGGCAGCACCGGTAATTAATACCGTTTTGTTGGAAAAATCCAGCAGTGAATCCATGGTGATTCCTTACAATTGATTTATGGTTTTAAGCTAATGAAACCATTAAGCCATTTTTAGGGTTAATTCGATTCTCTAACATACCGTTCCAAGCATCCTGTAAGCCTTCAGCTGTTTTAATCCACTCTATGTCTAGTTTGCCTTTTAAAGCTGTAGAGATTTGTGCACCAGCCATCATGCCGCGCATCATCATCTGGCCTTTACCCAGTTCTTCGTCCCGTTTGCCTATGTAGCCCGGTGCGAAAAAGAAGGTGGGTTTTTTACCTGGCAATGTTTCAAGTCGGCCGCCATCTTTCCAATGGGTTGCACCCACCAAACAGCTTTCGACAATATTGCCTTTTATATGATTGTGGATACGGGTAGTGAGGTTTTTATCACCCGACATATCCACGTAGGCAGTTGTAACACAGGGGTCTATGCTGTCCTCTTGGTTGTATAGCACCACGTCATCGTAAATTTCCAGGCTGCGTACAAACTCTTCGTTACCAGCAGAGGTAATGCCAATAATCTTCTTTGAATGGTTAGGGTCACAGCTTAGCAGTTGCGCCAATCCAAACGCCGTTTTTGATGAGGCCGAACCAATAATGACTTGGTCTGCGCCAAAAAAATCATGATGATTCAAATAGTCAGATAAAACAAATGAAGTGGTGAATAATGGAAATAACAAACACCTCTCATTTTCCATTTGAGTTAAAATTTCAGGCTCGGCTGCGGTACGACGATAGTGATTGTACATACTGGGTAACTTTGCTCTATGGGAAACCATGTCGGTAAACTGGTCATTAACCACGTTTCCTGGCGTTAAAATTACATGGCTAGACATGGGGAAGAATCCCCAAAGACGCTCACCTACTTTTATATCGTCTGAATTTGATTCAGTGACATTGCCACAGGCCCATACCGGAATTTTTCCCCATTGTTCTTGTGCCGGAAAATAGTTCCAGTAACCGATAAGGTCACCGGATACACCGTAACTAACGTTGTTGGAGGTTAAACCAAATTTATCAATGCTAACCAAGATTTGACCGTCAGCTGGTTTGGGTACTCTTTTCGTCACTATTTTACTATTGGTTAAGTCTTTTCGTTCAACCAATAGCTCTTGTAATTTAGGCATGTTTAGTCCGTGATGAAATTAGTTTGTAGTATATGGTTATAAATATTGGCTATAGTTTTAACAGTAATTTTCCCTGATTCTCACCGGCGTAAATCATACGAAGGCCTTCGGTAAAATTATCGATGCCTTCAATTATATGATCACGTAATATAAGCTCGCCTTTGTGCTCCAGGTTATAAAGCTTAGTAAAGGCCTCTGGTATACGCCTAATGTAATCCTTCATAGTAAAGCCCTGCATGATCGCGCTTTGGGTAATTATCTGCATATAATTTTTTGGACCTATCATGTTGTCCAAATTTTCATATTGAGATACGGCTCCGCACACGGCAATTCTTGCATGGGGGTTGATGCGCATTAATACGTCATCAAGAATTTGGCCGCCTACATTATCAAAATAAACATCTATACCTTGAGGAGCTAATTTATCCAACTGCTCGGCAACGTTTTGATTTTTATAATCAATGGTGCCATCCAGTTTTAAGGTTTGCTTTAGGTAGTTGCATTTTTCCAAGCCTCCTGCAATGCCGATTACTTTACAGCCGTGCATTTTTGCTAGCTGCGATGCCACTGAGCCCACTGCACCCGCTGCTGCTGATACCACTACGGTTTGACCGGGTTCAGGTTTTGCTACATCAAATAAACCAAAGTAGGCGGTATAGCCTGTCATACCTAAGCCGCCCAAATATTTTTCAGGTGGGGCAAATGATGTATCAATTTTTCGAACCAGACGGGCATCCAATACTCCAGCCGACTGCACACCTAACATGCCTGTAATCCAATCGCCCACTTGAATTTTGGGGTGTTTAGATTCGGTGACTTTTGCCACACCAAATGCACGCATGGCCTCACCAATAGCAACCGGCGGCATGTAACTGCGTTTTTGGGTTACCCAGCCTTTCATGGCGGGGTCAATAGAAATCCATGTGGTTTCAAATGCAATTTCACCGTCTTTTACTTCTGGCAAAGCATCGTGGGTACGTTCAAAATGTTCATTCTTAGGTAAACCTTCAGGGTAAGAGGCTAATCGAAGTTGAAAAATATCTTGGTTAGTCATGTGAACCTAGCCTTCCTTCGCGTGTAAAAATGGAATAATACTTTTAAGTAATTCTTGTGGCGCTTCTTCTTGGCTAAAGTGCCCTACGTTTTCAAGACGGACATGGGGCTGACCTTTTGCGCCGGGAATGTGCTTCTGTGCTTTTTTATCCCAGCCTTTTGATGCGGGATCTTTTGCGCCAAATAAAGTTAAAAATGGCTTGGTAAATTTCATCAACCCTTCCCATGCAGCCGTATTAGCTGGCACCCCAGGGTTATCCGGATGAATTGCGATGAGCTGTGGAAACTTTAAAATACCCGCTTGGTATTTTAATTTAGGAAATGGTGCAAGGTAGGCGTTAAATTCAGCTTCATTTAGTGACCCTCTGAATGCTTTTTTGAGCACAGTATTCCAAGGGAAGCTGGGGGCAAAGCGCATTAGCAATAACCAAAAAGTTAGGTATTTACTTTTCACATCACCCAATGGTAAACCCGTATTAGAGGTAATGACTCGGTCAAATTTTTCTGGGTATTTTGATACTAGATAAAGGCCAATGGTGCCCCCCCAGTCTTGGCAAAATAAACTGATGTTATTGAGGTTCATGGCTTCTAGCCATTTAGACATCCAGTTATGGTGGCGAGCCAAAGTGTAATCTGAGCGTTTGCTGGGTTTGTCGGAACGACCACAACCCACAAGGTCAACTGCAATTACACGGCGCCCGGTTTTAAGCAACTCTGGAATCATGTTGCGGTAGATGTAGCACCACGTAGGATTGCCATGCATCAGTAAAATAGGATCGGCATCTTTTGGGCCTAAGTCGATGCAATGGATACGAATATCCGTGCCGTCGTTATCTTTGATGGTGGTGTAACTAGGCTCAAAATCGTAATCGGGCAAATGTTCAAAGTACTTGTCTGGTGTTC
>Ga0209292_1004170_pt1 | contig 15449 bp, 9 predicted proteins | sample GOMGulsemesocosm_2_FD_184634 | JGI IMG/M metagenome (GOLD analysis project Ga0209292, IMG submission 184634) | Methane-oxidizing microbial communities from mesocosms in the Gulf of Mexico - GOM9C Gulf of Mexico (SPAdes) (version 2) | ecosystem: Environmental > Aquatic > Marine > Cold seeps... | reverse complement strand
GGATAGTTGATTAACATCACAACGCTCTGCGCCTGTTAAGCTTGAACGGTAAGTTCCGCCCATCACAACCGGGTCTATGCGGCTGATATTATAGTTTTCTTCAAGTTTAGAGCGGTAAACACCACCACAATCTTTAACACGTGCCGATAATTGAATATCACCTTCACCGTCAATCATGGTTTTATCTATATCTGCTATACCGTAGTACATGAAAGCTTGCATTACATCTTCATCAGCCACAGCTTCTTCTTTGCCAACCGCTTCTAAGGCACGGTCATGATTAATACTTATGCCTTCAAGTTTACGCCACTCTGCGGTTGCACCTTTCATTTTCGCGGCTTGGCGCGATTCTAAGAATGCAGCTCGGTCATCCATAGGCTGACCCGCAGTGACTGTACTACCGCCATTTTCAACACTTGGGTAAGTCGCATCGCCATTTGCCCAAGCTTGCACATCTTCAAGAGTCATGTAGCTAGAGCGGCCAGTATCATAATCATCTTCATCAATACCGTCATACTCTGCAATCCATGCTTCAATGGTGGTGTTATCGCCGCGAGCAACTTCAACCCAAGTGACATCAAAGCCAGTTGTAGCTGGCTCTGAACTCATTTTATCTTGTGTTAATTTAGCGCCATAAAGTGTACCTGAACTTAAATCTTCTGGTGTATCAGCAATAAATTTAAATAAAACACCACCGGTATCATCTTGTGATGCATAAACTGTTTTTCTATCAGGCATTACCGTTGAATTTTCATGTTCATAACGACCAATAGTGTAGTGCTTAACAACCACTGGCTCAGCACTGGTTGGATCGGTAATTTCAGCAATGTAACCGTAACGATAAGGGTTTGGAAAATCAGGGGCGGTTAACGCTTCAATATTGTCAGTGTTGGTATTTGACGGGTCGTTCCAACTTGGTGATGTGGTTGAATCTACCGTGGTATTAACAATCCACTCTTCTGAGGTTAATGGCGTGCCCCACGGAGATACTGAGCCAAAACAGTTCGCAGCAGTACCGCCAACTTTTGAAAAGTCGACCATCATGGCTTCTTTAACAGACCAGCTACCAAAGCCATCTTTTTCAATTTTCATACGGCTCATGCCACCTGGGTAAGATTCCCAATTAGTGAATAAGTAACCTTCACCCTCACCGGTAGAGACAAAACCATTAAAGTCAGGCGCATTATTTTCAATGATTTTTTCATCAGTGATAATGCCGTAATGCACGCCTAAACCTTTGGCTAGGCTTTTGTCGCCAAGCTCTGCAAAAGTATCATTGGTTTGACCCAATATTTGGTATTCACCTAAGGCTGAGATAACTGTTTGGCGTTCAAAGTCACTTACTGGTACTGGTGAACTCACCACATTTTTTGGCAGATTATTAAAATTTACCCCGCGTAAAACACCGACAGTGCCTTTATTAAAAGCCTTACCGTTTACCTTGTCAGTCTCAACGTTAGCGTCTGATGGATGCTGTACATTAAAGAATAAGTCACCTTCATCAGTTAAAAAGGCGCCTGTTACTTCAGCACCTGCAGGAACAGTTGCTAAGCGAGTTAATACCGGCGTTGATGGTATAGCAACAATTGGCGCATCCGCGCCATTCGTTCCATTAGTTCCGTCAGTACCATTAATTCCAGGAGCACCATCGTCACCATCACATGCGGTTAACGCAAGTAAAACAGACAGTGATAATAATGAGAGTTTGGTTTTATTATATTTTTTATTGTTACGTACGATTGTGGACATTGCTCTTCCTAATTTTTTGGACATAAAATTTTTGTATAACGGTTTAATAACTGTGATACCAAATGGCAAAAAGAGTATGGAAGTGAATATTTACAAACGCGTGACAAAATTGTGACGCTTTAAATTTGGGGGTAGTACTCGGTAAGGCAAGGTTAAAAACTTTATTAACCTTAAGTTCTAAATTAGAGATTTATGTTTTCCCTGAGTGGGCTATGTGGATTGAAGAGGGGGGCGAACGTTTCTCTTTTTGTATATTCGCTACTACGACGGCAAGTAGAAAGCTAAACACCATGTTATTGAGTTTATCACTCGCAGAGTAATTCATGCTGTTCTGGTCAACCAATAATGTAAAGCTTCTGAAATATTTCCATCACTTAATTGTCATTTTTAGGTCAATAATTCGTCATATATGTAAATCATACTTTCCCGCAATTAAAACAATAAAACTTTTACTTAGGGAAAAACATGACTATCCAATGTTCAAAAAGCCTAATAGCGTTAGCTATAACTACTGCTTTTTCATTACCTGTTGCAGCGGTAGACTCGCAAGAAAACCAATCCACGATGGAAGAGGTTATGGTGGTGGCTAAAAAGTTATCTCATGCTAACCATGTGATTGAGTCATCAATGATAAAACAGCAATCACCTGTTAGCAGTATCCTTGGCGTTATGGATAACTTACCAGGTATTAGTATTAATGAAGGTGATGCTTTTGGTGGTGATGATTGGTCTACTTCAATCACTATGCGCGGCTTTACCATTGACGGTAATCAGCAACAGCTTGGTATGACCATTGATGGCATACCTAATGGCGGCTCGAACTATGGTGGTGGCGCTAAAGCGAATCGTTATTTAGATAGTGAAAACATGGATACTATTGAAGTTTCTCAAGGTACTTCTGATATTTCATCTGCATCCTTAGAAGCCCTTGGTGGGACATTTAACTTTGTCAGTGCAGACCCCGCTTTTGAAGCCAGTACAAAAATAGCCTATACCGATGGCGATCATGATGCCTCACGTTATTTCATTCGTCATGATACCGGTCGAATTTTCGATAATACCTACGCTTATATGAGTTATTCATCAACCTCTACTAGTCGTTGGGTTGGTGAAGGTTCTAACGGTGGCATGCAAAGAGAGCACGCGGAAGTTAAGTTTATTACTGAGCTAGGAAGATTGAGTATTACCGGTCGTTTATCTTATGATGACGCTGATGAAGATAATTATAACTCTGTTAGTATCGATCAGTTTAACCAAAGTCCAGACTGGGATCAGTTAACGTGGAACTGGACTGGCACGCCTCATTTGGATCAAATGTTTGCTGAGGGTTGGTCAACGTTACGTGAAAATACTTTAGGTTACTTGAAATTTGATTATCAATTATCTGACAACGCCTCATTTGAAATCACCCCATACTTTCATAAAAATAGCGGACGAGGTGATTGGATACCGCCTTATTTAGTATCCGCTGTAGATGCTGATGGTAACCCTGCTCACGAAGGCGGCAGCATAGACAGCACTTATGGTTATACCGATCAAGATGGCACACCACTAGCCCCTAATGCGGGTTGTACACAAAGCTTTTCTTGGCCATGGGATTCAGGGCCAGGTTTGCACCCTGCTTGTTACAGCGACAGTGCGGTGCCGGTAATGTCGTACCGCCATACCCACTATGAAAAAGACCGTCTAGGTTTAACGGCAAATGGACAATGGTCTATTGCCATGAATGATTTTAAATTTGGTTTTTGGGCTGAGTCAAACGAACGACAGGAGTCTCGAGATTGGCATAAAGTGATTGACGCGCGTGTTTATCATCATTTTGATGAAAACCCTTATTGGACTCAGTATAGCAATACATTTCAGACCGATACTGTAAAACTTTACCTACAAGACACCCTAGATTTTGGCAATCTTTCGGTTAATGTTGGCGTACAAAAATACTTGGTAGATATTGAAAAGACGGATGTGTTTTCAGGTCAGCAAACGGGAAAAGTTAATAGTGATTCTGATGCGTTGTTTAGCACTGGCGCTATTTATCAGTTAAATAACAATATCGAACTATTTGCAGGTTACAGTGAAAATTTCTCAGCCATTAAAGACGGCGTTTTAGAGCGTGATGCTTCAACCCTTGAAGATATTGAGCCTGAAACTGCCGAAAACATAGATTTAGGTTTACGTTATAACGATGATGACATTAGTTTTTCTGCCACGTATTACACGATAGATTTTGAAAATAGAATTACCTTTATTGCTCCTGGCAGTGATGCAGATGGCATTGATTACAGTATTGGCACCAATGGCTCTTACCTTAATGTTGGTGGCATTGAATCTGATGGTTTTGAGTTAAGTTTAAGTTATCGATTAAATGAGCAATGGAGCTTCTACTCGTCTTATACCAATAACGATTCACGTTATGTTGGCGATGCTCCTGGCTTTACTGCCGGTGATAAGGTTGTTGACTCTGTTGATGATATGTTTGTGTTATCAAGCGATTACACCAAGGGTGACTTCCGCTTTGGTGCGTCGGGTAAATATACTGGCGAACGTGGCGATGCGCCTTCTTATACCATCTTTGATGTTAATGCTGGATACTTTGTCGCTTTTAGCGGCAGTAGCATTAGTTCAATTGATATTGCTTTTGTCGTGACCAATATCACCGATGAAAATTACTTATCAACGGGCACCGGCAATGGTAACACCTTCTTTATAGGCGCACCTCGCACGGCATCAATGACCTTCACCGCAAGTTTTTAAGCATTAAATACTCTTTGCTAGCAAAGCTAAGTAAGCATTATTGCTTATTTAGCTTCTTTCACTTTACCTATTCAATAACGGATCTACCTATGCTTAAGCCACTTACGTTAAAGCGAACCATGTTAAATGCACGCTATTTAATCATATTATTACTCACATCTTTAAGCCTGAATGTTAATGCTGTAACCGATAAAAACTTAGTGTTAGTCACTATCGATGGACTACGTTGGCAAGAACTATTTTCAGGGGCTGATGCCGCTTTACTCAATAATAAAAAATTTGTTCGATCAGGACATGGTATTAAAGACAAATTTTGGCACAAAACTGCAGAACAGCGTCGACAGCTGTTAATGCCTTTTTTCTGGCAAACAGTTGCTCAAGAAGGCATGGTCATTGGTAATCGTAATATTGGCTCAAATATGTCTATTGCTAACCCGTGGAATTTTTCTTATCCCGGTTATAGTGAAATTTTTACCGGTGTTGTTGATGAATCACTCGATAGCAATGAAAAAAAGCCCAACCCACAAGTTTCATTTTTAGAGTGGTTGAATAATAAAAAAGGTTATCAACATAAGCTCGCTGCTTTTGGTAGCTGGGATGTTTTTCCCTATATTTTAACCAAAGAACGAAGCAAGCTGCATATTAATGCCGGCTTTGATTCGGCTAAAGGTTATGCCATATCTGAGCAAGCAAAGTTATTAAACAACTTGCAAAAAGAAATCCCTAGTCCCTGGCACAACGTTCGTTTAGATAGTTTTACTTATCGTTACGCGAAAGATTACTTATTAACGGTAAAACCTAAAGTGATGATTATATCGTTGGGCGAGACCGATGATTTTGCCCATGATGGCCATTACGACAGCTACTTAAACTCTGCTCATCAAACAGACAAGTTTATTGCTGATTTGTGGCATACCTTGCAAACAACACCGGGTTATCAAGATAATACCGTGTTAATGATCACCACAGATCATGGCCGCGGCAGTAATAGCGATGATTGGCAACACCATGCTTCAAAAAAAGCAGTGCAAAGTTATATGAAAGATCTTAATAAATTCCCTGACGGTATTGTTGGCTCTGAAAATATTTGGTTTGCCGCTATGGGGCCAGGAGTTAATGGGCGCGGTGAAATAAAGACTACTGAAGAAGTTAAACAAAATCAAATTGCCGCCACCGCGTTAACCTTGTTGGATGAAGATCCTAAGGCATTTAACCCACAAGCAGGCACAATCATTAAGGAAGTTTTTTAATGAAATCTGTCATCTTTGTAATGCTGTTGCTGAGCTTTTTAAGCGTATTTATTTCAGGAAACGTTGCGGCACAAAAGATTCTTTTTGGCTCATGCTCACATCAAGATAAAGCCATGCCCATATTAAAAGCAATAAATAAAGAAGCTGCTGACTTGTTCATTTTTTTGGGAGATAATATTTATGGTGATACTAAAAACATGCAAGACATGGCCGATAAATATCAGCGCTTAGGTAATAACCCTGAGATAAAAGCATTACGTTTAGCTACGCCGACTATCGCCATTTGGGATGATCATGATTATGGTGAAAATGATGCTGGCGCAGAGTTTCCACAAAAAGAGCAATCACGAAAGCTGATGTTGGACTTTTGGCAAGAGCCGAAAAATTCTGCTCGTTATACGCAAAAAAACGGTATTTATACTGCCTATATGTACGGTGAAACACATGAGCAAGTTCATGTGATTTTACCTGATTTACGTTGGAATAGAGATAGGCTAACCAATGTAGGCATGCTTGATTATCGAAACAAACGTAAGCCAAAAAATATGGGACCTTATAGCCCTCGCTTGGAAAAAAATGCTTCCATGTTAGGTGAAATACAGTGGCAGTGGTTAGAAAACGAATTACAAAAACCAGCCAAAATTAAGATTATTGCCTCAAGTTTACAGCTACTAGCTGAATTTACTGGTTGGGAGTCATGGGCAAATTTTCCTAATGACAGAGATCGGCTATTGTCGTTAATTAAAAAACATCAAGTTAATGGCGTTATTATAATTAGTGGTGATACACATTGGGGCGAAATGTCTAAACTAACCAAAAACCTGGATTACCCACTCTGGGAAGTTACCAGCTCAGGCTTAACCGAAGAGTGGAAAGCAGTAAGCCCTAACAAACACCGTATCGGAAATTTCATTAACAAGGTCAATTACGGCGAGTTATCCATTGATTGGCGGCAAGAAGATCCACAAATCATCTTGAATTTAAAAGATGTTGCAGGAGACGTATTTAACCAGCAAAAAATGCGCTTATCTACTATTAGCCCTTATCACAAATCACCGGAAACGACAGGGACAGAGTAAGGTTAAGGCGTTTTGAATGCTTTACTCTAACCAAGGGGTTAACTGTGCTCTAAATTATGCTTGCTCTAGTATTTCGCGTTGTTCAGCTACTTCAATACGAATATCAAAATCACGAGGTAACTTCTCATTACTGTAATCAAATGCTGTTAGTTCAGCGTCATTCGCAGCGTTTAAATGTGTATATTGATTTTCCATAATTAGTTACCATCTATTATTAATATTTATTTAATATGTAATATTTTTACGTAATAATCAACTCAAAAATGTATTTGTAGTAACGTTACCTGTCAGAATGTTGTTAAATTACTATATTTGACTGGTGAAATATAATTTATATTAATTATGCCTGGGAGGTGGGGAATTGAATAAGGGGCAGTTGAATGCCTCTTTGGTGAAGCTGTCACCATAAACAGTTAAACTCCTGTAACCCCCCTCTATTTGTAACGTTTTATTTCAAGGTTACATTTCGTCGCAAAATAAATGTATCTTATCTACTCTTTCTTAAATGACAGCATTTTTATGGTAAAAGTGCTGTAGATTCTGCAACTAACTATTATTTGGATGGGAAATGAACTTAACCCGTGCCGCTTTAAAAAACCCTGCTGCTGTTATTGTCATTGTTGTGTTGGTGATGGTATTTGGGTTAATGAGTGTTTTTAAATTACCTATTCAATTAACGCCTGATATTGAACAACCACAGATCAATATTTCTACTGGTTGGCCAAGTGCTGCACCTTCAGAAATGGAGTCGGTAATCATAGAGCCGATTGAAAATGTGGTTAAAAATACCCAAGGTGTCACTAAGGTTACCACCAATATTCAACGTGGTTTTGGCAATATAACACTCACCTTTGATGTGGGTGCTGATATGCAAAAAGCCATGCTTGATGTGATTAATAATCTTAATCAAGCGCCACCCATTCCTCTTGATGCTATGGATCCTATCGTCTCTGCTGGCGGTGGCAGAGGAGGCCCCAATACCGCTTCTTTAATGATTAAAACACTGCCTAGTAATCCAGCACATGATTTAGGCCAATATCAAAAACTTATCGAGGATGTCGTTCGTCCTCGTTTTTCCCGTATTCCAGGCATGGGACAAGTTAATTTACAAAGTCATCGTCCTAGAGAATTAAGAATAACCTTTGACCCACTGAGAACCGCTTCATTAGGTTTATCACTGTCAGACATCAGTTCAACTATTTCACGCGCCAATGATGTTTCTGCAGGTGTTGCTAATGTTGGTAGACGACAGTACACAGTGCGATTTTCAGGTCAGTACGATATTACTAACTTAACGGAAATGATTATCGGCTACAGCGGTGATCGCCCTATCTATTTAAAAGATATCGCTACCGTTGAAAATACCTTGGTAGACCGTTTTGGTTTTAATATGCGCAACGGCCAACCATCGTATTATTTCACCTTGAAACGCCAAAACGATGCTAATACGGTAGCGCTACTTGATGAAATTAATATTGCTATTAAAGAGCTTAATGCAGGACCTATGTTAGAAGCGGGTTTAGTTATTGAACTCAGCTTTGATGCCTCAGTACATATTCGTAATGCCTTGAAACTAGTGCAAAATAATCTTGGCTTAGGTATCGTCTTAGCCTTACTTATTTTATGGTTGTTTCTTCGAGGCTGGAAAAGTATTTTCATCATTGCGGTAACCATTCCTATCTCACTAATGGTGGCCTTTGTTGCACTGAGTATTTTTGACCGCAGTTTAAATGTTATCTCATTAGCAGGCTTGGCATTTTCGGTAGGCTTAGTGTTAGATGCCGCCATCATAGTACAAGAAAATATAGTGCGGCTACGTGGTTTGGGTATGGACGGAAAAAAAGCCGTTATGCGCGGCGCCTTGCAAGTTACGGGTGCTCTGTTTGCCTCTACTGCGACGAGTGTTGCTATATTTTTACCTATTTTATTTATGGCGGGTATCGAAGGTCAGTTGTTCTCTGATTTAGCGCTGACACTTTCTATTGCCGTTATAGCCTCACTGGTGACAGCTATTACTATTTTACCAATAGCTAGTCAGTATTGGCTTAAATCTCAAAAGGACATTGACCCGTTTTCACATTATTGGGAAAAATTAACCCGTTTAGTGATGCGCCTCACCAATACGCAAACTAAGCGTATTAGCTGGATTTCCTTTTTATTGGGCGGCTCTCTTTTAGTTATTACTTTATTATTGCCAAAAACTGATTTTATGCCTCGTGCGCCGATTGATGGCTTCTTTTTCAGTTTAAATATGCCACCAGGTGGTAACGTTGATTTTATTGAAAAGGAAATGGCATCGCTCGTTAAGGCAAGGTTAGCGCCTTATCTTTCAGGTGAGAAGTTACCAAAAATAAAAAGCTATAATTTTTACTCTTTTGGCTCAGGGGCTACAGGTGGCTTTATCTACTCAGCCGATCCAGCCCATGTTGAAGACTTGATGGACGTCATACGAACGGATGTTTTAGGTGGACTGCCTGATACCCAAGCTTTCTTGTTTAGAGGCTCAATGATTAACGTATCCGGTGGCGGCAATGGTCGAACGGTAGAGCTTAATGTACAAGGCCCTGATATTGAAAGCTTAATGACAGTGGCACAAGTCGGTATTGATGCGATTAATGAATCAATGCCAAGCACTACCGCCTTTCCAAACCCAGGATTAAGTTTATCAGAGCCTGAATTAAAGCTCGTGCCTAATGATCAACGCATAACCCAAGCAGGGTTAACTCGCCATGATGTTGCTAATGCCATTCGTGCTTATACCAGTGGTTTATTTATTGGTGAATACTTTGATGGTAATGACAGAGTCAATGTGATTTTACGTGGTGAACAATGGCAGACACCTGATGAATTAGCGTCTTTGCCTATTCATTCACCTCTAGCAGGTATTCAAACCATAGGTGAATTAACCTCTGTTTCAAGAACAGCTGGGCCAACAAGCTTAAGACGTGTTGATGGTAAAAGAACCATTAGTATTCAGATCTCTCCGCCAGCTAACATGTCGTTGGAAGAGGCGTTAGTTACCATTAATGAAAAAATCATTCCGAAAATGAAAGAGCAATTACCGTTTGAAGCATCTATTCAGCTCAGTGGTAATGCCAATAAAATGTCGGCGGCCATTAATGATATGGTGAAGAACTTTGCCTTGGCATTAGTTATCCTGTTTTTGTTAATGACGGCATTATTTAAATCCCCTAAAGATAGCTTATTAGTGTTATTGGTTATGCCATTAGCGGTTGCTGGCGGTGTGGTTGGTTTAAACTTATTGAATTTAGTGAGTTATCAATCTTTAGATTTATTAACCATGATTGGATTTATTATTTTGCTTGGTTTAGTGGTAAATAATGCCATCTTAATTGTCGACCAAACTAGGCAAGCAGAAAGAGAAGGTTTATCAAGAAGTGATGCGGTAGCTCAAGCTATTCGTATTCGCGCTAGACCTGTATATATGAGTACATTAACAAGTTTATTTGGCATGTTGCCTTTAATGGTAATGCCGGGGGTTGGTAGTGAAATATACCGAGGCCTCGCTACTGTGATTGTTGGCGGCATGTTTATCAGTGCAATTTTCACCTTGGTATTGTTTCCAAGTTTATTAAGGCTTGGTGAAAAGACACTGAATAATACAAATAGCCGAAATAATAACGTGGAAGATTTGCACCTTGCAGCACAAGAAAAACCCTCATTACAAGCCAAAGTTAGTTGAAACCTGGCTAGGAGAAAAATATTTTGAAAACAGTTACTTTGAAAAATACCTTTAAAAATCGTGTTATCAGTTCAATTGCCTGCGTTCTTTTTACCAGTCAGTTATCTTATGCTGCGGATGCGCCGCCAAGTCCTGTGGAAATCGATACTGTGACTGAAATTACGCTAGCGGCTACTGCTGATTTAATGGGAACAGTACATAGTCGTTCCTATGTGAATATTACTGCCAGTGTGAATGGTCGATTAGAATGGTTACAAGAGCCAGGTGTGATGGTGGCTAAAGGTGATGTGTTGGCAAGAATGGATTTATTGCCACTGCAGTTGAAACAAGCAGAGCAAAAAGCACAAATTAAACGAGCTAGTATTAATTCACAGTATTTCAATAATGAATTAAAGCGTTTACAGAAATTAAAACAGACCAATTCAACCTCGCAGTTTCAATTGGATCAAACCAAATCGCAATTTGAATTAGCACAAGCTGACAGTGAAATAGCGAATTTAAAGTTACAACAAATTGAAGACCAATTACAAAGAGCAACGGTAAAAGCACCTTTTGACGGCGTAGTGACCGAGCGTGTTGTGCGAGCGGGTACTGATATTAGTCGTAGTGATGTTTTGTTAAAACTGCTTGATACTGAACATTTAGAAGTGCGTTTATATGTACCTGTTAAATATTTAGCCTATGTTCGCAAAGGACTTGAGCTGAATTTACAAGCAATAGGACAAAACATATCAACCAAAGTGACTTCAGTTATCCCTAATACTGACCCACGTTCGCAAACCTTTGAAGTAAGAATACAGATACCGCAACACTTAAATGAATTTTGGACCGCCGGGCAATTAGTCAAAGTTACTGTACCCATTCAAGCTGCAAGTCCTAGTTTAACGATTCACCGAGATGCGCTAATTTTGCGTAAAGATGGCACCTTTGTTGTCAAGGTTGATGATGAAAGCAAAGTGCATCGTTTGCTGGTAAAAGTGGGTAAAGGCACAATTGATAGGGTATCTATTCAAGGTGATTTGCAAGGTGGTGATAAAGTGGCCATTCGCGGTGCTGAAAGGTTGAAAGAAGGGCAGAGTGTAGTTGTTCAGTAATAGCTTTATTTTCTTCTATGCTAGCACTGGTGATATAGCTAAAGTCATCTATTTCACCATAATTTTTTGTTGTGAACTTACTCCCAACTGAATCCTCAAACTTAACGGCACTGAAGCGGCTTGCTATGGTGGTGTCTAAATTAAATTTATCATTTTAGCCTGGTCTTTTGGTGATGTAGTTGATGATATTGCCCGCAGCACCATTACCATAAACTAAAGTCGCTTCTGCGACGTTAAGTATATTCGAACATGACTTAGCTGAAACCGAACATAAAGACCGAACTCACATACTTAGTAAAAACTAACGTATTGATAAATATCTATAAAAAATCTTGTGCTTATTTGGCATAAAACTTTCATTACTCTATTTATAACTTACATTATGCTTATATGAAATCATCTATAGCATCAATTATTGATAAGGATTTTTATGAAATACAGCTTATTAGTGGCGATACTTCTCGCTATTTTTACGACAAACGCAGCAACTAATAAACAACAAGGTGCTATTGATGAGCCTTCAACAAGTTTGCTTACTTTACTCACTGAAAAGCAGTGGATTCATGGAGCAGAAGATTGTGATACTAGTGAAGAACCTGGCCTTGAAGTCTTTCAATACGATGAATCAAGTTACATACTGCGTCAAAGCAAGTGCCTAAGCTATGAGGCTCCCTTTATTTATGTCTTAGTGGGAGATGAAAAAACACTTGTTATTGATACCGGGGCGAAAGCAGATGCTAAAGCATTTCCCCTGTATAAAACTGTGTTGTCTTTACATCAAAAACACGCAAGAGAAAGCCAAGTTGATAAGCGCGAGATATTGGTAATGCACTCTCATAGCCATAGCGATCATTATAGTGGTGACGAGCAATTTATAGGTCAGCCAAATGTCACAGTGATAGCAACAAACAGCGCGGGTATTGATGAATTTCTCTCTTTTGATAAAGGACTGAATCATCAAGTCACCCTTGAGCTTGGCGGGCGCAGTCTCACTATCATTCAAACCCCAGGGCACCAAGATGAAGCTATTTCCGTTTACGATGCACAAACCAAGTGGCTGCTTACCGGTGATACATTCTACCCTGGCTATGTCTATGTTAAAGATTGGGATGCTTACAAAAATAGTATCGCCCGTTTAGTATTATTTTCTAACTCTCATACTATCAGTGCAATTTTAGGTGCACATATTGAAAGGAAGAGCAGTGCAGGGGAATACTACGACGTAGGAACTATATACCAACCACAAGAATCTTCGTTGGTATTAATGCCAAACGATTTAATTACTTTAAACGAAGAGTTAAAAAAAACGGATACTCCAAAGAAAATATCCCAGAACGCATTGATTGTTGAACCATTAGGTTTTTTACCAACACTTATCACTAATGTTGTTGGATGGTTTATTGGGTGAGTACATAAGTTCTGAACTTTGAGCCAGTGAAAGTAGTAAAAATTCTGATTTTTCACTGGCTGATTTACCTAGACTTACCTAGATTTATCTGCTTTATAGGAGTCTGATGTTCGTTCCTTTGAGGCAATCGCCATTAATTACAAATCTCCATAATTTCTCCCAAGTCTTATTATATCTTTAACGTATAGTCATTTTACTATCAGTAAAACTCATAATAAGGAATATTTACTTGTCTACTCTCTTTTTTAGTTTCATTCGTAAAGTCTGTTTTGCCACAGTACTTTTAAGTGCAACAAACAGTCATGCTGGCTTGATTGTCATTTCAGGTGAGCTAGTGGGCGCCACGGGTGTTGTTATCTCCGGTCTTGGTACCTATGATGTATCTTTTGAAGATGGTACTTGCGCCAGTGTATTCACTGGTTGCGATGAATTATCAGATTTCGGTTTTGCTAGTGTTGATCAAACGATTTCTGCTGGTCAGGCACTACTTGAGCAAGTGTTTGTTGATAGTGAATTTGGCTTGTTTGACTCTATCCCAGCATTGATCAGAGGCTGTGAAGATGACAATAAGTGTATCGCTTTGATACCAAATAAACTTACCGAAAGTTGGGTTTTTAGCCAAAATATTGTCAATTCTACTAGCGAAAGTGCTGATAAAGTTAGTTGGAGTTCAAACTTAGGGTACGATCAAAGTATTGTTGGAAGAAGTAATACAACTTTTGCGGTATTCACTCAGGTAGTACCTGTTCCTACGCCAGCCAGTGTATTGCTATTTGCCTTTGCCTTAATTTCCTTAGTCAGATTTAAACGGAAAAAGTAATTATAAATAAAGAAATAGGTGATAAATAATAATGCTGGTATGTCATAGACCTAGTTATTACACCCATAGCTAGGTTTTAATATTAAGTAAATAGAGTTGAACCGCTAAATTATTTTCAATCATTTTCTAAGTGCAATAGCGTAATGCTATGTCGCTTTGCGCTTTTAGATAACCATTGATTTTGTGATGTTCAGGGCTCCATCCTTGTAAAAAACGATGAAAGTCAGCATTGGCAAAGCTATACAAGTTGCGCCATTCTGCCTCTAATGCTGAAAAATTAATATCTGGCTGATATTTATTACATGCCAGTCCCAAGGTCTTAAAATAATAATCAAGTAACTCGTTATGTCGCTGTGTTAAATCATCAGCAGTTAAGCAACTACCTAAAAAGTAACCGAGATCCTTTACCCCAACACCTTTGCCGACATACTGAAAATCAACGGCGGCTACACTGCTTATTTTATTGTCTCGATTATCGTCTATTTCGATAACCGCTGTTGTATCCAAGTCACTGAAACAAAAATTTGCTAATTTGGCGTCACCATGAACAATGGTTTGATAACGTGCATTGTTGAGCTTACTATCGATAAAGTGCGCCGCTTTTTTTAATGGTCCATCTTCCATGTTATTAAATTCATCTGCTCTTGTCTTTAAATGCCAATAAGTACCGACAGGCCATAAGTCATTTGCCTGATAGCCGATAAAACGTGCATGAAAGTTTGCTAGCCAGCTTATAACTGCTTTAACATCTGTTAACGACGACACGGACCCTTTATCGTCAAACCCTAAGTGTTGTAGGTCTTCCATAACCAGTATTTGTGTCCCTGAACTTGCTTGTGGCTTTGAAAACGCAATAACTTGCGGAACATAACAAGCTTGTGGGCAATGCTGAGCATAGCTTTGATAAAAATTGGCTTCAATTTTATAAGACGTTAGTTTACGTTGATGGCCTACTTCACTATGCCAACCACGAGGGTGAATTACTTGTTGCGGTGGAGTAACTGACTTAACTATCACTGTGGCTGCTCTAATAGGGCTGTAGTAACGCGTGATCTCCCCATAACCACTCCACAAATCCTGAAGGGATTCTTTATAGGATAACAGAGGATCCTCTAAGAGACGTTGGAGAGTGTTAAGCAAAGCTAGCTCAATTTGATCAAAAGGTTTGTGAAGAGTATACCTGAGTTTTTTTGTCAGTTTCATCACATGGTGGCAATAGAGAGCTTTGCTCAATGATGAAATAACTAAATTATGCATGGTGAAATAGATAGCAGCTGCGAAAATGATTTTACGGTAGCTTTTAAATAAGCAACATTAGTATAATTAAATACCCAGACCTTATTTTACTAAATCCCATGTTATCTATTGAGCAATTACACTTTCCATTATCAAATGATTCATCGTTATCAATTCAGCAATTATCTTTAGAAAAAGGTGAATCGCTGCTCGTTTTAGGTGATAACGCCAGTGGAAAATCAGTATTAGCGCAAATATTGGCAGGTGAAATAACTAACTATCAAGGCAGTGTTAGCTTAACTGAAAAATTCACCACATTAAGTTTTGAATTAGAAGCGCAAACTTTAGCGCAAGAT
>Ga0209292_1004163_pt1 | contig 15458 bp, 12 predicted proteins | sample GOMGulsemesocosm_2_FD_184634 | JGI IMG/M metagenome (GOLD analysis project Ga0209292, IMG submission 184634) | Methane-oxidizing microbial communities from mesocosms in the Gulf of Mexico - GOM9C Gulf of Mexico (SPAdes) (version 2) | ecosystem: Environmental > Aquatic > Marine > Cold seeps... | reverse complement strand
AGTAAAGGTACTTGTTGTCTCGAAAGAAAAGCGGTAATCATCAAGTGTTATTGGCTAGATATTCGTAAACAACATGCACATAACCTAAACAATCTAAGTATAGATAATTAAGGTTGAATGACTATATTTGGCTAGCTGAAGAAGTCACAGGCTCAATGTTAACAAAGATACGAACGTTCCCCACAGATGAGTATATGGGACTCTTGATAATGTTGTTTGCAAGTAAACCTGCGAGCAAAGTCAACATAGTGGTCGTTCATTACCCGATTTGTAACTATCACTTAGTTCGCCAACCGGGTGTGAGTTATAATTAAATTTAATTTTCCCAGTTTGCTCATCTTCGTATTCCTAGCATTCAACTACTAAAAGCAACGTTTCTTGAAATGAGGAATATGATCTTTCCTCAAAAATTATGGAGTTAAATTACCCCATAAATTCCTCCAATAATAATTAGTTTCATCTGGATGCAAGATATAAACAGTACATCATCGGCTAATAAATTGACTTTGTTAGATATTTAATATTTGTATGCCCAACTATCAGGCTATGTTTCATCGTATTGTTCCAACTTTACCAGTGGGGAATCAAAGAAAAACTAGCAATTACTTCTAAATCAATGAACAAATGATAGTAGTTTTATATTTTTATGTGCTGAACAGTAAAATTTGAAACCTCCTAAATTCCTCCCCATTTGGTGGCTAATATGGCGTTTATATTACTTATACTCTGCTAACCTTCGTTACGTTGTCTGGGCAGCTCTTTATTCATGCCCGTAGATTCACCTGATGGCACAGGTGGTTTGATCAACATCCTATGTTATAAGTCAAACAACTTCGCAGGCGACTTCGTGTCGCACTTTGGCATCGATATCGAAACCTGTCATCAATGCGGTGGTGTGGTTCTGATCATTGCAAGTATTGAAGATCCATTGGTTGTTGCCAAAATACTTAGCCACCTGGATAAAAAGAACAAAGATCTTGATAAAGTAAACCTGCCAGAAAGTCGGGCACCACCTCTGTTTTTTTTGTTTGAATAAAAAAACAAGTCAAATTTTAGCTGGTTTGCACAACAGCGGCAGACACTTGTTTTTCTCCATTAGTTTATTGAAAATTGGCGATTAATAGGCGATTAATAGGAGAGAATATATTGATTTTCTGTTGTTCATTGGGATGGTAAAGGGAGGATGTATAAGAATAGAACGGAAAGGTACTTTTCATTTTATGAAAAACGGCGTTTATGCTACTTATACTCGTAAAACCTTAGCACAGGTGCCAGCGGCAACGATAAGCTCGATGCTCTCGCGTAAAACCAACAGTTTAAACACAGCGCTGGTATCGCGCACCAGGCAGAGGCTTTTACCTTATTAACAAACAACATCCAGAAAAAGTGGAGATGAATTTGGCCAATCAAAGGTTGCCAGATTAGAAGGCCGCTGCTGCACGTCCTTGTGCATAAAACAGCGCTAGTGTTTAAAACGTATAAGAAAGGCTTGCTCCAAAGGTGCGTGGCTGGCTTGGGTAGGCGGCGAAGGTACCCGCTTGGATAGGCACAGGGAACCCCGAAAGCAAGTATTCATCGTTGTTTAAGTTACGTACCCAAAGCTGCAGATTAACACCGTTATCAAGATTTAAACCGGCACTGGCATTAAAGGTACTGACCTCCCGGCTCATAGATTCTGGCAAATTCTCCACCATGTGCACATCGCTTTCATATAGATAATCGGTGCGCACATAACCGTACATGCCGTTGTCGAATTCATGATTGTAGGTGATGCCTGCGGTAAAGCTGCGCTCGTGAATATCGGCGGGTTTCTCTCCCGATAAATCAACGGGGCCGTCAAGACCGGACGCGCCCACGAAAGAGTCGAAAACAGGATCCAATAGGGTGCCCGCCAAGCTCAATGTCCATGAATCGTTTGGTCTATAAACCGAGTCGAATTCTATGCCCTGGGTACTTTGTTGACCGGCGTTGGCCAGTACATAGCCGGTACCAACAAAAATAGTAGACTGGAAACCTTCAATGGTCTGGTCAAACAGCGTGATATTAAATCTCCCTTTTTTAAACCTGGCTTTCAACCCAAGCTCATAAACGGTTGCCTTTTCCGGCGCGGCAAAACGCCCGCCATAACTTTGATTTTTTTGTGTCAGGCCGGCGCTGCCCAGCGCCGCTTGGTCAGCAGTAAAGGGGCGTGTATCACGGGACAAGTTCCATGAAGACGCCTTAAAGCCCGTGGCCGCCGAGGCAAAGAAATTAATGTTTTTATCAAACGTATACGCCAAACGCGTGGTCCAGGTTATTTTGCTGTCGGAGGTTTTGTTATCTTCCACCGAGTTAGGCAATTCAAGCATTTGCGGCATAAACTGCATAGATTTTAACGTACCAATGGCCGGTGCAAGGGTTTCGATCAGTGGCATAGGCACGCCAAAAAGGGTGAGGTCATTATCCAGATCAATGGCCGAAAATACATCGGTATTGGTCTGATTTACGCGGATCTCTTTCTCATCATGGGTATAACTCAGGCCAAAGGTAGCGGTAAAATCATCCGATACATGATAGTCAAAGTTGGTAAACAATGAATAAGCATCGTTGTTCTGGTTGAATACGCTATTGATCAAGGAATTTCCCGAAAAAATAGTGCCCGGTGCCAGACCATAGACCCCTTCAACGCCATCGAGCAGACCCGCTGCGCCACCCGCGGCCATGAGCACATCGAAGTAACTACGCATTTGGCTACCGTAAAATAAGGTGTCGTCGTGGTCCACATCTTCCTGAAAGAAATACGCCCCAACCATCCAGTCCACCGTGCGTGTTCCGGTCGAGGTCAAACGCAGCTCCTGGGTAAAGGTATTGATTTCGACTTCACCGCTTTCTCTAAGAATATCCAAAGACGAGTAATCTACGTCTTGACTAAAAGCTGAATCATTGCTGCGCAGTGCGGAAATCGAGTTAAACGTGAAACCATCAAAATCTATGTCAAGCTGCAAAGATATGCCGCCATCTTCCACCGTACTGCTTGGATCGGCATTGAGGGCGGATTGATAGGAAAACGGGTTTGCATCATCAAGCACCACACCACCAAGCAGTTGAATGGCCCCTACCGTCGGTCCATTGATGACATTGGCTACCGTGCAGCAGGTTTCATCTAGCTCGCTGTAGTCGGCAATAATGCGCAAGGTAACATCTTCATTGGGCTGATACAGCGCCTGAGAGCGAATATTCCAGCGGTCGCGGTCATTGATCTGACTCAGGCCGGTAATACTATCGGTATAACCGTCACGGGTATTGTAGCCCCCGGAGAAACTTAAGGCTAAAGTATCGGTAATGCCACCAGAGATGTAACCTTTCATTAACTGCTGATTATGGTTGCCAATACCCGTTTCAACTTTACCTTCAAAGTCGTGTGACGGTGCTTTGGTGCGTACATTAATAACACCGGCAGAAGCATTTTTGCCAAACAAGGTGCTTTGTGGGCCACTTAGCACTTCTATCTGTTCAAGCCTAGGTAAATCGCCGATTTGAGCGGCCGATCGAGAACGAAAGACTCCGTCGATAAATACACCAACCGAAGGTTCAACGCCGGTATTGTTGGTGCCATTGCCAAATCCGCGAATAGAAAAACTAGTATTGGTGGATCGCGATTTTGGGGTGACGCGTAATGTGGGCACCAATGTCTGCAGGTCATTAATATCCATAATTTTGGTTTGTTCAATGGCCTGGTTACCAATCACGGTAACGGCCACAGGACTCTCCTGCAGACCTTTAAGACGTTTGGACGCGGTAACATAAATTCGTTCTATGCCTGCTTCATCACTTGGTGCCGCTGTACCTTCTTGCTCAGCTTGTAACCCAGCGCTGCCAAATGCGCTAACCACAGCCAACGCAAGTGAAGAGTGCTTAAAAAATTTAGATTTACTATTATTCATAACTTCCCCATTGATTACCAATACTTACCTAGTAGCATAATTTTTGTTTCCTTAACACCAGAGACTGCCACATAACAAAGCGGACATCATTCCAGTGCAGAAGGCGTTTATTTATTCTCTTATGCCTGCTTTTGCCGAGCCTATAACGTCCTTTTTTTAAGCAACAGCAATATGCTAGGTCTAACCTTTAGATTAAACAAATGAACAGTTTTCATAATCATCTATTAGTGTGATTAATAAGGATCCAGCGAACAGTGGTGACCTTTCGCCCGTTTTACTAAGGTAAATGTATGCAAGTAGATCAAAGTTTTAAATCGGCTAAAGTTACCGCAGAGTAAGAACCACCGGCCTATGCAGCCCTTCATCTGGGCATCCGAGTTGCCTCATATAGGAGGCCCTGACAAGTTAAAATAATTGCTTGGCAATATGCAGTAGTTTATTTCTCATCCAGGCATTTAGCGGGTCCTGCTCGGCCTGTTTGTGCCAATACATGTGCACCGGCAAAACAGGCACTGCAAAAGGAAGTTTGGTGACGCAGACCGGCAATTGCTCGGTGAGCAATTTTGCATAAGCATTGGGCATGGTCAGTAACATGTCACTGCGACTGATAACACTCGTGGCAGCAAAGTAATGTTCACATTGCAAAGCGATGTTTCTTGTCACACCATGTTTTGCCAGCGCCATGTCCACTAAATCAATGCGGGAGTCTTTTAGGGCTACTAGGGCATGAGCGGCCTTAGCGTAATTCTCCAGGGTTAAATCGGTTAATATCGGATGACCTTCCCGGCAAATTAGCGAAAAATGTTCATTGCAAATCAAGGTATGCTGGATGTCTTTCCCCGTTGGCGTTAGCACATCGATCACGATATCGCGCTCTTGTTGTTCTAAGGTGCTTTCCATCTCAACACGGCTCACTTGGCGGCTGTTGATGGTTATATTAGGCGTATGAGTAATAAGATCGGCGACCAGGCTGGGGAAAAATATCGACTCCAAAATGTCACGTAACCCCAGCTTAATCTCCCGATTGTGCTGGGTCACATCAAAGGCCTGATTATCCACCATGGTTGATTCCAAAACGGAAACCGCATCAATCACTTGTGGCATGACGCTTTGACAAAGCATTGACGGGATCATTTTACGTCCATGACGTATAAATAAGGCATCATCGAACTTACTTCTTAACCGGTTTAAGGCATGGCTCACCGCCGGTTGCGTCAGATGTAATTTAGTAGCGGCCCCCGTAATGGTGCCTTCCTGATAAACCATTTTAAGCACCAGAAATAAATTCAGATCAATTTTACTATGCATCATATTTATACATACCTATTAATTAACATCACTTTCATTTATTCTACAACGAATTACACTAAGATAAAATAACCAACAGGTGTTTCCCTTGAAGTTAAGTTTATCCGAGCAAGCCCAACGTATGACCATAGGCGGTGAAAAATTTAAGGTGCCTATGCCGCCCAAGTTTGATGATCCCATGCAACAGCGTGCATTTGAGAAACAACGATTAGCCGCGGGTTTTCGTGTATTTGCCCTACATGGTTTTGATGAGGGTTTAGCCGGACACATCACACAACGTGATTGTATTGAGCCCGACACCTTTTGGGTAAATCCCATTGCGGTTCATTTTGCCCATATAAAGGCGTCTGATTTGGTGCGTGTCGACCATGATGGCAATATTGTTGAAGGTAACTCACCGATCAATAAGGCGGCCTTTGCCATACACTCGCGTATCCATCACGCCCGACCCGATGTTAACGCCGTAGCACACGCTCATACTACCTATGGCCGGGCGTTTTCTGCCCTAGGTGAGTTGTTGCAACCGATCTCGCAAGACGCCTGTGTTTTTTATCAAAATCATAGCGTTTTTGAGACCTTTACCGGCGTTGTTGCCGAAACAGAAGAAGGCGACATGATCGCTGAGTCACTTGGCGATAACATCGCCGTGATCTTGCAAAATCATGGTTTACTTACCGTGGCTAACTCGGTCGATGCGGCGGTCGCCAATTTTGCGATGTTAGACTCTTGTTGTCACAGTCAATTATTGGTACAGGCGGTGGGTAAAATGAAGCTGATCCCCCATGATATTGCCGTTAAAACCCAACAAATGAACGGCTCAGCCCTGGTCACTTGGGGCAATTTCCAACCTCTGTATCAAGTTGTGGCAGCCCAAGACCCAAGCTTTCTTGAATAACCACCAACCGCTTAATTACTTGTTAACAACCTCAGGACCGGCAAAACAATGCAAAATAAATTAGATATATTGAATATTCAGACCTGTGCGGATATGGCCAAAGTCGATATGACTAAGCTTGAGCCAACCCGGTTACCCCAATCAATTTATGATGCTATTGTAAGCTCGGCCGAGCGTTATGGTGATAAAACCGCCATCCAATATATTCTCGATGGTGATTGCCTAAGCCCGAAGCAGATCCCCTTTGGAAAAAAACTCACCCATCAACTGGTCAAACTGACGAAAGGCAAATCTTTCGCGGCGCCTTATCGAGAGATCAGTTATCGCCAATTGGCGCAGTCGGTCACCCAAATGGCCAATGCACTACAGCAGTTTGGCATAACTAGGCAGGATGTTACCTCGATTATTTTGCCTAATTTCCCCGAAATGTATGTCTCGTTATGGGGCGCAGAAAGCGCTGGCATCGCAAACCCGATCAATCCAATGCTCGACGCTAAGCTCATTAAAGAAATTATGATCAGCGCCAATAGCAAGGTTTTAATCGCCTTAGGCCCGGTACCAGGCAGCGATATTTGGCAAAAAATATTGCAAATAAAAGAGCACGTTCCGTCATTAACGACGGTGATCAGTTTATTTGGTGACGACATGCCAGCATCAGCGGGCAACAAGGTGCCCGTGTATAGTTTTGCCAAGTTACTGGCACTGCAAAATAAATTATCGTTAAGCTGCGAGGCAGCCAGCCAGCAAGATATTTGTTCATATTTCCATACTGGCGGCACAACTGGCGTGCCCAAACTCGCCAAACATCTTCATTTAAACGAATTGAGCAATGCCGCTCAGGTAAATTTGATCTCCTCCTTTGGCGCTGAAGATACTATGCTAGTGGGCTTGCCTATATTTCATGTTAATGCGGCCATTGCCACTGGTCTGTCGTCCATCATGAATGGAGCAAGTATTTTAATGGCAGGCCCATCGGGTTTTAGAGGCAAAAATGTCATTAACAACTTGTTCAGCATACTCGACAACTTTAAGGTTACTGCTATGACCGCAGTACCAACTGTTTATGCGGGCTTACTTGAGTCAATCAGCCTGAACGCCCCTATTAGCAAGCCCGCCAGTATGAAATTAGCCATGGTGGGGGCCGCGCCCTTATCACCAGACTTGCAAGCAAAATTTAGCCAAAAAACCGGCATTCCCTTAGTTGAAGGTTACGGCTCTACCGAAGGTACAGCCGTGATTACCCTGATGCCAGTTAATTCTTTGGCGCAGCAGGCTTCAGTAGGCTTAACGATACCGGGCGTGACCTTACGTATCGCTGAAGTAGATGCCAAGGGTGAACTGATCAGACTGTGCAACGCTGGTGAAACCGGCGAAATCTTAATTGCCGGTAATAGTGTCTTTCCCGGTTATGTAGATGACAGCCATAATCAAAAACTCTGGGTAACCACAACCAGTGGTGAAACCTTATTACGTACTGGCGACCTCGGCACGCAAGATCAAAAAGGTTATTTGTCGCTACGTGGTCGTCAGAAAGAATTGATCATTCGTGGTGGCCATAATATTGATCCTAAAATGATTGAAGATATTGCATCAAGTCACCCACAGGTATTGCTTGCTGCCGCCGTGCCGCGCCCCGACAGTTATGCCGGCGAATTGCCGGTACTTTATGTTACATTAAGGCCTGATAACCCGCCGAGCACTGCAGAGTTGATGGCGTATATGCAAGCTCATGTGCCTGAACGCGCAGCCATTCCTAAGCAGATCCACGTCATTGCACAAATGCCGCTCACGGCGGTGGGCAAACTGTTTAAACCCGAACTGGTCTTTCGCGAGATCAAGCAGGTAATTGACCAAGCACTGGCGCCTGATTTTGCTCAAAGCGCGTATCAAGTCAAGGTAGCGCCAGATAAAAAGTTGGGTATAATCGCCAGCATCACCATGACCGAAAAACAAGACGAACGGAATAACGAACAGGCAACCAAGGTAAAAATAGAGACCTTGCTTGCCGCCTATTCTTTTCACTACCAGGTTTTATTTGCCGAACAGTCGGCGTTGGCGACACACCAAGATAAATGCATCTAGATTCAGCGACGATTTATTAACTCCGGCAATGATTATGTTGGGCATGGGTCTGAATTTACCAAGCAAGATTTTATTCCCTTGTGGCAAACGCCAAAGGCGATATTTGCAGGCTTGTTCGGACACGTTATTCGGTTGTCCCTGCCAGCTAAGCAATAGCCCTGGTTTTTGAGCTGTTATGCTGATTGCTTGCAGAGCGGGGTCATTCCGCAGAATAACGCCTTAGAATGAGCGCTTACATTATACGGATATTAAGCGACGTTTTTGGTTGAATTCATTGCGGTTTTATACCCTGAGCGAGGTGCAGAGAACACATTGTTGAATATTATTTAGTGTCACAGAGTTCTTGTATTCTTATTTTGAGGCGTTGCTGAAATTTCGGCGTTGCATCGGCGGCGTAAGTCATGTACATACCAATAAGTACTTGAGTACGGTATTGCTGAAGATCAATGTAACCATTAACCCAGTCTTGTCGTGCCAAACGTTGGCAGCCAAACAGTTGCTGAGCCAGCGACAGGCTATTAATGTCACCGTTTAAAAATCCGTTCTCTGTCGCTGCTTTACAAGTTTGTTGTGCAATTTTGAGTGATTTTTGAAAAATACCGGTCGCTGATTTATGCTCAAATAACTGCGTACGCTCACCTGTCACAAAAGCAGCGCGATAAAACGCTTCATTGTTGCGGAACAATTGATGTAAGCTGTCGATGAAATTTATTGCGCCTTCTATCGGGTCATGAACGCTGGTATTGGACATAACCTCTTCAATCCTCACAACCATCTCTTCACACAGAACCACGAAAATATCGTATTTCTTACCAAAAAGATTATGGATCGTTGGTATCGACACGCCCGCTTTTTTGGCTAGTTCACTTAGCGTAAAAGCATCAAAGCCGTTGGCCGTGATAAGGTCTCTAGCGACGTCAAGTATGCGTTTCTTACGCAATTCTTTGTTCGCTTGTCGGGTTGTATTTCCGCGAGCAATGCTTGCTTGGTTCATGTTTTAACCTAAAGTGTTGAAAAACAACTTGACCGCAGTTTTTATCGGTGATTAAATTTGACTACCAATAAAAACTGCAGATGTTCGTGAGAGACTATTATGAAGCAATACGTTAATAAATCAATTGAGGCTTGCGCCTCGCATTATGGCGATGACGCAGATGCTATGCGGAGTTATTTGCTGGACGGTGAGAAACAGGCCGATACGATCAATAATCGTGGTCCGATATGTTTTGATGAAAACGGGCACTTATCTCAAGATATTCTCGATGCCTACTCTGAATATGGATTCTATATTTTTGAGAATGTGCTCCAGGAAGACGAATTAAACGACATCAAGCAAGAACTTGAGGGGATGAGGGCGAGCTTTCCCACAGAGCCAGGTGGACAGTTGGACCGCAACGGACAGCCTGCGCTAGGCGCCGATTGTGTGGCGCCCAACTTAATTTGGTCAAAGCCTTTAGGTGATCCGTTGGGCGGCTCTGCTGCGGCCAATGGCCGACATCAAGTAAAATTGTTCGAGCCCGTTGCCGATAAAGCACTGCCGCAGTGGGCGCCTTTCGTTCTATTGGGATCACTGCAATTTTCTGAAACCTGTCTTCGTGTTTATGGGCATCCACAGTTATTGCGTGTTGCAGAAGCGGTAAACGGCAAAGATTTTGCGCCTTTTAATGAAACGCTCTTTATTAAAGATCCTGGTATTGGTGCCGCAGTTTCTTGGCATCAAGACGGCGATACTCATTGGGACAGTAGTGACTTTGATGAAGGCAGCCACGGTTTTAACTTTATGGCTCAGGTCTATGGCAGTACCGCCGTGAATGGTGTTTGGGTAAAACCGGGTAGCCATAAAGTGGGCAGGATCGACATTAAAGACCTAGTCGAAAAAGCGGGTAGCGAACGACTTGAAGGTTTGGTGCCGATGATTTGTAATGCTGGGGATGTGGTCATTTGCAATCGACAAATTTTACATGGCTCATTTGCCAATTCAGGCCTTGAAACCCGAGTCACGGTCAATTTTGGTTTTCACCGTCGCTCATCCGTCCTGGGCATACGCGGGGCCGGTATACACAGCGAGGCACAAGTCTACGATGAGTCTATTATAGCGCAGCGATCGCAAGTTATTGGCTATGCCATTGATGCTCGTAAGCAGCGTTTTCCAGAAGAAGACAGCTACGTTTATCAGCCACTGTCTAAACCGGGTAATGACTTTTCATGGAATGAGCAAGCTAAACAAAGCTTGAAAGATTACAATCTGCTGGATCTTAGCATTTAGTTTTGCTAAAAGCGTGTTGCGCATACAGCGCAACTGATGATGCCTGGTGGATCGGTTAAGGCTAATAGATGAATGACGACACACCAAGCTAAATTGAGGTCGGATTGAGTGCTCCGTTGAATAATTACCGATTTCAGGCACCGTATTAAGATGGCAAATAACATTAAGGAAATGGAATAGATGGGCACTGCAGTCGTTAAATATAGTTCAAAAAACAGTTCAGAGACTCAATGGGGCGTGTTGCGTGGCGGCGATATTTTCGCACTGGATGGATCCTTCCACCATCAAAGTGACATCATTCACTTGTTCTTTAGTGCGCGCGATACCTTTGATGCAGCGGTTGGCTCAACACCTATCGCAAGTGATAGCGTTAATTTTCATTCACCCATCTCAGTAAAAACGCAGTTATTTGCCCAAGGCCTTAATTATGCTGACAGTGCACAGGAAGCAGAATTAGATGCTACGCAGAAAGAGAATTTAATATTTTACAAAGCCAGTAGCAGCCTAACCGGGCCCAATAGCCATATCATTCGTCCACGCGAATGCGAGTTACTTGATTATGAAATCGAGCTAGGCATTACTCTGAAAAAATCAATTTCTGCTGAAACAAAGGTAACTGAACAAAATTTATCCGAGTACGTGGCCGGTTTGTTTTTATGTAATGACGTATCAGCACTGGACATTATGTTTGGCGCGCCTATGCTGCAATTTTTTAAAGGCAAAGGTCAGCGCACATTCTGTCCTGCAGGACCCGTTTTGTATTTAACCGAACCTGACGATTTAAAAAAACTTGACCAACTAGAATTGGTGCTAAAGCTCAATGGTGAAGTAAAGCAAAAGGCATTAACCGAGCAACTTATTCACAAACCGGCCAAAACCCTGAGTGAAATTGCTCAGTTTTCGGATATGCATGCTGGCGACTGCTTATTAACTGGCACCCCCAGTGGCACACTCGCAGGTCAATCGTTAAAAATTGGACTCTCCATTTTACTTAACTTCACCAAGGATAAAAAACGCAAGGAAAAGTTCATTGCGGCACAAAAATCCGTATCCGAATTTTTAAACCCTGGTGATATACTGGAACTGTCAATCAAATCTGTTGATGGCAGCATTGATTTGGGCACACAGAGAAATGAAATTGTTGATGCCCCTTAAGTAAATACCGACACACTTTTACCCTGGACTTGATCATGACTAAAAAAAACATAAAAATTGTAATTGCCGGTGCTGGCTCCATTGGTTGCTATGTGGGCGGTATGCTGAGCAATGGTGGAGCCGATGTGCATTTTTTTGCTCGCGCTAGAATTGCCAATGATTTATCGACTAACGGACTGTCTTTATCTGACTGGACGGGTAATGACGTTAAATTGTCCGCGGATCAATTAAGCATAAGTCGTGATGCAAGCGTACTGGCCGATGCCGATTTGATTTTAGTTTGTGTTAAAAGCAAAGACTCTATTGAAATGGCCACAGCCATTTTAAACAGCGGCAATACTAAAGCCACTATTTTTAGCTGCCAAAATGGTGTGGGTAATGTATCAGCCATTAAATCTGTGTTGTCTGATCACACCGTACTGCCCATTATGGTGCCTTATAATGTGGTGTATGAAGTTGGCGGACATTTTCATTGCGGTACCGAAGGTGAGCTTTATTGCCAAGACCACCCTAACGCGGCCCCACTGCAAACCGCTGCCCGTAATGCTAAGCTGGGTTTTGCATTAAAGCCAGAGATGATGAATATTTTATGGGGCAAGTTACTGCTTAATTTAAATAATCCGGTCAATGCTTTATCTGGTATTCCTCTTAAAGAACAGTTAGAAAGCCGTGGTTATCGCAATATTTATGTTAAATGTTTAAAAGAAGGCTTAGCAGTTTTAAAAGCCGCTAACATTGAGCCGGGTAAAGTGGCCGCCGTACCGGTCGCAGTGATCCCTGTTATTTTAAGTCTGCCCAATTTTTTGTTTAAGCGGGTAGCGCAATCTATGTTGGCCATTGACCCTAAAGCCCGATCGAGTATGTGGGAGGATTTACAAAATAATCGCCCGGTAGAAGTCGATTATATTACCGGTGAAATAATTAGGCTCGGCGAAAAGGTGGGGGTTAAGACGCCTATGAACCAACGTTTACTTGAATTAGTGAAGCAGTCTCAGGAAAATGGGAAAGGCTGTCCTAATTTAACGGCCGAAGATATGGCCGGCTAACCTGCCGTATCATTGGCGAGCGTATTTTGCTATTCGGCGGTCTTGACTTGCTTAGTTAAGACTCGTTGGCCTTCACCTTCACTGGCAAAACGTTGCGCTTGTAAATGGACGCGATCTTTTGTATTTTTAGCACTTGGATTAGCGCTCATCTGACACCCTGTACTCAGGACACTAAGCGATAACGCTGTGATTAAACTAATATACTTCATTGTATTATCTTTCCTAAACTGAATGCTTAACCGTATGAGGAATACTCAGTACTCGCTTTGAATAACAATGTTCATTTCTCAGATAATATCTCAATAAATCGAGAGTAAACAACCAAGATTTAAAATAAATCCTTTATGGTTCTTATATGAAATTTGAGTATAAGTAGCATAGACGCCATTTTCATAAAATCAAAAGTACCTTTTTAGTGGCTCAATAAAATTGCCCTACAATATAGATTTAATACTGATATTGGAATGTCTTCTTTCGAGAAAAAGTGATTCCAATAAGAAGATGATTGACCGTCTCTTGATCGCTCTGAACTGCCGTTAATACTCAAAAGCTAATGTCGGCTATTGGCTAACTGAAGAAGGCTCAGTTACTCACTAGTTCTATGTTATCAATGATACGTTAGCGGACGTTTCCAACAGATAAATATATGGGACTTTTGATGATGGCTTTTTTCCAGTAAGTCGTTCAACCTGAGTGTGAACAAAGCCACCAAAGCCGTCAATCACTATGCATAATTCACTAAGATGAGATTTATCGCAATTATCATCAATACAACCCCTGCTATCTTATCAATTTTTTGTTTTTGTCGATTGAAGCGAGGCAATATATTTGGGTGTGATAACAGTAAAGAAACACCGCTGTACCAAATAAAATGTGCCAAAATAATGATCAATCCATAACTCGCCTGCATTATCAGCGGGGTATCTACAGACACCACTTGAGTAAAAATACTTAAGAAGAAGATAGATGTTTTAGGGTTTAATATATTGCAAGTAAAACCCATACGTAATGCTATAAAAGGTGACATTTGAGTCGTTGAATTGTTTTGGTCTTTATTTACAGCTTCGCATGTTGTTAATAACTGCCAAGCAAGATATATAAGATAAGCAGCACCTAAATATTTGATTGCCGAAAATAACCACGCTGAATTTGCAATGACTACTGCTAATCCTGCAATTGAATAGCTGGCATGAATACAAACCGATAAAGACATCCCTAAGCTCATGTATAAACCAGCTAAACGGCCATTAGAGATGCTAGTTCGTGTAACCATGACAAAATCAGCTCCAGGTAACATCGCCATAAAAACAGCAATTGTGCTCACCGCGATAATTTCCGCCATATAAGTATTTATTAATAATTCCATATTCACCTCTTATCAATTTAAAGTATGTTCGCAGCAACTCATTTTTATTCTGCAACTATGTTAACCTATGAGTTATTTAAAACAATACACCTATTTGTAAAAGGACTTGTGCACCGTGAACACAAATGATTTGATACCTCTATTGTCTGACATGGCCATTTTTGTCACTGTTGTTGAGCAGGGAAACTTTAGCAAAGCGGCAATAAAGCTTGGCGTCACACCTTCAGCAGTGAGCCGTCAAATTAGTCGGTTAGAAGATGCATTAGGCATCAAACTATTGCAGCGTACAACACGACAATTGGCATTAACGGAGTCAGGTACTTTAACGTTTGATTATTGTAAGCAGATGGTTGAGTCTGCGGATCAAGCGGTTAATGCCAGTCGCTCTGCAACATCTACGGTGAGTGGTTTATTGAGAGTATCTGCACCAAAATCATTAGCGAATAAGGTATTACGACCACTCTTTGTAGAGTTTTTAAAGCGCTACCCAGACATTCAGTTGCACTTAAAAGTAACCGATCGAATTTTAGACCCTATCCATGACGGTGTCGATTTCTTGATTCATATTAATGACAACCCCATTGAAGCCTTGGTAAATGTTAAAATTGGTCACGTCGAACAGGTGTTATGTGCCAGTCCTGATTTCATAAAAAAACACTCTCTGCCAACACACCCCGATGATTTAAAATATTTAGCATGCATTTGTTTAGGCGAAAATATGGCTGATAACCGTTGGCGATTTAGTAATAAAAATCAACAATCGACTATACAAGTGACAGGATCATATTTACTTAATCACAGTGACATGCGTAAAGATGCTATTGAACAGGGTTTTGGTGTCGGACCTTTGCCAGATTATATTGCGCAAAAGAGTATTGAAACAGGGAAACTCATTCCATTATTGGAAGATTGGCAGTTACAAGGTAGTTATCAAGGTGATATTTGTTTGCAGTATGTACAAAGTAAATACATGCCTAATAAAGATCGCGTGTTTATCGATTTTATGAAACAAAAGTTACTTATAATTCAGCCTGATTCATAAGTGGTAGTTCGGTTCCACTTTGTGACCTCAGTTAGTGTTCTGAGGTGAAAGTCCACTGGCTGAGCTTAAACCAGTCCCACAAACAAGCAGTGAAACTTGGTTAGAATCGTCTTAGTTTGAACGTGGATTCACAAAAACTTAATGACTATATTTGGCTAGGAGAAGCATTATCCACTTACATAAGCAGAATGTCTGCTATCAATAATTTTAGTGTTTCAAGTCATACTTATAGTCTCTTCAAAAAAGGAGCACTATCATGTATAACAGCAAATCAACCTCACGAAAAACCTGCTGGAATAAAGGCAAACTAGTTGGTCAAAAACTTCCCCTTAAACTCGAAGAAATATGGTCAATTAGGATACGGTTAGAGCTGGC